>Ga0307489_10000692_pt1 | contig 21131 bp, 25 predicted proteins | sample SB12metaG_FD_202247 | JGI IMG/M metagenome (GOLD analysis project Ga0307489, IMG submission 202247) | Sea-ice brine microbial communities from Beaufort Sea near Barrow, Alaska, United States - SB 1.2 | ecosystem: Environmental > Aquatic > Marine > Coastal | place: USA: Alaska | collected...
ACGGAAACGGAGCCGGAGAGCACGCCGGTGGTGTATTTGTCCGCCGGCTGCTCCCAGGTTGTAGCGGCGCAAGTTGAAATTCAAAGCAAAGTGTGAAAGCGGTTCATCATGTTGTAGTTTCAAGCACTGGAAGCAAGCGCGGTCAACCCAGGGTCAATCTGGGGTCAACCTGCACGGCCCTACCAGGTGGACTCTGGACTGTACATTGTCAAATCAAGCTTGATGTTGTTGATGGCGAAGAAGCCGAGATGTAGCGGCGCAAGTTGAAATTGAAAGCAAAGTTTGAAAGCGGTTCATCATATTGTAGTTTCAAGCGCTCGGCAACCAAGGGCGGACAAGCCAGGGTCAACCTGGGGTCAACCTGCGCCGCCCTACCGAGATCGATGGACCGTTCACCTTCGACGCCTCCGGTGAGGGTCAGGTAGGAGTCGTCTTCTCTCTTCTGGCAGTGGTACTGCCCGTCCAACGCGAAGCTCGCTCCCTTCAAGGCGGCAACCCCAGGCGCCTTGAACGTCATCATCACGGTGACGGAGCTGCACAGCAGCGCGTCCTTCTTCTTCTTGCCGGGGGCGTCCTTGGCGGCGGCGGCGGCCTTCGTCTTGGTGAACACGTCAGGCATGAACGTGATCGTCCCGTCGTACTCCACAGCCTCGCTTCGGTACGACACGCTCGCCTTGATGTAGCGGCGCAAGTTGAAATTAAAAGCAAAGCTTGAGCGCATTTTATCACATTATAGTTTCAAGCGCTGAAACCAGACGCTTTCAACATGGGTTTCAACACGTTTCAACATGCACTGCCCTACCTTGAGGACGACGCCGACGGACGTGGGGACGCCAAGTGTGTCCATCATCATCGCTCCGGCGATGGTCATCTTGATATTGAGAGCGGAGTCATCACCGTCGTTGGCGAAGTCTTTCAGCATAGCCAGCGGTGAGTCGTCCGGCGTGCCCGTGACAAGGCCATCAAACTCGAGCCCCCATTTTGTGACGCTCGCGATGGTTTCGGCCGAATCATAATCCGTCAGAGAGAACAGATGCATCGAACCCTTGACCTTCACGATGTCGAGCACCGTACCCTCGAGTTGACCCTTGAGGACGTATCTCGGCCACGCGGACCCCGTGCCATCCGCGACGATGGCGTTGATGGAGTCAGTCAGGTTGGTGACGCCCTTCACGTTTTCGTCAAAGTCGTCCCCCAACGCCTTGATGAACTCGGACACTTTTTCGCCGACTCGAAGTTCCGGAAGAGAGAGCAACTGCGCTTCACTCTCGTGATCCTTGCAGTGCGCCGCTCCCGTGACGGTGGCGCTGATATTGACGAGGCCTTCGGAGTCATACCCGAGGGAGCCGATGATTTCGTTGCCATCCACGTTGTCGCACAGGGACTCCGAGGCGTGATGCATCTTAAGCTTCAGACTCAGGCCATCCTTCTCCATCGACACGTCCAGGAGCAGCTCGATGGCCTCAGTCCGGGTGTTGAAAGAGAACGAGGCAAACCCCGAGATGTCCAGGCCAGCCGCGTTGGCCTCCACGGCGCCGGTCACCGAGCCCTTGAAGGTCCACCGCGTGGAGGTCTGAACCAAGCCCTGGTCATCAGCCGCCACGGCATCAGCCAAGCTGCCCTCGTGCACCGTCTCCCCCCCGTAGTACGCGTGCGCGTCGAGGGTGAACGCGGAGATGACAACCCCGGCGACGGGTGTGATCGGTTCCGTCGCTTCGAGGTGCACGGTGAACCGAGGGTCGCCGGCCGCGGGCACGCAAAAGATCTCGAGCTGCGCGTGCAGCCCGGGGGCCTTGACGCCGCCGACGTTGATGCCGGCGGTGGCCTGCGCCTCGAAGGAGCCGCCGGCCAAGCACGGGTACGCGTAGTGCGCGGCGCCCTTCACGCTGAACGCGGGCTCGGCGCCGTCGTCGTCGTCGGCGGTGGAGGTGCTGAACTCAAACGCAATGGTGACATCGGCGGCGTCCAGGGTGACCGCTTCGTTCCCGCCCCAGTGCGCCTTCATCACCACGACGGCTGAGACGTCCAGGCCCGAGAACGAAGGGCCGGAGTCGGCCCTGAAGCTGAGGGTGCCCCGCGCGTCCAGCGTGAACTTCATCGAGGACGCGGCAGTCACAGTCGACACCTGCTCCCCGAGAAGAGCAGCAGCGCCGCCGCCGTCCTCCTCCTCCTTCGTGTTGGCCTCCACGTCGATGGCCACGCCTCCCAGGAGCTTGACGCTGACATCCTTGATGGAGAGCTGGGCGCCCCCCGGCATGTTGTACGTGATGGAGCTCGCGGACAGGATGAGCGCGTACCCCGCGGCTTTCGCGCCCTCGCCGTCGCCGCAGTATTGGTTCCCGGAGAAGCCCCCGGAGCCTTGTAGCTTGCTCTCGGGCTTGAAGACGATGAAGCCCTCCACGCGCTGCGCATCCCCCGCGCCGCACTTGGTGGACGCCGCCGCCTTCATCGTTGCGGTGAAGTAGGCCGTGTCGTACGTCAGCTCCACGGCGGCGGCGAAGGTGCCGGTGCGCGTGTCAAACACGAACTCGGCCTTGGCGGAGACGGCGGACCCGAGCTGCGCGGCGGTGGCCGCGGCCGACAAGCCGCCGACGGAGACGTAGCCCGAGATCAGACCGGAGGCTGACAGCGCCTTGGCGCCCGGGGTGCCGCCGCCCTTGAACGCCTTGAGGTCCACGACGACGTTCTCCAGCTGCACGGCGCCGAGGTCGATCACCTTGCTACCCTGGATGCCCTTCAGGGTGAACACGGGCGCCAGTGGGTCGCTCACGTTGCAGAAGAACCGCGCGTCCACGGTGAGCTCGGGGACCACGTACTCGCCGATGCTGAGCCCAAACGCTGCCTTGGCGCCGACAAAGTCGCCAGACTTACACGGGTACGTGTAGTGCATGTCGCCCTTGAGCCAAAACTCGGGTTTCTCGCGGTCCCCTTTGACCACGTTGATCGTCCCTTCGACGTTGATCTCCTGAATCTTGAGCGAGCAGCCACCCGGCGCGCCCTCACCCTCACCCTCGGCGGCGGTGGCGGCGGCGTTGACCTGACCGAGCATCTTCACGGCGGTGGACGTGGTCGCAGCTGCGGCTGCGGCGGACGCCCCCGCCCCCGCCTCGCACGCCGGCTTCTTGAACCTCGCGTCAGCCGTCAACACCACGTCCACCTCAAGTCCCGCCACACTCGGGAGCGACTTCACGTCCGGGTTACCCCCCCCGCCGCCGCCTGCCGAGAGCACAACCTTGCCCCGCACCCTGCCCGCGATCTCCATGGTGCTGCCGTGACCGGACGCGCCGCCGCGCTTGACCGCCTCCACCTCAACTGAGGCGTTGACGATCGTAATCCCGGGTGTCACCTCCCAGGTGTCCACGACGACGGAGATGTCGATCTGCCGCGCGCCGTCCCACGCGGGGCAGTGCAGGGTGATGTTGCCGTCCGCTTGCAGCTTGTGCTCCTTGATGGTCAGCTTACCCAGCAGTTGCGCCTGGACCCCCTCGCACGCCTCGGACCCAATCCGGACTTCACCGGTGGCGTGGATGTTAACGTTTCCGTCCGAGTACAGGAGGTCGAGCCCCGCTTCAGCCGTGTACGAGCGCTCTACGGGGGCGCGATCCTCCTCCTTGTTCGCCTCATCCTCCTGCTCCCCCTCCGCCGCACCACCGAGCGCCGCCTTGAAAGCTGCGGTGTTGCTGAGCGTGACGGCCGAGTTGCAGTCCTGCATCGTGGCAATGTCGCGCTTGGCGGCGGTGCAGTCCACGGACTGGCGGTTCCGGCACCACCGCGAGAACATGCACTGCGCGCCCCGCACTACGCGCAGGCTGGCGGTGTCGCAGCACGAGTCGGAGGGCACGAAGTACTCCTTGATGCCGAATGCGTTTGGGTTGCAGCACCCCTCTAGCGAGGGAGGGATGGGGATGCGCTCGGGCATCACCTCCGGCGGCGGCGGCGGAGGCGGCGAGATGGGCGCAGGGAACGCATCGACGTGGGGTTCTACAGTGACCGGGAGCGGGTCTTTCTTCTTGTCGCAGGTTTTTGTTTTGGGAACATTCTCCACGGGGGCGAAGCAGCCCGTGGTCCTGCACCAGCGGCTGGTCATGCACTGCGCGCCCTCCACCACCCGCATCGTGTTCGCGTTGCAGCACTTGATGGTGGGAAGCCAATAGTCGGCCACCGAGTTGGGGTTGCAGCAGTCGTCGGCGGCGGGCGGGGGCGTCTTGCCGGGGCCGAAGATGACGACGGGGGGTGGCAGAGGGGGAGACGGCGGCGGAGAGGGAAGTGCGACGGGGAGCTCCTCCAGTTTCACCTCCTCGGCGGCTTCGGCCACAGCCTTGGGACCCGTGTCGAACGAGATGTTCCCGCTCCAGAGCAGCTGCCCCCCACCGCTACCCCCCGCCGCGGCAGCACCGCTGCCAACCACCGTGCCCTCTACAGCCCACATGCCGTAGGTGTCATTGCTTTTGCTCCCGTTGATGTCTACGTGCACCTTGTCAAACACGACCCCGCTGGTGACCTCGAAGGTGTCCACGTCCGCGGTGAGGGCGAAGTTGGGCCCGCGCCCGCAGTGCACCACCATGTTAGCCTCACCGGATTGGAGCTTGGGGAGCGGGGCTTCGAACGACGCGCGTGCCGTGATGTTGATCGGGGGCGATTCGGCGGTGCAGGGAACCTCGAACGTGGCGAGGCCCTCGATGCGGCTGCCCCCGCCAAACTCCACGTCCACCTCCACGGTGACCTGAACGCCGCCGGGAATCTCAAACGTGCCGTCGGGGTGCACGATGAAGGCACCGGACGCGGTCACAGAGGCTGCGCCTGCTTTGGTGTCGGGGATGAGGCCGATCAGAGCCTCCGCTCCGAGGGTTCCGCGGAAGGACCCCTCGTACTTTCGCCCGCCGCCCGCGCCAGTCACAGGCGCCGCGGTGACCTTGAGCTCGAACTTGACGTTGCGGAGCTCCACGGAGCCGCCCACCAGCGCCTTCTCCACGGTAGCTTCGATCGCGTACTCCACGTTGTCGTCGCGCTTCTCGGCGCAATACTTGGCGCCGCTCACCTTGGCGACGAGCTCGATGGCGCCCGGCTTGTTGACGATGAAGTTGCCGAGCGCGGTGCTGCCGGCGGGGGGGCACTCGTTGGTGGCGGTGGCGGTGAGGTGCACCTCCACTGAGCGGTCCTCGCTGACGTAGTCGAAGCTCGCGGAGACGGTGACGTTGAACTCCCTCACCACATCCATGCCAGTACCCGCCGCCTTGGAGAACGTGCCGCTGAGCGCGAGGGACGCCCCGGCTTCGAATCCGAGCTGGGCCGCCAGGGAATCGGCCGCCTTCTTACCGTCAGAGTCGTAGTTGGCGCTGACCCGCGCCACGATGGTGCCCTCGATGTCCAGGGTGGACAGGCTGGGCAGGGGCACCCACGACTCGGCGTTCACGTCGGGGGATACCGAGAGCGACTCCCTTCCGATCGCCGCGAGGGCGAACGTCTCGAGGGTGAACTCCGCGCCGCCGGTCGTCACCTTCATCGCGGGGCCCTTCTCCAGGTTGACGCTGACGGAGAACACGCGGCGGGCGCGCTCGGCGGAGTCCATGCCGGGGCAAAAGATGGTGAGCTCCGCCGCCAGCTTCCCGGGCATCTCCAAGCTCTCTCCAAAGTCGAGTGACACCTCAGCTGCCACCGTGAGCTGCTCCGTGCACGGGTACTTGTACACCGCAACCGCCTGGAAGCTCAGGGTCGGCTTGTCCGCGGGGCCCACGGCGCCGCTCACCCTGATGTCCAGCGAGACGGCGGGCTCGGTGAATGCCTGCGTCGCCGGGCTGTACGTCGCCGAGAGCGAGACGTCAGCCGTCGCCCGCACGGCGTACGCCGAAGACTCCAGGGCGGTGGACAGCTTACCTTCCAACTTGAGGTCCCACTTGAGAAACTTGAGGTTCGCGCCCTTCACCCCGTAACCAAACGCCGTCATGACCACGTCAGTGAGCTTCAGTTTCCCATCCGCGATGTCCAGAAGCTCGAGCGTGATGTTCAGCTCGTAGCGAAGCGCGGTAGGGCTTTCAGGGTCCAGGCAGTGCGCGACGCCGCTGGCATCCGCGAACGCTTCCACCATGGGCGGGTTGGAGTACTTGAGGTGGCCGCGCAGGCTGGTCCCCGCCGCCGTGCACGTGTTGCTCACCTGCGCCTCCACGCGGATGAACAACGGAGGCTTGTCCAGCTCCAGTGCCACGGCGGCGCTGAAGTCGCCCGTCAGGGTGTTGAACGTGTAGAAGCCGGCGAGGCTCGCTGGGCCGTACCCCACCGTGCCGGAGATTGACCCCTCCACGTGCAGGCCGAGCGTTTTTTTAATCTTGAGGTCGATTTTGACCTCCTTGGCCGTCACGCCGTTGTACTCGAGCGAGTCGGCGGAGGCGGCGACGGCGATGGGGAGCCCGCCGCACGCGACCGAGAAGGAACCCCGGCCGCCCTTGACCACGGCTTTCGTCCCTTCCAGGTCGTAGTTGACCGCCACGGTCACCGTCCCCGCGATGAGCGGCTTCTGTTCAACGCCCACCTCCTCCGGGTCGCACGGCCAACCAAATGACACCGCGCCCCTGATGGCGACGAGGGTAGCCTTCTGCTCTTCTGCTTCGTCTGCTGCTGCGTCGTGCAAGGCCACGGCCAAGGCCGCCCCACCCGCCCCACCGGGCGCTGCTCGCCCGAGGGCCGGCATGTCACCTGCGTGCACGTCGTACTTGACGAACAAGTTGGCTTCCACGGCGTCCAGCTTGGGGATCTTGTCCGCCCCCACGGAGAACTTCGCCACCACGTCGCCGTCGAAGTTCAAGCCGGTCTTCGGCATGCTGAGGGTGACGTCCGCGGTGAAGGAGCCGGTCCAGTGGAGGGCGGTGAGGGCGTTGGCGCCGTCCTCGGGGTACGCGGTGGTGCCGTCCATCAGGGGCTTACACTCGTCCACATTTTCGGCTCACCTTAACCACTTACTGCGTGGTGTCAGGGTTTCAGTGACAGAAACGGCTCAGGTTGAGCTGGAAAGTGGACGAGTGTAAGCCCCTGCCGTCCATCTCCAGCAGCACCGCCGCCAGGTCCAGCACCAGGTCGTCGCTCATCACGATCTTGGCCTCGCTCACGCGCGCCTTGACCATGGCGTAGAGGCACACGTTGAAATTGAAAGCAAGATTTGCAGGCAGTATAACATATTATAGTTTCAAGCGTTGGAACCATAGGCACTTTCATCACGGGTTTTAATACTGTCAACCTGCACCGCCCTACCATGATGAGGCCCTGTGCTGCCGCCCACTCGCCGCACCGCTTCACCACCGTCACGTCCGCCTTCAGCGAGTTGGAGCCCGCCTCTCCGAACGTGATGGATAGCGTGCCCGAGCCCAGGGTGCCGGCCTCGGCGCACGCGGAGGACGCGGCGATGACGGCGGTGGCGGTGATTCTCTCCGACGTGAAGCTGAGCTCCGCGGCGGCGCTCCACGACCCGTCGCGGGTGTCGAAGCCGAAGGAGACCTGCGTGGCGAGGGCGCCGCCGCCCGCCGCCGCGTCCACGGCGCCCGACACGATGCCGGAGACCCCCGTGCTGGTAGAGCCCGGCTTGCGGACGTTGGTGAACACGTGCGCGTGGAGCTTGAATGGCTTGACCGTGGTGTAGCGGCGCAAGTTGAAATTGAAAGCAAACGTTGAAAGCAGTTTATGATATTCTAGTTTCAAGCGCTGAAACCATCATAGGCGCTTTCAACACGGGTTTTGATACTTTCGACCTGCACCGCCCTACCGTGGCCCCCGCCACCTCCACCCCGGCGGTGGTCTCGCCTGTGATGGTCCACCGGGGCCTGTCGGCCGCGAGGACGCCGCACGCGTACACCACGCCGATGTCAAACGCCTTCACCACGAGCTTGCCCGGCATGTTGGCGTCGAGCGTGGCAACCGCGGACGCCGTGTCGCCGACCAGGCACGGGTAGGTGAACGCCATCAGGCCCTTGACGGTGAACTCCCCCTCGTCGGTGGCGTACCCGAACCCGATGTTCACCGTCAGCTTGACGACTTTCAGTCTGAAATCAGTCGCCAGGTCGCTTTTGAAGTCGATCACTGACTCGGGCGTAGCGCCAACCGCGGCCGTCTTGCTGCCGCTGCCGCCGCTGCCGCTGCTCAGCGCCTCCGCGGGGAGCTCTTTGGAGGACAACGTGGAGAAGTCGATCGTTCCGACGATGCTGCCGTAGAAGGATTTCATGAGGGGTGCACCGCCCGCGGATCCAGCCTGGGCGGTTCCAAAGGTGAGAAGGATCCGGACGTTGGTGAGCGCGGCGGGTCCCGCTCTGACGATGTCGGCGGAGGCGTTGAGCAGCACAGCACCGCCGCACATGTATCTGACGGAGCCGGCGCCGTTCACAATCTGCACGGCGCTGGACTTGAACCCCACCTTGACGTCCCCCTCGAACACGCTCGAGCCCGCCTGGCAGGAGGGTCATTGAGAACAAGCACTCGACCGAGATGGGAGCGTGACTTACTTTCCAGTTAAATGCTCATACAGACGCGCGGAGGAGGAGGAGCAGATTCAACGTCAATCGAATGCTTGTTATCAATAACCCCCCTGCCTGGCACGGCACGGCGACCTTCACTGTGCCAGACAGCTCCAGGGCGTCGTCCGAGTAGTGGAACTCTCCGTCGATACCCAGGCTGCCGAACACGGGCGAGCCGCCAACCACGGAAAAGTCGAGCTTCGCGGTGAGCTTGACGGCGGCCATGATGGAGTCGTCGGCGCCAGCGATCTTCAGAGCCGCGTCGGCGGAGGCTTTACCATTCCAGTCGAGATCCCCGAACTTGGCGGACGCACAACCATCCACCCCGGAGGTTGTGCACTGGGTGGAGAGCAGCGCCACTCGCACGTCCGTCAGCACCACGGTGACGCCGCCGCCGCCTGGCTTGATCTCGGCGTGAGTGATGGCGGCGGCGATGTCGTACACGGGCGCGGCGGCGGCCCACTCCCCGCACCGCTTCAGCACGGTGGCCTCCGCCCGAACCACGGTGTAGCGGCGCGAGTTGAAACTGAAAGCAAAAGTTGAAAGCAGTTTATCATATGATAGTTTTCAAGAGCTGAAAACAGGCGCTTTCAACACGGCTTTCAACCGGGGGCAACCTGCACCGCCCGACCAGGGAGGCTTTGCCCTCTCCGAACGCGATCTCGAGCGACCCGGTCCCGGCCGTGCCCGACTCTCTGCACTCGGACGCCGACGCGAGTTGCAGGGTCGCATTGAGGTTTTCGGACGTGTACGACATCTTCGCCGCGACTTCCCAGGAGCCTCCGCCGCGGGTGTCAAAGGCGAAGGACGCCTCCGCGGCGATGCCGCCCCCGTCGGCGCCCCCAACCTCAGCCTCGACGGAGCCCGTGACGATGCCCGCGAAGAACGTCCCCTCGGAGCCGTCCGTGTCCTGGGTGTACACCGACGCGCCGATGGAAAAAGGCTTGAGGGTCGCGGCGCCAACCTTGACGCCCGCGGCGGTGCTGCCCCGCACCCCCAGGCGGGGCTTCCCCGCCATTAGGGCCCGACAAATGATGCCTGCCACATCATCCTCCGCACGGTAGACCCTCGTTTCTTGAGTTAGCACACGACGTGGCGAGCATTAACAGTCAGGCCCTACCCGGCGTGGCGCTGAGGTCGCCGCAGTTGTACGTCACGGCAATCACCAGATCTTTTAAGTCCAGCGAGTCTGGCAGGAGGGTCATTGAGACCAAGCACTCGACCGAGATCGGAGCATGACTTACCTTCAGGGTGAATACTCGTATATACACGCGAAGCAAGCCTCGTCGAATTTAACGTCGGTCGAATGCGTGTTCTCAATACCCCCCCTGCCTGGAACGAGCGCGTTGAGGGTGGCCTCGCCGGTGGCGGAGTCGCCCGCCTTGCACGGGTACACCAGCGCGATGGAGCCCACCGCGGAGAAAGACATTTTGCCCTCGCCGCCGCCGGTGGCCACGCTGAACTTGACGTTCAACTTGACTTCATCCACTCTGAATTTCTCGATGGCGCTCCTAGAGAACGTCATGGATCCCACCGTCTCCACCGAAGTGTAGCAGCGCAAGTTGAAATTGAAAGCAAAGTTTGAAACCGGTTCATCGTGTTGTAGCTTCCGCGCTGAAACCGTGGGCGCTTTCAACACGGGTTTTGATACTGTCAACCTGCACCGGCCTGCCGAGGCGCCGCTCCCGCCGTCGGGGAGATCCAGGCCCTGGCCCTTCATGAAGCTCACGTCCACGATGCCGCTCACGCGCGCCTTGAATGCCTGCATCGTTCGGTCGTCGAACGTGATGTACATCTCCACGTCGACGATGGTGACGGGCCCGGCGGTGATCTTGGCGGCGCCGCCGTCCACGGTGAGCGGGCCGTCGCACACGTACACCACGGACCCCGTGCCGCCCACTACCTTCACGCTCACGTCCCCCTTGCTGTACTACCGCAAGTCGAACTTTCACGCCAAGTTTGAAGGCGTTTCGCCATATTTTAGCTTCAAGCCTTGTAACCAAGCGCGGTCAACCCGGGGTCAACCTGGGGTCAACTTGCACCGCCCTACCTTGGTGGCGATCTTGACTTGGCCCGTGAACATGGTGCGGCCGGGGGCGCAGGGCAGGTGCAGGTCCACGTCACCCGACAGCGCGATGGCGTCGCCCTCGTACCACAGCGAGCCGGCGATGACCATGTCGCTCACCCGGGGGGTCCCGTGGGTGACGGAGAACGCCGCATGGTACGTCAGCGTCATGCTGCTCATCAGCCCGTTGTTCGCATCATCCTGCGCCGCGTCTCCAGCACCCGCACCCGCACCCGCACCCGCGAGCTTGAGCTCCACGGTTCCGTCGGCTGAGCCGGTCCAAACCAGCTGCTTGAACGTTGGATTGGCGACGCCTTCGACGCTGTCGGAGTACACCTTCACCTTCATGTAGCGGCCCAAGTTGAAATTGACAGCAATGTTTGAAAGCGGTTCATCATGTTTTAGCGTCAAGCGCTGAAACCAAGCGTGGTCAACACGGGACAACCTGGGGTCAACCTGCACTGCCCTGCCTTGACGTCGGAGAGGAGGATGGAGGCGCCGCCGCCCACCTGGATCGTGGCGCGGTCGATCGCCGCGTCGATGGCGTAGAGCCCGCCGGCAGCCGCGTGCGCGCCGCACCGCTTGATCACGCTGGCGCGGCCCTCGATGTAGCGCCGCAAGTTGAATTGGAAAGCAAAGTTTGAGAGCGCTTCATTATACGTCTGGTTCAAGCGTTGAAACCAGGCGCAGTCAATCCGGGGTCAACCAGGGGTCAAGCTGCACCGCCCTTCCTCGACGAACGATCCAAAGGGGCCGAACTTCACCGCCAGTGTGCCGGAGCCGGATGTTCCCGCCTTGTAGGGCCTGATAGACAATGCCTGCCACGTCATCCTCCACATTGTAGACCCTCGTTTCTTGAGTTAAATGGAATCGTATGACGTGGCGAGCATTACCTGTCAGGCCCTATGCCTGCCGCGTCATCCTCCACATTGTAGACCCTCGTTTCTTGAGTTAAATGGAATCGTATGACGTGGCGAGCATCATCTGTCAGGCCCTATGCCTGCCGCGTCATCCTCCACATTGTAGACCATCGTTTCTTGAGTGAAATGGAATCGTATGACGTGGCGAGCATTATCTGTCAGGCCCTATGCCTGCCACGTCATCCTCCACATTGTAGACCCTCGTTTCTTGAGTTGAATGGAATCGTATGACGTGGCGAGCATTATCTGTCAGGCCCTATGCCTGCCACGTCATCCTCCACATTGTAGACCCTCGTTTCTTGAGTTAAATGGAATCGTATGACGTGGCGAGCATTATCTGTCAGGCCCTGCCGCCTCGGTGCACGCGCTGGACGCCTGCATGTTGAGCGTCGCCTTGCAGGCGGGTCATTGAGAACAAGCACTCGACTGAGATCGGAGCATGACTCATCTTCAGGGTGAATGCTCATACACACGCGCGGACTCGGTGTCGTCGATTTGACGTCGGTCGAGTGCTTGGTCTCAATAGCCCCCCTGCCTTGATCGTCTCGGACTCGAACGAAAACGCCAGCGCGGCGCGCCAGGATCCGTCGCGGGTGTCGAACGCGTACGACACGTCGGCGGCGAGGTCACCCGCGCCGCCGGTTTTTGATTTGACCGAGCCGGAGACGATGCCCGCGAAATGGGTCTTCTTGGGCTGGGCACCGGTGCCGCCGCCGCTGCTGCTGGCGGTGCTCGGGGTGTACACAAAGGCGTGGATGTTGAAGGGAGCCACAGTGGTGCCCGCCACCTTGACGCCCCGCCGCGTGGACCCCTTGATGTAGCGGCGCAAGTTGAAATTGAAAGCAAACGTTGAAAGCTGTTTATGATATTCTAGTTACAAGCGCTGAAACCATGGGCGCTTTCAACACGGGTCTTAATGATACTGTCAAGCAGCACGGCCGTACCTTGAGGGACCAGCGGGGCGTGTCAGCGCTGAGGTCCCCGCACGCGTACACCACGGAGACGGCAAAGTCCTGGACGTCGAGGGCGCCCGGGACCGCGGCGTTGATGGTGGCTTCAGCGAGCACCTCCTCACCGTCTCCGCAGGGGTACGTGAAGAAGGCGGTGCCCTTCGCCTAGGGCATGACAGATAATGCCTGCCACGTCATCATCGGTTCCACACAGTAGACCCTCGTTTATTGAGTTAAATGGAATCCCACGACGTGGCGAGCATCATCTGTCAGGCCCTACCTTGGCCGAGAACACCATGCCGCCGCTGGTGATGGTCTGGAAGTCAAACGCGGCGGACACCACGATCTTGCCAACGGCGAACCCGTCCACGCTCGACTTGCTGAAGTGAGGCAGGGACGCGGCGATGAACATCGTGTAGGGCCTGGAAAACAATGCTCGCCACGTCATGTGATTCCAGTCATCTCAAGAAACGAGGCTCTACAATGTGGAGGATGACGTGGCAGGCATTATCTGTCACGCCTAGGGTCTACAATGTGGATGATGACGTGGCAGGCATTATCTGTCAGGCCCTGGGGTCTACAATGTGGAGGATGACGTGGCAGGCATTATATGTCTGGCCCTACCGTGGTGCCCCCGCCGGCCTGCGCCGCGCCCTGCTTGCCGTTGAAGTCGGCGGGCAGCTGGCCGGAGGAGACGAGGCGGGTGAGGTCCACGGTGGCGCTGACGGAGCCCGCGAAGGCGGCCATTGACGGGTCGTGGAACTCGATGGTGAAGGCCACGTCCACCAGCGACACGGGCAGTCCACCCACGGCGATCTCCTGCGCGCAGGGTCTGACAGATGATGCCTGCCACGTGATAGTCTGCCAGTTGACTCAAGAAACGAGGGTTAAAATTGGGTTTGATGACGTGGTGGATATTATCTGTCGGATCCTACCTGCGCGCCGCCCACGAGGGAGAGCTTCGCGCCCGCGCCCCCGCCGTTGCCGTTGCAACCGTACTTGACGTCGGCGTAACCGCCGATGACCGTCATCGCCGGTCCCTTGAATTCCACAGCGACGCGCCCGTCGAACATGTTACCGCCAGCCTCGCAGGGAACCGCGAGCGCCACAGTGCCGTCAACTTCCAACACGTCCCCCTTATACGAGAACACGCCCCCCACGATCAGGCTGCCGAACACGGGCGCGCCGTCCACGATGGTGAAGTCGAGCGTGGCGCTCAGATCCACGCTCCCCGCGAGCGCGTCGCCGTCTTTCGCGCCGAGCAGCTGGAGAGCCACGACGGCGTTGAAAGTGGCTTTCCAGTCCAAGTCTGAGAAGCCGGTGGCGCCGACGGCGCCCGCGGCGTTAGACGCGAGCGACGCCTCCACCCGTGAGAGCTTGATGACGGCGGTGTCACCCAGGATGATCTTGGAGTCAGCCATAGCGGCGTCGAGCTGGTACAGCCCCAGGGCCTTGCAGGAGGGTCATTGCGAACAAGCACTCGACTGAGATCGGAGCATGACTGGCCTTCAGGTGAATGCTCATACATACATACGCGCGGAGGTGGAGGAGGAGATTCGACGTCAGTCGAATGCTTGTTATCAATAAACTCCCTGCCTTGGCGTGTTCACCGCAGCGCTTGACGCCGGACGCGCGCCCGTTGATGCTGGAAGCGAACATCTCGCCAAAGTTGATGGAGATATCCCCCGACAGGGTGGTGCCAGTCTCCGTGCACTCAGTGCCGGAGGACATCGCGAGCGTGGCGTTGAGGTTGGAGGACTCGAACCCGACGTTCACCGCCGCCTTCCAAGAGCCGTCTCGGGTGTCGAAGGCGAACGAGGAAGCCAAGGTCTAGGGCCCGACAGATAATGCTTGCCATGTCATGTGATTCCATTAAAATAAAGAAACGACAGTCTACAGTGTGGGGAATGACGATGATGTGGCAGGCATTATCTAGCAGGCCCTACCACGGTCAGATGACCGGCGCCCGCCGCCGCCTGCGCGGTGCCGGACACCACGCCCGCCAGCTGTGTGTCACCCGCGGCGGTCTCGTACACCAGGGCGGCGAAGGTGAACGGGCTCAGGGTCACCCCCGCGACGACCACGCCCCTGCTGGTCTCGCCGCTCATGGCCCACCGGGGTGTAGCGGCGCAAGTTGAAATTGAAAGCAAAACTGGAAACCGGTTCATCATGTTTTACCTTCAAGCGCTGATCCGCTGAAACCAAGCGCAGTCAACACGGGGACAACCTGGGGTCAACCTGCACCGCCCTACCGGGGTTGATCCGCGGTGATGTCGCCGCAGGTGTACGTGGCTGACACCACGAGCGCCTTGACGTCCAGGGCGTCGGGCACGGTGGCGGCCAGCGTGGCGGAGGCGTGCGCTCGCTCGCCGGTTCCGCACGGGTACGTCATCTCCAGAGTGCCGACGGCGGAGAATTTCATTCCACCGCTGGATTCCGAGTTGATGTTGAAGGGGATCACGACGGTGGTTTTGGTTAACTCGAATCCGTTCACCTCACTCATGCGGACGTCCACGAACGATTTGGATACAGCGGCGGCGGCGTCGGCGTCGCCACCACCCGCCGCGCCTCCCCCGAGCGAGGGACCGACCACGACGTTGTCGAAAGTGACGTCGATCACGCCGGAGAGACGGCCGCCGAAGTTCTTCAGACTCTTGTCGCTGAAGTCCAGGGTGAGCACCACGTCCGTCATCGTGACGGGACCCGCGGTGATCTTGGCGGCGCCGCCGGCGACGAAGATGCCGCCGTCGTTGCACATCACCTTGAGCGTCCCGTACCCGCCCACCACGGACAGCGCGTCGCCGGCGGCGCCGCGCACGCCGAGGCGCAGGTCGCCCGTCGCCATGGGGATCTCATCCTGGCAGGGCAGCGTGAAGGTCACGGCGCCGGAGAGCTCCAGGGCATCGCCGGTGTACGCAAAGTAGCCGTTGATGCGAAGAGATCCGAACTTGTAGGCGCCGCGGGACACGGAGAAGGTGTGCTCCGCGTTGAGCGTGACGTGCGCCATGAGAGCGTCCTGCTCGTCATCGTCGCCGCCGCTGTTGGCCAGTTGAAGCTCGGCGGTGCCCATGACGTGAGCGGACCATTCGAGGTCGTCGAACGAAGTGCCATTGCCCTTCCCAAGACGCGCCGCGAGAAGTCTGCGCCCACCGCCCGAGGACGCGGCGCACGGCCCCGGTACGGTGTCCTTACATGACGTCAAGGACAGCTTCTGCTGGCCCACCACGAGCGTCTTGCTGGGTCCGTGACAGCAGAACTTGGAGGTGCTCACCGGGTTGTCCGACAGCGGGTCGTGCAGAAAGTTTTTGCTGCCGCAAGTGCACCCCGCGGACATCTGGTATCGGGAGCACTTGGACTGCTTCCACGCGGGGTTGATGGCCCCATGGCCTGTGCACATGGCCGCGGGGGGTGGCGAGGGCGCCCAAGGTGGGGGCGAGGGTGAGGGCGACGGCGGCGGCGGCTTCGGCTCCCACTGCTCGCGAACCACCGCTGCATCGGTGCCGCCGGGACAGACGCCGTCCGCCCCGCCGCCGCTGCTCGAGTTGAAACGCACGACGACGTCCTTCAGAAGCACGGTGACCGACCGACCGGCGCGAATAGAGGCGCGCGGGATTCGCGCCTCCAGACAGGGCCTGACAGATAATGGCTGACACGTCATCCTCCACATTGTAGACCCTCGGTTCTTGAGCGTAATATAAAAATGGAATTACATGACGTGGCGAGCATTATCTGTCAAGCCGGACGAGGGTCTACAATGTGGAGGATGACGTGGCAGGCATCATCCAGTCCCTACCTCCAGATCGTACATACCGTCGCACGCCGCGTACTGGCCGCAGCGCTTGACGACGGTGACGCTGCCCTCGACCATGGTGTAGTGGCGGAAGTTGAAATTGAAATCAAAGTTTGAAAGTAGTTCATCATATTTTAGCTTCTTGGCGCTGAAACCACGCGCTGTCAACACGGGGACAACCTGGGATCAGCGGGAGCGACCTGCACCGCCCTACCATGGACTCGGCCTCGCGCGCGTCGCCGCCGAGGATGACGGCGAGGGTGCCGGAGCCGCGGGTGCCGGCGGGGCGGCAGTCGGACGCGCTCTCCATCTGCAGCGTGGCCTTGACCCGGTCGGACACCCACTCGATGGACGTGGAGGCCTCCCAGGATGTAGCGGCGCAAGTTGAAATTGAAAGCAAAGTTTGAAAGCAGTCGCCTCGTATTTGAGTTTGAAGAGCTGAAACCAGGCGGTTTCAACACGGGTCGAGCTGGTTTCAACCTGCAGCACCCTACCAGGACCCGTGGCGCGTGTCGAAGGCGAAGGCGGCCACGGCCCCGAGCTCGCCGCCGCCGTCGTCGTCGCCGGCCGCGGACCCGGACACGAACCCGGAGAGCCCGCCGCCGCTGTACACGGAACCGGCGAAAGAAAAGGGGCTCAGCGTCACGCCCGCGACCTCGATGCCCTCCCCCGTCGCCTGACCCGCCACGGAGAACCGAGGGGTTCCCTCCGTCAGGTTGGTGCCGCAGTTGTACGTAACCGCCAGGCAGGGCCTGGCGAATGTTTCCGGAATTTCATTCGGAATTGTGGGCATTTCCGCAGTAATGGAATTCATATAATTCTGAGTGCCTTCTTGGGAATTAATGCAGAAACCAGGGCGGTTTGGTAGCATGGAAGCGAATTCGCGGGCGGATTCGGGCGATTGTAGCGGGTTGGGTAGCATTTATCGCGGAATTTTGGGGGTTTTGCAGCGGAACTGTGGAATTGAAATTTGGGGGGGTCCAGGTGGATATATTGGGCATCCCCTACCGCGAGGTCGAAGTCCGTGACGGCCAGCGCGCCGGGCACGAATGCGCTCAGCTTGGCCACGCCGTACGCCTGCTCTTTGTCACCGCACGGGTACACAAAGCCGAGCTCACCGGTCACGGCGAACACCATCCCGGAGCTTTCGGACGTGAAGCGCAGGTCCAAGCCGATGGCCAAGATGAGTTTGTCGAGAACGAAGCCGTCCGTCTCGGTGACGCGGAGGGACACAGACGAGAGGGGCGTGCTGGAGGTGGGGAGCGAGCCGCCGTCCGGCAGCGCACCCGCGGGGAGCATCTTGACGTCGACGACACCGCTGATCTTGGCATCGAACGATTTCATTCCGGCGCCGTAGAAGGCAAAGTCGACGGCGACGCCGGTGAGAACCACGGGGCCGAAGGAGACGGAGGCGGCGGAGCCAGACATCGTCAGGGTCCCCTCGTGGCAGAGATACTCGAGCGAGGCGGTGCCGTCCACCACGGCGACCGCGACGCCCAACGCACCCTTGAAACCAAACGCGACGGCGCCAGAAACCATCGGTTTCCCGGGGACGCAGGGCAACGCAAACGACACGTCACCAGAGAGTTGGAGCGCCTCCCCGAACGTGCCGTTGAACGCCCCGTCGACAGTCATGCCGTCCATGGAGTAGGCGCCCTTGGTGTAGCGGCGCAAGTTGAATTTGAAAGCAAAATTTGAAAGCAGTTTATCATATTTTAGTTTCAGGAGCTTAGCTACAGGCACTTTCAACGTGGGTTCCATTGGGTCAACCTGCACCGCCCAACCTTAGTCCACGACACCTGCATCGCGGCGGTGAGCTGCATGCCGGCCGTGAAAGCGCTGTCCTCGTCCTCTCCTCCGCGCTTCGTCAGGCTCAACGTTGCGACGCCCGCGATGGAACCCCGCCAATCCATATCGCGGAGAGACGCCGACGCCGGATAGATTCCGGGGAGGGACGCGAGGTCGAGCGTGACGTCCGTGAGCGTGATGACGGCCGCAGATCCCGCGGTGATGACAGCCTCTTCGAGCGTCGCGGAGATCGCGTACGTGCCCTGCAGTTCGGCCCACTCGCCGCAGCGCCGCAGCACGCTGCCCGAGCCCTTGACGGAGGATTCGCCGATGACGACGGAAACCGAGCCAGAGCCGCGGGTCCCGGCCTCCTTACACGCCGACGCGGAGCCGAGGGCAAGTTTCATGTTTAGCTTCTCGGAGTTGTATTCCACGGACGCGACAGCCTCCCAGGATCCGTCCCGGGTGTCAAACGTGAAGCCCACATCCGCGCTCAACCCGCTCGAGGTGAAGCCCGAGCCCGACACGGCGCCGGCGAACGCGGTTCCGGAGGTGTTGGTGCCGCTGAACACGGAGGCGCCGATGGTGAAAGGCTTGAGCGTGGTGTCACCCACCGCGATGCCCTCGTCGCTGCTCATCGCGAACGACCACCGCGGCGTGTCGGCGCCCAGCTCCCCGCACGCGTACGCGACTTTGACCGTCATGTCAGACACGCTCACCCCGCCCGGCATTTTGGCGGTGAGAATCGCGTCGCCGGATACCTTTTCGCCCGTCTCGCAGGGGTACGTGAGACCGAAGCTGCCTTTGAGAGCGAAAGACATGCCGCTGCCGTCGCCGTCGCCGTCGCCGTCGCCCCCGCCCCCGCCGTCGCCGTCGCCGTCGCCCCCGCCGGTGCTGAAATCGATGTCGACGTTGAGGATCAGTTTGCCCACCACCAGCCCCGCGGGAGTGCCGGCAAGGACGAGCGACGACTTGCCGCCGAGGCGCGCGCCCTTGCTGCCGTCATCTAGGGCCTCACAGATATTGCTTGAAAGTCATAGGATGTCGTCTGACTCCGGAAACGAGGGAACAAATGTGTTGAATGACGTGGCGAGCATAGCGAGAGAGAGAGAGAGAGACGCTTTCGCGTGTATAAGGAGGAACCATGCTTTCGCCCTGGCCCCCGTGAATGACGTGGCGAGCAATATCTGCCAGGCCCTACCGTCAGAAGTGCCGGAGGGCGGAGGGGGCATCAACGCCTTGAGGCTCTCGCCCTCGGCACCCGGCATCGCGCCGATGTTAACGTCAGCGAGGATTTCACCGCTGAAGGTCTTCATGGTGGCGTGGCTGAACGCCACCGTGATGGCGGCGTCGGTGAGGGAGAGCGGCCCGACGGAAACCGTCTTGGCCGTGGCGTTGACGGCGAGGCGGCCGCCGCAGGTGTACACGAGGGTGCCGCGGCCGCCGACCACGCGGAGCGCGGTGCTCTTCACGGCGAAGGACACTGAGCTGGTCAGCATGGCCCAGGTGCAGCGCCGCAAGTTGAAATTGAAAGCAAAATTGATGCAAAATCGAAAAAGCAGTTTATCATATGTTAGTTTCAAGCGCCTTGTTCCAGGCGCTTTCAACGTGGGTCTCATAGGGTAATCCTGCACTGCCCTACCGAGGTGGTGTGGTCCCCCGCGCAGGGGACGGTCAACGCCACGTCTCCGGTCATCTCGAGCGCGTCGCTCGAGTAGTCAAACACGCCGTCAGCGACGAGGCCCCCAAACTTGAACTCTCCTCCCTCCACGGTGTACGTCATCGCCACCGTCAGCTTGAGGCTCCCCGCCAGTCCTCCTCCTTGAGCATCATCATCGCTGCCCCCGCTCGCGTCGCCGACGCCCGGCAGGTTTAGAGCGGCTGACCCGATCACCTTACCCCGCCAGACGAGGTCGCTGAAGGACGCCGACGCGTCGCCCGTGCTGTCGCTGTCGAGGGAAACCACGGCGTCTTCAATCGTCACCGTGGACGACGCGCCGATTTGGAACACGGCGGAAGACACCTTGGCCTCGAGAGAGTACAGGCCGTGGCTCTCGGCGTACTGCCCGCACCGCTTCACCACCGTGGCGCTCCCCCGCACCTCGCTGTAGCTGCGCAAGTTGAAATTGAAAGCAAAGTTTGAAACCGATTCATCATATTTTGGCTTCAAGCGCTGAAACCAAGCGCGGTCAACCCGGGGTCAACCTGGGGTCAACCTGCACCGCCCTACCTCGTTGCCGAGGTCCTTGGACCCGAACGCGGCCCACAGGGTGCCGGCGCCGCGGGTGCCCGCCGCGGTGCACGCGGATCCGGACTCCATGTTCAGTGTAGCCACCACGTTGTCCGAGGTATAGCGGCGCATGTTGAAATTAAAAGCAAAGTTTGAAAGCAGTTCAGCACATTACAGTTTCAAGCGCTTAGTTCCAGGAGCTTTCAACTTGGGTTTCATAGGGTCAACCTGCACCGCCCTACCGAGGCGAACCGCAGCGCAGTGGCCGCGCTCCAAGACCCGTCCTTGCTGTAGCGCCGCAAGTTGAATTTGAAAGCGGTTCATCATAAGATTTCAGCTTCAAGCGCTGAACCCTTGCGCGGTCAACACGGGATTAACTTGGGGTCAACCTGCACCGCCCTACCTTGGTATCGAACGCGAACGAAACGTCGGCGCCGAGTTGCCCGTTGTCCCCGACGCCCGCCTTGACAGACCCCGACACGATGCCGGCGAAGCGGTGCTTGCCGCCAGTGGCCTCCGAGGTGTAGCGGCGCAAATTGAATTTGAAAGCAGAAGTTGAAAGCAGTATATCACACCTTAGTTTCAATCGCTTAGTTCCAGGCGCTTTCAACTTGGGTTTCATAGGGTCAACCTGCACCGCCCTACCGAGGCGGAGTACACGGAAACGGCGAGGGCGAAGGGCTGCACCACGGCGCCGCCGACGACGATCCCTTCGGTGGTGGAGCCGCTTGCGGTGAACCGCGGCGTGCTCTCCGGCAGCTCGCCACAGTTGTACTGGACGCTGACGGAGAAGTCCTTCAGCTCGAGGACGTCCGGAACGTTCCCGTTGAGCAGGACCGCGCCGTACGCGCGCTGGCCGAGGCCGCATGGGTACACGAAGCCGAGCGACCCGA
>Ga0307489_10000693_pt1 | contig 21125 bp, 16 predicted proteins | sample SB12metaG_FD_202247 | JGI IMG/M metagenome (GOLD analysis project Ga0307489, IMG submission 202247) | Sea-ice brine microbial communities from Beaufort Sea near Barrow, Alaska, United States - SB 1.2 | ecosystem: Environmental > Aquatic > Marine > Coastal | place: USA: Alaska | collected...
CCCACCTCGTCTTTTTCTCCCTCGATAGAACCCGACCTGAAAAGGACCTTCATTCGTTCGACGAGCTTTACATTCATGACGTTTGCAAGGTTCATTAACTGCCAGAGAATTGCGGCTGATGAGTCTGGCGAAAGCCACTAAAATTATTGTCACCTGTATCTAATTCGTTCGTGAGGGTAAGCCTATTGGGCTATCGAGGGCCCTAACCCATTATTTGAAATAACTAAAGATGATCTTCAAATTGATTAATAACGTCTTTAAAAGGTGTGGGTTTGCCAATACTGTATCCCTGAGCATAGTCGACGCCAACCTCTTTTACCTGTTCCATGATGGCATCGGTTTCTACAAATTCGGCGATAGTCTTCATGCCCATCACATGACCGATGTCATTGATTGACCTCACCATTGCCTTATCAATCGGATCATCAACCATGTCCTTCACAAACATACCGTCGATTTTCAAATAATCGACCGGCAAGTTCTTCAGATATCCAAATGACGATAAGCCACTGCCAAAATCATCGAGCGCAAACCGACACCCCAAATCTTTCAGGGCAGTAATGAATGTGCTGGCAGCAAGCAAGTTAGATATAGCCGCAGTCTCGGTGACTTCAAAACAAATCTTGTTGGCGTCAATATTAGATTCACTGATCAAGGCAATAATCGTGGACATAAATTGAGCATTAGCCACTGAAGGCCCCGACAGGTTAATGGAGATGAAATTTACCTGTTCTACAAAAGCCAAATGAGAACTCATCATACTAATGGCATGTTCAACTACCCAGGTATCGATTCTTTCAATTAAGTTATAACGCTCTGCCGCCGGCAAAAAGGCACCCGGTGGTATGCTTTTACCTTGTTCATCCAGCATCCTCACCAGCAGCTCATAATGCTTTAAAGCATCGCCATTCAGCGACTTGATAGGCTGCGCATAAAGGCACAATCTATCTTCTTCTAGGGCATGGTTAATACGCCCAACCCATTGCATTTCACCTTGACGAATAGCCAGTTCGACATCATCAGGGTGATAAACATGAATACGGTTTCTTCCCAACTCCTTCGCCACATAGCAAGCTGCGTCGGCTTGCTTAAACAAATCGGTATAGCTATCGGTGGCGTCGTTAATCGCAACCAGGCCAATGCTAACCCCAATTCGAAACGCCTCTCCCTCCCAGAAAAATTGGTACTCGTTGATCGCATTAAAAATTGCATCGGCGACACGGTGAGCCTGATCAAGCACGCAGTGCTCCATCAACACGCCAAACTCGTCTCCACCGAGTCTTGACAGGGTGTCTCGATTTCTCACAATATTTCGAAGAAGCCCCCCCAGTTGACGTAATAACTCATCGCCTGCGATGTGACCACAAGTATCGTTGATGACTTTGAACTGGTCGAGATCCAGAAAGCACATTGCGTGTTCAGCCTTGTCGCTCTGGATCGTGGAGAGCAGGCGCTTCGTGCGTTGCTCAAATTCAGCGCGATTGATCAATCCAGTCAGGGCATCATGGCTGGCTTGGTAGCTGAGTTTCTCTTCAACCTTTTTGCGCGCTGTAATGTCCTGTGTCACACCCATCAATCGGGCGATGTTGTCATCTTCGTCATTAATCGGTTCAAAACTACTTAATAAATGTAAAATACCATTTTCACCAGCTGCGCTGAACTCGAATATCGAACCTTGCCCCTGTTTGGCATTATCCATTAATTCAGATACTCGTTCTCGATCTTCCGAAATCGGAAAATCAAGATAATTTAAACCCAGAATTTCTGACTCAATTTCTACACCCATCATTTTGAGCCCAGATGGGTTCATAGACACCAGCTTACCCTCAAGATCAATCTCGTGAATGCAGACTGGGGATGAAGAAACCAGCGAGCGTAGGCGATTCTCACTTTGACGCAAGGTTGCTCCAACTTGTATTCGATCGGTATTGTCCAGAATGATCCCAATAGACCGGACAATTTCACCGCTATCATTCCTGATCGCTTGCCCTATTTCTCGGAGAAAAGTTATATCTCCATTCCGCCTTATGGCTCGATACTCAATATCAAATTGATCTGCTTTACCGCCAGAAAACTTGGTAACACTGTAATAGAGTTCCAAATCCTCTGGGTGAATGTGTTTACGATCCTCGCTACCCGCCAACTGACCATCCACAACAGTGCCAGGGTCTATGTCAAGTATGTCGTACAGGTCGTTGGAATAGTAGGTTGAACAATCACGTACCAAATCCCATTCCCAATAGCCCAACTTGGCCAAATCACAAGCGGACTTCAGTTGCTTCTGGCTTGCCCGCAATTCAGTTTCAGTGTTTTTGCGATCTTCTATTTCAATTTCCAATCTTTCGTTGCTTTTCTGTAGCTTTTCTTCGGTTTGTTTACGCGCAGTTATATCTTGAACGGTACCGAACGAATGTGATGGTGCGCCATCATTATCAAGCACAAGCTCACTACGTAAATGGACATGGCGCGTATTCCCCAAGAGGGTGAAAACTTTGTATTCAATATCAATATTAATTTTTTTGCGTCGCCCGTCATAAAGATAGAAGCATTTTTTGTAGCGCTCCTTGTCATCTGGGTGAATTAAGTCGACGTCTGCATCTGTGCTAATGAAATAATCTAGTGCTTCGGGGATAGTCATATCATAGATTTTTGCCAACTGAACTGAACAAGAAAGCATTTTATCTCGCTTGCGATCCCAACAAAAGTGGCCCATGTTACCCATCGCCTCCGACTGACTAAATAAAATGTTACTTTTCAGAAGCTCGTCTTCAGATTTTACTTTTTCAGTAATTTCGGTCACTAGTGTACCCAAGCCATCGACCTCTCCATTACTATCGAAGACTGGAAACTTTACTGCTGAAAAGGTGCGTAATTGATTCTCGTTAGCCAATTTGGTTATTACTTCACGCGTCTCGGGTTTTCCAGAGTTAAAAACTGATAGATCATGTTCTCGTGTAGCAGCCGCCAGATCAGGATATAAAATACCAGCTGGGAGTAATCCCACTAGATCTTCACTTTTGACCCCCAAAAGCTTCTCTGTTTGCTTATTGACTCTGATATATCGACCTTCTCGATCCTTTAAGGATGCTTCTACAGGTGCGTTATCAAAGAATGCGTTGAATTGTTGTTTGTAGATTAGGAGATCGTTTTTGGTTTGAGTCAGACAATGAAGTTCTTTACGAAGGCATTCAACTTCTAAAAGCAGGTCGCAAAGATCTATTATCTCAGTCATTTAGGTAGCACATCCATTTACTAGTTAGAATTTATATAACTCCAATATTTAATAAGCATAGTTGAATATAAGATTAAGTCCAATGAGATGAAACTAACGAAAGTCTTAGTAATGTCACGCAGCAGTGTTACCTCAGCCAGATCGATATAAGTGAGGCTTTTATTCTTTAGTTGGCAAGACAGATTCTCCGGCTTTTCTTTACACTATATCAACCTCAGCCTTCAATGGTACGTCTCGATTATCACTATCACCGACAGGTGCATGAGCCCCAACCCGTGCGACGAGTTGATGCAGCTGTTCTGGCGTCTCATCGTCTGAACCAATACTATAGCGAACTTTTAAACCATGTTAACCTGCTGGAATTGATTCATCGATACCTAGAAAACCCAGCACACCAATATCGTCCGGATCGCCCTCAACCGTTACCTCAAGTGTCGAAATTGTCACCCCAGTCTGACCAAGCGCGCAGGGTCAGTAATGTAGCATCACAGCTCGCCAAGGCAGCCCTGAATAGCCGACCCGGTGACGGCCCTAATCCGCGAACCCACCAATTCCGGTTAGCACATCAGTTACGATTGGAGTTCCATCGGATGCCTCGACCCAACATCTAAGTTCATCTTCAATTATGGCAGTAACAGGGGCACCCAGCGTCTCGGGTCTGGTCAGATGATTCGTATAGTCATCTATGACACTCTCAACAGATTCTTTAATATGCGATGAAGACATTGTATCTCCTTGAAAATTTTGGTGTGAAACCGATTCCAAAAAAAATTATTGGCTAATGAACTACCCCGCAGCAAACTGAAGAGAATGGAGCACCAATTGATTTAATATTTTAAGCCATCTAGACGTTACCTAGGTGCATTAATACTCCCTCGCTGCTGACAGTTAGTTAAATTCAATATCAGCAATTGATGGCTGTACTGGCCATATTCCGACCCGTTACCTTTAATAAAAATGAGTGTAGAGCTAATGATTCTTGCTGAGAAGTAGCATAATATTGAAATGTAATATGCGGAAATGCATATCAAAGCAGCTTATAAGCACTTCAAACTCAATTATCGCAAAATGCGAACCAGAGCTTTCTGTTGTTGAGGAAAAAATCGACAATTGCAGGAAATTTATTCTAAAGTTGCTGTCAAGCGCAAGAACTAAAAGTCAGTTCAATTACCTCTGAAGACTTAGGTTAGTAATAAGCCCAAAATCTTCAAAGCACCCCAGTTGAAGATGTTAATTTCTGCATTGAGGTTCCTTCACCACCCGCAACTAAGAAATCATTGCAATGCTGAGTGCAAGATCTGATATTGATACTGTGAGGCCTTCTCAGGGTTGAGACAAGATAGTTATTGCTCGATTGAGATATCCCCTTTAAGAATACTCACAATCAACATTAGCCAACCTACAATGAAGACACTTCGGCAGAGCGGGGTGATCGCGCCCATTTAACATGAGTACATGCGAATAAATACAGCAAATCAATAGACAAGATTATGTCCAGCGTAAAGGCTGAGACCGCCCGCTGGATCCACAAAAATGAAACCTGTGGTATTGCCGACATTAACGCTAAGCACCGCTATGCGATGACGTGATACATCTGATACTCGGCAGCGGTGTCAATTAGAGTCCAGCGCATAACTATCGAGCACTTGCTTTAAACCATGTGCACCGAAGACACCAATCAAAACGGCACACATGGCGAAATTAGCACCGGCAATCAATATCCATTGCAAGTTTTTCTAACCTGCATGGCCGTGGATCTAAATCAATATTTTAATTGAGATAAATTCAGGCCATCAATTAAACTTTGGCTCGTCGTCGCCCACGCTTACGATCATTATGTCCATCGCCTTCTGCTTTCGCTTTCAGTGGAGGAAGCGTTAAGACTTTTGACAACTCCAGATAAGGATCGGTTTTATGTGGCAAAGCCATCGCCTCAATAAAGTATTCCTGAAATTTCGGTTCGAGGGCCGTCTCGATTTTTTCTACTTTGGGGAGAATTTCACCAATTTCGAGTCGTGAGGGGAAATTCAACAGGGCAATTCGAGCACCGGTACCTGCGGCATTGCCGACCGAGCCGACCTTGTCTAGCTGACAATCGGGAATTAGGCCGAGAACCATGGCGTATTTTACGTCAATGTGACTTCCAAAGGCACCGGCTAGACCAATTTTGTCGACTTTACTAATACCCATATAGTCGAGCAATAATCGAATCCCTGCGTGTAATGCCGCCTTGGCTAATTGAATCGCACGGATGTCGGTTTGAGTAATGCGCAATGTTTTATCGCCGTCGTGTAGCACGTATGAGTAGGTTCGTCCGTCAAGTACCACTCGGCTATTGTCCTTGCCGTCAACGAGACCAATAACACCGTCCTGATCGATAATGCCTGCAAGATACATCTCAGCCACCACTTCGATAATGCCTGACCCACAAACGCCGCTAACCCCTACTTTGGCACTTTTTTCTGCAAACTCGGGATCGTCTGACCAAACGTCACAACCAATAACTCGGAACCGCGGCTTGAGTGTTTCGGGATTGATGCGCACACGCTCGATGGCACCTGGTGCGGCGCGTTGTCCGGCAGTGATTTGTGCCCCTTCAAACGCTGGGCCTGTTGGGCTTGATGCGGCGAGCATTCGATTTCGGTTAGCCAGTACAATTTCGGCATTGGTGCCAACATCTACCAGTAACACGTATTCTTCTGAAAGATCGGGCCGCTCAGACAAGATAACACCCGCGGTATCTGCGCCAATATGACCAGCAATACAGGGCAAGATACAAACGCGGGCTTCGGGGTGCAAATGGAGGTCGATATCTGATGCGCGAATAACCGTGGTTTGATCGGTTGCCAGTGTAAAAGGTGCTGTACCTAATGGAGTCGGGTCGATTCCGAGGAACAGGTGATGCATGATTGGGTTGGCAACAACGACTAAATCAAGAATTTCATCGACTTGAATTCCGGCCGATTTCGCTGCTCGGCTTGCCAACTGATTGAAGGCTTCGCGCACAACCTTGGTCATTGCCAAGTCACCACCTTCATTCATCATGACGTAGGACACGCGACTCATCAAGTCTTCACCAAACCGAATTTGTGGGTTCATGGCAGCGGCGGTGGCGATAACCTCACCCGTGTTCATATCACAGAGTTGGGCGGCGATAGTGGTTGAGCCAAGATCGATGGCGAGACCATAGACTACCTTTTTCTCACCTGGCCATATGCCGATTATTTGCTGATGTTGGTATACCGCAGCAGTAACCCGACGGTCGGCTTTATCGAGTGATTTTTGCAGGATTCTTAACTGTGAAAGTTCGCAATCCATTATCGGCAATTCAAAATCATTCGCTAAAGCCTGTTGCAAACGTCGCTTGTCGGAAATTGGCGCATGCATATCCGGCTCAGGCAAAGTGACGGTATAAAGTTGTAGCGCTGGTTGCACCTGAATATCGTAAGCGGTAACGTCCTTCGTGATGTGCTGCTTGTGTTGCTGGCTTTCTTCTGGAACATCGACCACTATATCGCCAAGAATTCGTGCGTTACAGCCCAGTCGCTTTCCATCTTTCAGACGATTTTTGCTTTGCAGATAATGTTCGGTTTCAGTGAGTGAGGAAAGATGCTCGGCACGCGAAATAATACCGTGCTTGGAAAATTCGCCTTCCTGCGGCAATACCTGACAGCGACGACATTTGCCTTGACCGCCGCAAATTGAATCGAGGTCAACACCCAGACGTTGCGCAGCTTGTAAAACAGTTGTGCCCGTCTGTACCTGCCCACGCAAGCCAGAAGGCATGAATAATACGCTTACTTCTTCTTCACTCATGCTTTGCTACCTTTTATGTTTTATCTTTTAACCGCGACCCCTTCGACCACGGCGGCCAGAGCCACGAACGACCGCACCTTCGGCTGGCGGCTCACGAAATTTCTTAATCCAGCGCGAACAATCTGGATCTTTGCCCATCATTACGTCGGCTCCAAGGCTTGCGCTAATAACTTCGGCGTGCAGTGGGTTAGTAATTGCTGATGTCATACCGGCCTGAATCGCCATACTGATGAATGCACCATTGAAGCCATTACGATTAGGTAAGCCAAAACTGACGTTTGATGCGCCACAGGTGGTGTTTACTTTTAGTTCGGTGCGCAAGCGATGAATTAGCTTTAAGACTTCGCGTCCAGCAGTATTGATAGCACCAATTGGCATCACCAATGGATCAACAATAACGTCACAGGCAGGGATACCGTAATCAGAAGCACGCTCTACAATTTTCTTGGCGATTTTATACCGCTCGTTGATGTCTTCTGAAATACCTGTTTCATCATTTGAAATAGCAACAACTGCAGCACCGTATTTTTTAATGAGTGGCAGTACGCGATCAAGACTTTCATCTTCACCAGTGACCGAGTTAACCAAAGCTTTGCCTTTATAAACCGATAGTCCAGCCTCGAGTGCATCAATAATCGACGAATCGATACTTAACGGTACATCAGTCAAACTCTGAACTAGCTGGATGGATTCTGCAAGAATGCGCGGTTCATCAGCTAGTGGGATACCGGCATTAACGTCAAGCATGTGCGCACCAGCTGCAACCTGAGCCAAGGTATCCGACTCAACCCGGCTGTAATCACCCATTTTCATTTCTTCAGCCATGATTTTACGGCCAGTTGGGTTGATTCGCTCGCCAATAATAACGAATGGGCGGTCGAATCCGATAACTAATTCTCGGGTGGCTGAGCTAAGGACCGTCTCGGTCATTGGGTATACCTCTAAAAGTGATAATTTCTAAATTATAAAAGCTAACTAACTAATATGTATTTGCGCCAGCCTGACAACAAGCTAGGCCGTTTTTTCCTGTACTTCTTTTTCCTGCACTTCACAACCCGGATACCAGGGCTTACGATCACCCAACACACCTGATTGTTGAATAATATCGGCAACGGCTTCTTCCTGTCGGTAGGCCATGATATGGACACCACTAACACCTTTAATTTCTCGTAATTGCTGAATCAGTTCAATGCATATTTTTTGGCCTTCGAGCTTTTGATTTTCTGCCCCCGCAAGCCGATCAATAATGGCATCGGGTATATCAATGCCCGGTACGTTAGTTCTTATCCAGTTGGCTGTTCTGGCGGATGCCAATGGCCCAACACCGGGTAAAATGAAACATTTCTCGATCAAACCTAAGTCTCGTGATTTTGCCATAAAGCTTTTAAACTGAGCAATATCGTAAATATATTGGGTTTGCACAAAGTCCGCACCGGCTGCGATTTTCTTGGCCAGACGATCAGGACGATAATGAATAGGCGGGGCTGTCGGATTAGAGGCAGCGCCAAGGAAAACCTGAGGTGCAGAGGTTATTTTACGTCCACTCAGAAATGTTGATTTATCACGCATAACTCGAATAGTTTCCAACAGTGACATGCTGTCTAAATCGAAAACTGGCTTCGCTTCTGGGTGATCACCTACTTGAACGCCATCACCACTGAGGCAGAGCATATTGCTAACACCCATAGCAGCAGCGCCGAGCACGTCACCCTGAATTGCGATTCTGTTTTTATCGCGACAGGATATTTGCATAATGGGCGAATAGCCCACTTTCGTCAGTATTGCGCACATAGCGACACTCGACATATGACAGTGTGCACCCGAACCATCCGTTGCATTCATGCCATCAACGAATCCATCAAACACGCTTGCGCGGTCAAAAACGTCAGTTGCCAGGGCGGAGTCTGGTGGCGCTAGCTCGGCAGTGACTGCAAAGTGCCCTGCTCTTAATACTCGCTCGAAGCGCCCATGCGATAAATGGCCTTCTTTTTTCAGTAGTGGATTTCCGGGATGATTGTCGTCAACAGCAATCATGATTGGACCTCATTAGTCTGATCATGCAGGGCTTTTGCTGCGGCACTTTTGCGGGCGACACTTAGCCAGGATGAGCTGCCCTTCAGGCTAAAGTCGACCGCAACCTGAACCTGACGAATAGCATTTGAATCTTGCATTAATGAGCTGCCGCGCCAACCTTCAACCCAAACGCAGCGCATGTCGGGTTTCACTTCGCAATAACCATCGAGACGCACTCCGCCACAGGGACCATTACGTATGTTTTTGGGACAATTCATTGGGCAGGACATGCCAGTCGAACTGAGGGCGCATTGGCCGCACATCTGGCAATCAAACAGGAAGCCTTTAACCGCCTTTTCAAAAATTCGTGCTGGTTTTTCCAAACGCTCATATCCAATGGCATTGAATAAAGGGTGGAGCTTAATTAACACGGATTCAAACAGGTCGTAAAATTTTCCCAGCTTTTTGGAATGGGTCACGGACCATTGACGTACTGAGTACACTATTTAATCTCCAACTACAAAACCAGCCTGCGCTGGTCTTTACCACCCACAGGACTTAATTGATTAAGAACAGCCACCGAATATTGCTGTTCAATATGTTCTACTAGCAATCGTCCCTGTTCATTGATGTCACCCGAGAAAGGCTGCTCAACATCATGCCAAGGATCAAACCAGACATCTTCTTGATGCTTTTTCAAGCGATAAGCTGCTCTCTCTATTGCCTGTGCGAATTTTGGTGATAGTCGCAAACGCGTACTGTCCCGAGTATTACGAATCACTACCTGACCGGGAATGTCCCGCCAAAAAACTATTTTAAGCTTAGCCATTCTTTGACTTAGACAATTTGAACTTAACGTCTCTATCGTTAACCATTTTGAACTATCCTTTCTGATCCAGAGCGCATGGCTTTTTGCATCGCCGCATCTAGTGTCGGCACCATTTCCCCAGTGCTCGTAAAAATCCGCTCGAATCTTAAGCCAAGCTGCTTTGCGGCTTGCCTAGCTGTTTCAGTCAGTTGAACCGAATCTGTTTGCGCCAAGTACACCAGTCGGGTGTAGTTACCGAAATACATTGGCAATAATTCTGGATGCTTATCTATCCCTAGAGTGCCAATAACCAGGCGCTGGAAATGTTGCGCTAAAAAGTCAGTCAGATAGAATGTTCCAGGCTCTTCATCCTGCAATTTAGCGTAAGTTTCTTCGCCCGCTAAAAAGTCGTAGCAATGGGCACCTGGCAAACGGCTTACTCCGCGCTGTTCCAGCACCTTGTCCAATTCACCACTGGTGCCACAATCTCCATAGGCTACGAAGATATGATCATAAGCACCACGTGCCTGGTCAATCTTATCAGCCACGGCTTGGGGGATCTTTTCGGGAGTCACGTGAAGATCAGCGGTAATGCTTTGCAGGTTCATCTGCGACCACTGACCTAATTTTTTAATGTCATTAACCTCACGTGCAACAGCGGCGCAGGTTATTACTAGGATTGAGGCAGTTTTATCCATTTCAATTTGGCATCCGAATCCATTAACACTAACTTAGCGTGCTCTGAACTCTGCAACTAGTTGTTTGGCTGTTTCAGAAGCAACCGCGGCATCACGACAATAAGCATCAGCACCGACGGCATCGCCAAATTCTTGATTTAACGGCGCACCGCCAACCAGAATAATATAGTCGTCACGAATGCCTTTTTCTTTCATCGTATCAATCACAACTTTCATGTAAGGCATAGTCGTTGTCAAAAGGGCCGACATGCCAAGAATTTCAGGCTTATGCTCTTCGAGGGCTTCGAGGTATTTATCGACTGGGCAATTGATACCAAGATCGATAACTTCAAAGCCAGCGCCTTCCATCATCATGCAAACCAAATTTTTGCCAATATCGTGGATATCGCCTTTAACAGTACCGATAACCATTTTACCGGCGGTTGGCTCATCAGATTCAGATAAAAGTGGTTTCAGAATAGCCATGCCTGCTTTCATTGCGTTAGCCGACATCAACACTTCGGGCACAAACAAAATGCCATCACGGAAATCGATACCAACAATGGTCATACCGGCCACTAATGCTTCCGTTAAGACTTTATTAGGTCCCCAGCCACGCGCTAAAAGGATATCGGTGCCTTCGGCGATTTCTTCTTTTAATCCGTTGTAAAGATCATCGTGCATTTGCTCGACGAGCTCATCATCGGGTAAAGTTGAAAGATCTAGATCGTCTTCGTAGTCATCATCTATATCGGTCATGCAAAAACTCCAGCAAGCAAAATTTCTTTAGGTGAGATCATACTAGACACTACGCTTTGATTAATCCTACATCTTCGCGACTACAGATTACCGAAACGCGACACAATGCATTGTTGCTCTTACTGGCATCCGAGCTGGCTTTCACTGACTTTGCGGAAGTCAAATACGGCGGTTATTTTTCGTTTATCTTGGACTATCCTGAATGGACTTGAGGGCAGTAAGCAGTAGGCGTAAAAAACCTCCTTAGTTCTGTCGCTGTGGGCGCTTATGTCGATGAGCTTTATAAGGACTGGATCGATACTCAAAAAGGCGAGGACATTGACCAACACCTAAAGTCGAGTGAAGACCCCGCTTGCAAAGGCCTAGACCAGAGCGCTTGCGCAGTCCAGAGGTATTGAGCTTTCACTCCAGTCATTAGTGGTTGTTTGCCCTAATTCGCTTAAACTTGAGTTTTGACTCTGTTGCAGACATTGAATACCACAATCAAATATCAAATGAATCGACATCAATCACCCATTTTACTGTTGATGTATTCTTCACCGATTGCAATGTCGGCATTGTCTCGCGCAATGCGGCTCGAAGCTTAACCGTATCCTGACTGAACAGGCATAGTTGCGCCCGGTATCGCCCAATTCGGCGCGTCATTAATGCAGGAATAGGCCCAATACAGTTGAGATGCTTAAGTTGAACACTGGTTTGTAGCACTTGCTTTATCTCTGCAAGCTTTTCCATGGCCTCACTTAAGGTCATTGCATCTGCTCGAAACATAACCACACGGGCATAGGGCGGAAAACCAATCATCTTGCGTCCTTGTAATAGGTTCAACGCGATATCACGGTAGTTTTGAGTGACGAGTGACTGCATCATCGAGTGTTCGGTATAAGCGGTTTGTAACAGAGCTTCACCTTTGACCTCTCCCCTGCCTGATCGACCTGACACCTGAAACACCATTTGTACCAGCTGCTCACTTGCGCGGTACGACGCACTAAACAATGCCTGATCTGCATCAAGCATTGCGCTTAAGGTGATTGCGGGGTAATCATGTCCCTTCGCAATCATTTGAGTACCAATAATAATGCAAGGTTCACCACTTTGAATTTGCGCCAGTCGTTTCGCAAATTCTTCACGTGACGCGATTGTGTCTCGGTCTATGCGAATGATAGGCGTATCTGGGTATCGCCACTTAATGCCCTGCTCTAGTTGCTCGGTGCCAATACCATAATGCTTGATATCTGCATGCTGACATTTTGGGCAAGTCAGTGGCATCGTTTGACGATGACCACAATGGTGGCATAACAAAGTATTGATACGATGGTGCAGGGTAAGTTTTGAATCACAATGGTTACAGTTGGCTTGCCACTCACACTCGTGGCACATCACGACAGGCGCAAATCCGCGGCGGTTTAAAAATAGTAATACCTGCCCCTTCCGTTCTAAATGCCAATCTATCTTCTTTAATAAATAAGGCGAACAGCCGGACACCAGCGTCACATTGCTGGTGTCAACTAACTCAATTTTAGGCGGTGCATGCCAAGTTGGACGCTGGGATAACTGATAGTAAAAATAATGTTCACGATCGCAATTATGCAAGCTCTCGAGCGAAGGCGTTGCGGTGCCAAGTACAATTGGGATATCGAGCATTTGCGCTCGTTTGATCGCAACATCACGGGCGTGATAACGAATACCATCGACCTGTTTATAAGAACTATCGTGCTCCTCATCAATAATGATTAAACCCAAACGGTCACTCTGAGAAAATAAACTGGAGCGAGTACCAAGCATAATGTTGACATCACCAGCTCTAAACTTATGCCAGGCCAGATAGCGCTGACGATTGGTAAGACCCGAATGAGAAGTGGCGAATTGCTCGCCAAAGCGCCGACGTACCCGCTCGACCAGTTGTGAAGTCAAACCAATTTCTGGCACCAAGTAAATAATCTGTTTGCGCTGTGCTAGTTGCCATTGGATCAGATGAAAATAGACCTCAGTCTTACCGCTGCCGGTAATACCGTCGAGTAGGTGGACTGAAAAGACATCGAGCCTGGTTTTGAGTTGTGCTAGTACCTGCAACTGATCAGCACTCGATTGCAGTGGCGGCTCTAATGTTGCGCCACTGCTTTCTGGTGTCGAGTAATCCCAGCGAATGACCTGTTTGAGCTCTAAGGCTTTAATCAGGTTCACCCAACCACTATTAACGGATTTCAATTGCGCGGCATTCAAGCCACTGGTTGATTGCTCGATCGCCAACAGTATTTCGAACTGTTTGGGTGACCGCCGCCGAATGTCATCGTACAAATTTGCATCAATCGTTTGCGCATGCCAGAACTTGACTCGATCAGGCTTTTCACTTTTACCGCTACGCAGATGTGTAGGAAGGCATTGGAAAATGACTTCACCGAGCGGCTGCAGGTAATAGCTTGCCATCCAACGCGCCAGCGCCATCATGTGTTCAGATAAAACGGGTGTGTCATCCAGGCATTCGAGCACTTGCTTAGTTTTCTCACGAGAGACAGATGAATCATCTATCGAGTTCAAAAACAGACCTGTTTTTTTGCCACTACCGAAAGGTAGAAGGAAACGTTTTCCAACATGAGTGGCATCACCACCGGAAGAGCTATTACTAATTTCACCCGTGCCAACTGAGTCAATGGGCTCAATTGCATAATCGAAAACACGATACAGCGGTAGCGCGATTGCAAAGGAGGCAAAATGACTTGAGGGTTTATCCGGCAATTTTTAAGATCCAAAGATTAAGGATGGAGGATGCACGGCCATGATACTTTATCCACTAGCCACTGAAATAGATTTTGTTAATGATTTGATTTAAATGCCGCCAAAATATTGGGCTCAGATAGCACGTTTTTTTAATCAAGCTTCTATCCTATATGCGCTAACTTATTAAGAAATCAGGATAAATTTTGTTATCCACATTTACTGTGGATAACTCTGTGGATGAAATGTAAATACAATGCCAGAAGCCGCATAAATACTCGCTTTTTGTTAAATTGCTCAAATAGTCACCATTTTATTATTTATCATATTTATCAATGACTTAAATTTTACCTTAGATTTACATAGCGCTACCAAAGAACAGAATAGGGGAAAAATCAATAGAGACTGCTGTCGGTGCATATCTTTTTATGTCAAGCCTTAATTTCGAGTAAATCGATATTTATTTTTCATTTAATTAGACATTTCTAGTTGTATTAATTTTAATGTTAGTGCTTAGACTCTCTATCGAAGTGACTTTTCTGAGCTAGCACATTAAACTGGTCATTTTCTTTAGTTTAGTCATCAATGCCCACTAAAGCTTCGGTTGTTTTTAGTAAGCTGAAAGCTCACTATACTTTGATTAAAGTATTGGTAAGTCAATTCTTAATTGCAGTGATGCAAAAACTGATATTGCCGTATCTTTCGGTCAACGTCAGTCATGAAAGCTAATCATTGAATCAATACCCACTTATTCGGTCTACCACGCCTTTGAAATTCATTTTGTTAAAGTACAGAGCCCTCAGCTATGTTTAAGTCTTTTTTCCCCAATCCCAAGTTATTCTTTCTCTCGGTTGTGATTTACGCTGCGATTTGCAGCGCTATCTGGTATGGCTTTAATACTCAAATTGGTCTGTTTTTCGGCTTAGATCTATCTGATTCCACGCCCGTTATTGGTTTGGGTCATTTTGTTACTGATTCTTTCTTACTATTTTACGGCTACTATTTTGTCTGTACCGCTTTGTTTTCGGCATTCTGGTTTCGAATAGAAAGTCATCAGTGGCAATGGTGGTCGATTGTTGGTTCAGCATTTGTTTTATTCTCAACTTATTTTTCTGTACAGGTATCCGTCGCTGTCAATAACTGGCGTCGTCCTTTTTTTGACCTGGTTCAGAAAGCGTTAAAAACACCCGATGCTGAAGAAGTCATTCGACCCGATGAATTGGTCACATCATATTCCAGTGAACTACTTGACCTGATTATTATTTTTTCTGAGATCGCCTTTCTCGCGATCTTCCTGTTTGTTGTGACTCGTTTTTTCGTTAGCCACTTTATTTTTCGGTGGCGCAACGCAATGAACGATTACTACACGGCTCAATGGTCTCAAGTAAGGCATATCGAAGGCGCCTCGCAGCGTATTCAGGAAGACACTATGAGATTTGCCTCCATCATGGAAGGTTTGGGTGTATCAATAGTCGATGCGGTAATGACGCTATTTGCGTTTCTACCGGTGCTGTGGGCCTTATCCGAATATATTAACGAACTGCCTATTGTTGGTGTCATTCCTCATCCACTATTTGTAGCTGCTATTTTGTGGGCGATTTTTGGCACCGGGTTACTCGCGACTGTGGGAATAAAACTACCAGGGCTTGAATTCAAAAATCAACGCGTCGAAGCTGCTTTTCGAAAAGAACTGGTTTATGGTGAAGACGATTCAAATCGCGCACAACCACCGACACTCGTTGAGTTATTTGTAAAGGTTCGTAAAAATTACTTTCGTTTGTATTTCCACTATATGTATTTTAATGTCGCTCGAATGCTTTACTTACAAGCTGACAGTATCTTTGTTTATATCCTGCTTATACCTACGATTGCAGTAGGCGCTATTACATTTGGCGTACTGCAGCAGATTTTGACTGCCTTTGGACAAGTCAGTAACTCATTTCAATATCTGGTGAACTCATGGACAACCATTGTTGATCTACTCTCTGTTTATAAGCGACTCAGTTCTTTTGAAGCAGCAATAAAAAACGAGCCATTGCCAGAAATCGATCAACTATCTAAGCAATAGAGTTACCAGTAATGTGTTTAATACTATTGGCTATTGGGCAATTTGAAGAGTACCCGCTGATTGTTATCTCTAATCGCGATGAATTTTACGCCCGCCCGACTCAAGTCGCCCATTGGTGGGATGATTCACCCGACACATTTGGTGGTCGTGATCTACAGGCACAAGGCACCTGGATGGGAGTGAGCAGACAAGGTAGATTTGCTGCCGTAACTAACGTTCGTGAGCCCGGCAATAAACAGCTAGCAACACGGTCACGGGGGGATTTAACTCGAGAGTTTTTAGCTGGATCAGAGTCGGCACCACAGTTTTTGGCACGGATTGCCTCACAACATAACGCTTATGCTGGATTCAATTTACTCATTGGTGACAGCAACGAGCTTTGGTCTTACTCCAATTGCCAACCGGGCATGCGCAAACTTACGCCAGGGTTTTACGGTGTCAGCAACGGCTATTTTGACGAAGCCTGGCCCAAGTTGGCATCGGGTAAAGTAGCGTTCGAACAGGCACTCGTCAATAATATAGATGACGATGCCCTTATCGAAATTTTGAGTAGCGAACAACAAGCGCCTGATGAACAATTACCGATTACCGGTGTTCCATTAGAGTTGGAGCGGTTGTTATCGAGTCGATTTATAAAGTCCCCTGATTATGGAACCCGAGCCTCTAGCCTGGTAAAGTTTTCAAATAAAAATAGGGTTCGCTTTACTGAGCACAGCTTCAACCCTGAAACAGGTCAAAAATCACGTATTGATGAGACGTTTGCTATCAAGCCGAAGTTTCTGATAATAACTTAAGCATGCATAATTTAAAGCGCCATCAGACGTAACCAAATTACAAATATTGCCACGCAAGACGGCGGGGAAATAGAAAGTTTGCTTGGAGAAGGTTTGCCGGAAGGCGCTTCGCTTTTTCGGCCTGCGGAGTATCTGATTAAGGTTCGTCTTTAAAGCCAAATAAGTCATTGGAATTACGCAACAAAGTTTGCGCTAGTTCATTTTGAGACACATCTCGCAGTGAGGCAATTGTTGCTAGTTGTTCAATAATAAAAGCTGGCTCATTTCGCTCGCCTCGGTGATTCGCTCCGGGTTGATCGGGCGCATCTGATTCTATTAGTAATGCAGAATCTGGTACTGAGGCGACTACCGAGCGTAGTTTTTTGGCTCGTTCAAAACCTACAGTGGCTCCTATGCCGAGCTTAAAACCTAAATCAATTAACTGGTCGGCTTGCTGTTGGCTGCCTGAAAAACTGTGGATCACGCCAGTAAGCGGCGCGAACTTTCGGAGCAGGCTGATAGTTTGGTCCATCGCTTTACGGACATGGATGATCACTGGCAAGCGGTGGTTTTTTGCCAATTGTAGCTGGTCGCTGAAAATCTTTACCTGTTGCATCTCATCGACACGGCCCATAAAAAAATCAAACCCACATTCACCCACTGCAATCGGTTTTTCTCGGTCTAGCCAAGCATCTAGCTCGTTGATATGCTGTGCTTGGTGCAAGGCCATAAACATCGGGTGCAGGCCGTACGTTGGGTAAACACCCTCATACAGCTCGCTTACCTTTTTTACTTTCAACCATCGCTGCGCTGTTGTGGCGGGTATAACGATGCAGTCGATATTGTTTGCTTTTGCGCGAGCGACGATTTGATCACGATCAGGATCAAATCGGTCGTCATCTAGATGACAGTGGCTATCAATAATACGCACTAGTTAGCCTGTCCGCCGGCGTTCTATCAGGTCAGCAATAATGGGTGGGAAAATAATTTCCATCGCTAAACCCATTTTTCCACCCGGTACGACAATGGTATTTCGACGCGACATGAATGAGCCTTGAATCATACTTAATAAATTTGAAAAGTCGGTGTGGCGAATGTCGGGATTTCTAAACTGGATGATAACAAAGCTTTCATCAAGGGTTGGAATGTCTCGACCAACAAACGGGTTTGAGGTATCAACCGTTGCGACACGTTGGAAGTTGATATCGGTTTCTGAGAACTGGGGTGTTATGAACTTTACGTAATCAGGCATGCGACGCAAGATGTTATCAACTATTGCTTCTTGGCTATACCCTCGTTCGGTACTGTCCCTGTGTATTTTCTGAATCCACTCTAGATTAACCACGGGCACCACGCCTACTTTTAGGTCGACGTAACGCGGTAAGTCGACCAATTCGGTCTTTACCAGCCCATGTAGCCCTTCATAAAACAAAAGATCGGTGTCGCTGGGAATGGGTTCCCATGGGGTGAACTGTCCTGATTCGAAGGCTATATCGAGCCGCTTGCTATGGCGTTCAACCTCTTCTTCATTATGCAGATAGTGGCGCTGCTCTCCACTATTAGTTTCGCCATAGCTTTTAAAGAGCTCCTGCAGCCTTTGAAACTGATTGGCCCCAGCTCCAAACTGACTTAATTTTTCAACCTCACTCGTCGCCTCTTCCTGCAGGCGTTGCATCTCTACACGGTTGTAGCGATGAAAGCTATCACCCTCGATGACCGCTGGATTAATTTTCTGCCGCTGAAAAATTGAGATCAGCGTTTTTTTAACGGTTGACGTTCCAGCACCGGACGAACCAGTAATAACGACAACGGGATGTTTTTTCGACATGTTATATCCAGACAATTTGTCACTGAACTGAGTAGACAATTCTTTTCACGGGTATGATTTTAACATTTTATAGCGCAACAGATTTATGTTGTTGACTATCGTACGATAGCTATTGGCTTTTTGTATGCCTATTGGAATACGTGTAAACTGTTGTCATAGATTTATAGCGCTCATCTTGAGAGCCGTAACAGTTCGAATAATAACTCCAAAAATAAAAATTCTTCTTGCGAGAGGCTATAGATAAAGCTTGTTTAAATTAAACAAATCTCACCATATAAAATGGATCGCAGGGCTGATATGTATTGGTCTTGGGTGGGGGCTGATAATATCGACCCCCAGCATTGAAATCGCCTGGGTAAGTCTATTACTGCTCCTGACTATGTATCTTTTTTCATTTGAAATCGTCAGCGTTGATGAAACCGCTATTTCTATCATGGTACTGCTGGGTTTAACCACTTTGTTTGCACCTATCATGGGTTTAGAGCAAGGATTGGTATCGACCGATCACCTTTTCAATGGGTTTGCCAGCAACGCAGTTATGTCGATTATCGCAGTCATGATTATTGGTGCTGGTCTGGATAAGACAGGGATGATGAGCAAGGTTGCCGGTTTTATTTTGAAGATCGGTGGCAATACCGAAGGGCGTATCATTCCCATTATCTCCGGCACGGTCGGCATTATTTCTTCGTTTATGCAGAACGTGGGGGCTGCGGCTTTGTTCCTGCCTGTTGTTAGTCGTATCTCAGCTCGGTCAGGGTTGGCGATGTCGCGCCTTTTAATGCCAATGGGCTTTACCGCTATTTTAGGTGGCACAGTGACGATGGTAGGATCATCCCCACTGATTTTACTGAATGACTTGATTGACACCTCTAACAGCACACTGTCAGCCGATCAACAAATGGAAAGCTGGGGCCTATTTTCGGTGACACCGATCGGCATTGCTTTAGTCATCTCTGGCATCATTTATTTCGTGGTTGCAGGTAAATATGTGTTGCCGAATATGTCGACCGGCAATTCCGCTAACGTGGCTGGTTCAAGCCAGTTTTTGAAAGACGTTTATGGTGTCGACTACTCACTATTCGAGGTCAATGTCCCAAAAGGTAGCCCGCTGGTTGGACAAGTGTTAGATGATATTGAGTCAGCAAATAAAATTAGAATTATCGCCATGAAAGCGGTCAGCGCCGGTATGCGCGCAGGCCGAGGTGATTTATCCAGAGACATTAACATCGGTGGCGACGCAACACTGGGTATTTTATGTTCTCCAGCTCACCTAAAAGACTTTGTTGACGGTTACGGATTAGTGATTCAAAAAGGCTTGCGAGCATTTTCCGAGGTTTTGTCGTCGAATCAAGCCGGTATTGCTGAGATTGTTATCCCACCGGGTTCTTCACTTATCGGCAAAAGTGCGCGTGATGTCTGGATGCGAAAAACCTACGGCCTAGCAATGGTAGCTATACACCGAGACGGGGAAACACAATTCGAAGGAGACAGTATTCGCGACATTCCGTTAGAGGCAGGTGACACCATGCTGGTTCACACAACTTGGAAAGCGTTGGCCTATTTAGAGGGTAATCGTGACTTTGTCATTGTTACATCAGAATATCCTCGTGAAGAATCTCGGCCTAATAAAGTGGGTTGGGCGGGTTTGTTTTTTGGCCTGGCATTGTTCATGGTGCTGTTTACCGACCTGCGATTGTCAGTCGCTTTGATGTCAGGCGCCATTGGTATGATTGTTTCCGGTGTGCTCAAAATCGATGAGGCTTACAAATCGGTCTCATGGGGTACGGTGTTCTTACTCGCCAGTTTAATTCCACTTGGGTTAGCAGTCGAAACCAGTGGCACTGCAAAATGGATTGCCGAGCAAACCTTGCTAGTGGTTGGTGACATGCCCATTTGGGTGATACAGCTGTCTGTCGCTGTGTTGGCCACATTTTTCACTTTGGTCATGTCGAATGTGGGCGCGACCGTACTATTAGTGCCTCTCGCAGTAAATATTGCGATTGGCGTCGGCGCTAATCCGGCTGTATTTGCACTCACAGTCGCCATCGCTACTTCTAATTCCTTTTTACTTCCAACACATCAAGTGAACGCATTGATTAAAGGACCGGGCGGCTATCGTGTTCCTGATTTCATGAAAGCAGGTATAGGCATGAGCATTCTTTTTCTTACCGTAATGATGATTATGATGCACTTGCTTTTTGACTAATTTTACTCGAAATGACTATTTTTGAGTCTATAGCCTCAAATCTTAACGCTCAGTTTGCAAATCTCTATTCTGACGCTACCTTCTGGAACATCAGATCCCAAACACTGTGGCCTAGCTTTAATCCTCGCTGTTCGAATTTAGTGAGTGGGCGATAACTAGGACGCTGTGAAAAACCATCGCTATTGCCACTATTCGAAAAACGCTGATCCGATGCAAACTCTTCCACCATATGC
>Ga0307489_10000694_pt1 | contig 21104 bp, 31 predicted proteins | sample SB12metaG_FD_202247 | JGI IMG/M metagenome (GOLD analysis project Ga0307489, IMG submission 202247) | Sea-ice brine microbial communities from Beaufort Sea near Barrow, Alaska, United States - SB 1.2 | ecosystem: Environmental > Aquatic > Marine > Coastal | place: USA: Alaska | collected...
GAAATTGCCGGTCAAGGATGCAAGAAACGCGCGATGAAGAGAGAGCGCCAAATTCGCGAAGGGCTCGTGACCGAGTTGCAGTATGCTACGCACGCAAGCCTGTTGCTAGCGCACGACATCTCCTTTCCCGGCGTTGAGGGAGGTGCCAAGGACTATTTCCTTGCCTCACCTTGGCAGTTTCTCAATACCTTCACCAAAGCTCTCGGGCGCAGTCCCAAGAAATCCATTGAGTTTCAGAGAAATTTGCGAAACGCAGCGCATCCTGCTTTCAAAACTGAATGGATTGAAAAGGGGCAGCCGCTCACCAACTGGCCGCATTGCTCTATCTACAATTCGCGGTGCGACGACAATGCCGACATCGACGACGACAAGCGCGAGTACCACATGACGATAGACGTGGATGGCAAGCACGCGTGTACTATGGAGGCAATTCGGGACCACGACTGTCAGGCAGACATCGACCTCTTCGAACGGGACTGTACTGATGGGAGTGTGGCACGACTCACGATAATAGGAGATGCTGTGAAGACAGCCTTGGCGTTGCTCGGGTTCAAAACGCACGTGTCGTGGCACAAGTCCATCGGATGGAAACCGTCGTGGCGCGGCTATGTGGTCTGCACAGCGCACAGCCACCATCCTACCACCGTGCCGAGCCACCGCCACCGCCAGCGATGACGCTGCTCCACCACGCCCCGCGCCGCACGCTCGCTCCCCCCGGTAAGCGCGGTAGCCCCGAGGCCAGCACCGCCGCCAGCCACGGCCACCTCCTACTCGAAGAAGTCGGGCAAGGCCTGGAGCAGGTCGAGCAACGTGCACGCTTTCCGCTCCGCCACGAGCGCCCGCCACCGCGCGACGACGCGCCAGCACCGCCGCACACCGCCGCCGCGCTCGCCGCCGCGTTCGCCGCCATCCTGCACCACCACGCCGCGGTCTCCTGCACGCTCCGCATGGTAAAGACAAGCACGCCGGGTATCGGTTTCCAAGTCACCACGCAGCTGGCAACACAGCTGGCAAGTCATCACGCGCGAACCAAAGCCTCGTCGACTTGTCCCACACGGGCACACACATACACAGCATACATGGCCTCAACAACCGCCGCCGCCGCGACCGGATCCCGCAAGCGCGGCGCCCCGTGCGGCAACGCCGACGCCGACGAGGCCGTGACGGTTCCGATGAAGGCTATGAAGGGGGCGGTTCATATTCACGTCCGTGGTCAGTCTGTCTTTCGAGGGCCTTCCTGTGACGTCCAAGTTGAAAGATATTCTGCCGATGCCGCCGACGCCACCGGCACCACCGCCGCCGCCGCCGCCGCCGACGCGGCCGCCACCGCCCCCGAAAATTCCCCTGCCGCACGGTCACTCGCGTCAGCCGCCACCGACACCACCCATAACGGGTTTATCATACAAGGAGTGAACGCCGCCGCAGCAGCGGCCGCAGCCACCGCAGCCGCAGCCGACGCCGCCGTCCTGCGGGATAGCGGCGACCTCGGCCCTGAACTCAAGGCCGTGGGCCTGAACGGGCTGTCGAGCGCCGACACCACCATTTCGGTGCTGCCGCAGACGCCCGACTCCAACGACTACGCCCTCTTCGACTATGCTGACGCCAACGTCCCCGACGTCCCCGACGAAACCGAAGGTCTTCAGGGTATCACATGCTCGCTGCTATCCCTGTTCTCCGCATCCGGGTTTCAATGTTCCCCCATCCGTGCGAGGCGTCCCATGACTCTCATCGAAATGAGCTACTACGAGTACCCGCGGACCTTGGCGGCGACACTGAGGAGCAGACCGGAGCTTTAGCTCCTAGTCTAGATGCAGCCTGTACTAATCGTAACTGCCGATATACCTTGGCGGCGACACTGGCACCGACGACGACATATATATCTGAGGTTTTACACTAGTTCGCGGGATAGCCGCGGCTGAGCGGCTCAGCCTGCCTGCTCATAGGCTTATGGAGTTCCTTCCCGTACAACATCTCCTTATAGACCGCCTTTGTTTCCCGCTACGAGTAGCCTTAGAACTTGATGAAATGATCAACCGCATCGCCTCCTCCTCCTATCGACGTATGTTGTTGGCGCGGCCGGACGTGGCCAGCGTCGTACAAGGGACGGCGGCGGTGAGCAGGCTACTGGGTGGCGTGTTTGGGTTCACGGCCGCCGTCCTTATGCTCACAACGTAGTGAAGGCAGAGGCTCGGCAGAGGTAGCGAAGTATAATATGGAGCGGAATCTTATACACAGGTGGAAGGGCTACCCTAGCCAGTATAACGTACGGTGCTATAGTGTATGAGGTCTATTCATTTGTGTACCATCTCCGCCTCATAACGTTCGTCGAGCCCCAAGAGACTTGCATGGTGAGCAAATTCAGTTCTATGCCTCGCTCCGCTCAGTGTCCACTAAGGGTCCGGGCGGAGGATGCGGCAATGGCAGTTCTGAACCGTTCTGACCAAACCGTTCTGACCAAACCGTTCTGACCAGACCGTTATGCTCTGCTACGATGATTCACCGCCAGGGGTTGGAGCAAAGGACGCGCCAATGGCGGTGATGCGCTGCAAGAACGCGGCGCTCTTGTTGTCTATCAGCGCCTTGTCGTAGAGCCGAAACTTGAAAAAGAAAGCAAGCTGTGAGCGCGGTTCATCAATAGCTCCGCGCGTGCAGAATGATGAAAATGAATGCAAAGTTTGAAAGCGGGTCATCATGTTTTAGCTTCAAGCGCTGAAACCAGGGGCGGTTATCCCCGGGGTCAAAGCTAGGGATCACACACACCACCCTGCCTTGTCCCACACCCACTTGGCCTCGTTCTGTTTGCCTTGCTGCAGCAGCACCTCGAGCAGCCATGGTGTAGCGGCGCAAGTTCAAATTAAAAATAAAGTTTAATGGCAGTTCATCACGATATAGTGTCAAGCGCTGAAACCAGCCGCTCTCAATAGAAGAGCACGAGGTAAAATCACAGAGCATCACACACTGGCATTAAGCAAGACACGCTACGGACGTCTTATCCCGTGCTTGCGAACACGAGTTTCAACCTGCACCGCTCTACCACGGCACCGCACGCATCTCGTTGTCGTCATGGCTCATGGCCGCGGTCAGCGGCTTGGCTGCCTCCGCCCACATCTTCCGCCGTTCCACAGGGTCAAATAAATCATGCGCGTCACGTCACAGCATGGCATTGGCTATCAAGCACATCAAGCTCGCAACGTCAAAGGATGGCATTTCACTCAACGAACAGGACCCCACGAGGGATCACGCTCGCCACGTCATGGGGAGGCATTGACCTATACGGCGAGGGTGTACAGGTGCACCGATACACGATGCGCAAATAGTCACACGCGGCCCTGCCGCATGAGGATACCGCCGTGGAGCATGAGCATCAGAGGGTCGTTCGGGTACTGCCCGGCCCAGATCTTGCCCTTGGATCCGGCCGCGCGCCAGTCCCCGGGGTCGCCCCCTAGCTCCAAGATGAAGTTGAACGCAACGCCTGAGGATAGGGCCACGTATATATGACAGAGCCACGTCATCCGCCACATGATGTACCAGTGCGCCCCACAGTCTTCGAGTGCTGGTAACGATATCAACCACATAGTCTACATGAAGCTCGCGACGACATATGATGTCAATTCACACCAGAAACGAAGGTTGAGATGAGCTGGATGACGTGCCGGGCAATAAGCCTTGCAGATATTGCTTGACACGTCATACAATGTCATGTAATTCAAGTAACGAGGGTTAATTACTTTCGGATGAAGTGGCGAGCACGATTGATTCGTCCCCGCCTATGGTACCCGCTGAGCTGCTTCCTAACTCACCCGCCCCCGCCGCCACACCCCCCGCCGCCCGCGCTGCTGCCTCCAGCCAGGGGCAAACACTCGTCCACAAGTCGGCTTGACGTGAGCACTTGTTTGGTATACGGTGGGTGGATGCTTGATTCCAGCGAGAAAAAATGGCTCAGGTTGAGCTGGGAAGTGGACGAGGGGAAACCCGTGCCTCCAGCTCCACAGCCGCCGCCTTCGCCTTCGCCGCCTCGTCTAGCCGTCCGATTTTTTTACAACAAAACTCCCTTATCCGGTAGCTCCACCGGTCCCGCCGATCCGCCTCCGTATCGTCCACAATACGCTCCGCAAAGGCGAAGTCGCCACCCTCCAAAGCCGACAGACAAATTACGTGGCGCTCTCGCATCGGCTCGTCGCCCGACATGGACGATGCCAAGAGGCAGGGTCTTACACCAGCTCCCTGTTTTCAGCTCAACCAGACTAGACAGGGACGAGGATCACACGAGTATAAATGAGTGCACTGGTACTCTATGAGCGGAAACACAGAAAACAAGCGGCCATGAAGGAGGATGTGGCGAGAATGCCCAGATACATGAGTACTCGATGAGCAAGCAGTCAGGTTGAGCTATGAACGATCGAGTGACCGGCCTTGCCAAGAGGCGGAGGATCCAGGTGGTAGGTCGCGCGCCGCCCTCGTCACCAAGGACCACGCCGCCGCCGCCAACGACGGGGAGAGCCAGGGCGTTGGTACCGGCCGTGACCACACCGCTGCCGCTGCCGCCGACCGCGGGGAGGGCCATGATGTTTACCCCGGTTCCCATATTCGCTTCGTCGTCCGTGGCTCTGTTCATTCCGATTTGATCGTCGTCGTCTTCGTTGGCGGCGGCTCCGCTGCCGCCGCCCCCGGTCGAGGGTTGACGCGCCGGCACTAGTGCGTGAGCCGCCCCCGCTGCCACCGCCGCCGCAGCCAACGACTTCGCCTCCCTTGCCGCCCTCGCCTGTTTGCCGACCCAGGGAGTCAACGCCGCCGCCGTCCCACCCGCCGACGCTGCCTCCGTCGCCCCTCCCGCCGCTGCCGCCTCCGCCTCCGCTGCCGCCGCTGCTGCCGCCTGTGCCTTCGCCTTGATGTAGCGGCGCAAGTGTTATTTGAAAGCAGACGTTAACAGCGAATCATGAGACAATAGTCTCATACCCTGCGACATAAGGCGCTGTCGACACGGGTTTCGGAACTGTCAACCTGCACCGCCTTACCTTGAGCGCCCCGGTCAGCTTCTTCACCGGGCTGTCGCGACGCGGCGCCTCCGCCGCCTCCGCCGCCGCCGCCGGCGTCGATGCAGCAGAGCGGGACAAGGCATTGCCACCATCATCAGATGTCGAAACCGGGTTGTCGTCGTCATCTCCCCCCTCCCTGCCCCCTGGGTTGTCGTCTTCATTACCTGGCAGCAGGGTCATTGAGATTGGGGTTGTACTTATAGGAAGATGGTACAGGGGCCTAATGACCCGAGCTGTCGGTGAATCGTAGATTACATCAAGGACTCTGGCGCCATTCTCTCATTGAGAACAAGCACTCGCCCGAGATCGAAGCGTGACTCACATCCAGGGTGAACGCTACAGATGCTTCATCGAAACGCAACTCCAGTCGAGTGCTTGGTCTCAAAACCTAAGCGGTACGCGGCCCTCTACATGAAGAAGCTGGGGGGTTGAGTGTGATGTGACGGATCTACGGGACAATCGACCGAGACCCGGCCGACCAGTTTCAGTGCCCTCATAAGTTATTAAACCCCCAACAATCAAATCAGTGTGATATAACCCCCAATGTTTTTAAGTAGAGTGGATCGGGCCGCGTAGACCCCCCCTGCCCGGGATGTCGGCATCAGCTACCCAGCCACAGGGGCTTACACTCGTCCACTTTCCGGCCTGACATGAGCACCCTTTGAGGATACATTGTGTGGTCTCATAGAGTTTCAGTGACCAAAACGGCACAGGTTGAGCTGAGAAGTGGACGAATGTAAGCCCCTACCCAGCCTCCGTCCTTGCTCCATCCCCACCCGGCCACACCGACAGACCCCGACCAAAAATATTCCTTAATTTGCTCAAACATGGGACCGTCCGCATCTCCATACCTGACGCTCTTCCAGCCGTCATCGGACTTTTTGCCCCGCACGATGCGGCACTTGGCGGACAGCGACCACGACGACAGTGACGTAAACGTCTCCTCGCCGAACGCAATACTGCCCTCAACGTAGGGAACGACGGATAGTGCTCGCCACTTCATAGGATGTATTTTGACCAAAGAAAGGGAGGTTCGAAATGCGTGCGATGACGAGGCGGGCACTAGGACTGAAGGAGAATGCTCGCCACGTCATAGGATGTCTGTTTACTCAAGACATGGATGTTCAAAATGCGTGTGATGACAAGGCGAGCACTGTACACCAGTCCTTACCTCAACGTCCAATCCGCCCGTCTGGGTTTGGCCTTTGTACGTGATGAAGAGCACCGCCAGTTAGGGCCTAGCGGATGTTGCTCGCTACATCATGGGATGCCGTGTAACTCAAGAAGCAAGGGTCCGAAATGCGATGGCTGACATGGCGGATGAGGTGGACAGTGAAATGGCGTGTAGCATTGTGGGTGACGAGGTGAGTGGCGTGACCTGTGACGTGGCGGGTGACGTGATGTGTGACGTGGCGGGTGACATGGCGGGTGACATGGTGGACGACGTGGCGGGCGACGCGGCATGTGACGTGGCGAATGATGTGGCGGTTGACGTTCCTACCGCCGGCCCAGCTTTGATCAGCCCGGCATTCAAGAGCATCTTGAGCGACACGCTCTTCCGCCCGCGCTTGGTGGTGACTGTTGATATCCCCGCCTCGCTGGTGACGGCTGATGCGGGAGCCGCCGCGGAGGGGGGCTCCGACTCAGCCTCAGCCATGGGCCGTGAAAATAATAATGAGGCAGGAGCCGCGGCGGTGTGGGGCTCCGAGTCAGCGACGACGTCCTTCTTGGCCTTCTTGACCGTCGATCAGGGACTAGGGTTTAAAGTTTAGGGGTTAGGGTTGGGAACTTAGAACCCTAATCCCTGATGGACAGTGCTCTCCACGTCATCAAACGCATTTCGAACCCTTGTTTCTTGATTACCCGGCATCCTATGACGTGGCGACAACTATCCATCAGTCCCTAGCCGGCGGGTCATCCAGATATACCCTACCGTCGGCGGCGTCGGCGGTGACGTGGTGGATTTGTTCTTCGGGAGCCGTCCTCTCTTCTCATTCGCAGGTGGTTTCGCCGCCTCCGCCGCTGCCGCCGCCGCTGCTGCCGCCGCCACCGTCGCCTCCGCCTCCTCCGCCGCAGCCTTTGTTGCCGCAGCCTTCGTCGGTGCCGCCGCCGTCGTCGCCGCCGCCGCATTCTCCATCGACCAGGGGCTCACACTCGTCCGCCAGCTTGACGTGAGCACTTTTGTGGGATATTGGGTGATTGAATCGAGTTCGGTTACGGAAACGGCTCAGTTTGAGATGAGAAGTGGACGAGTGTAAGCTCCTGCCTTGGACGCCGCTGCCTTTGACTGTCTACTCATATAGCCTCTCCCGCCCGATGCAGACCCCGCCTCCGCCGCCGCCGCCGCCGCCGCTGCCTGTGCCGCTGCCGCAGCCGCATCACGCTTCACGGAGGTTTTGGTTCGTGCCAGTCCGGTCGCCGCCCCTGCCCCCGGCCCCACCCCTGCCGCCGCCTGAGCCCCCGCCCCCGCCGCTGCCCGCGCCCCCGCCCTGTCTACCTGAGCCGCCGCAGACTTCGTCGACGCCGTCGCATCCGTCGCGTCTGCCAATCGGGCCCACCCGTCATCCGCGGCGCGCTTCTTCCGTTTCGCCGCCGCCGCCGCCTCCTCCTCCTCGTCCTCGCCCTCCTCCGCCCCCGCCACCGACGCCACCGCTGCGTGTCTCCGCCGCTTTGCCGGTGCCGCCGCTGCAGCCTCCCCCTCCTCCTCCGCCTCCTCCTCATCGAAATCAAAGACATCCCACTCCGCCTGCTTCTCCGCCTCCACCTCCTTCTCCTCCGTCTCAAACACCTCCTCCTCCTTGTCCTCCTCGTCATCTTCCTCCTCCGCCGCTGCCGCCGCCGCCATCGCTGCCACCGCCACCTCCGCTGCCGCCGCCGCCGCCACCGCCGCCACCTCCGCCGCCGCCGCTGCCTCCGCCGCCGCCACCTCTGCCGCCGCCACCGCCGACGCCTCATCCGCTTCCTCCGCCGAAGCAGGCGCGTCGCGATGCGACCTGTCCACGTCCAGAGTCCCCTGCTCCTCATTGCAGGGACGTGCACCAGTCATATCAACCTGCGGTTCATCTCTAGCGCAATGCCCGACCATAGTCTACTAGTGTACCTGCGCACACTTGCCACCTCCTGAAAATATAAAGTTGGGGGAAGGATACGAGCTTAATACCCTGCGTCTTCGCGGTCGGTGAACACCAGCAGACCGTTGGCCAGGGCCTGACACTGGTTCCCTTCTCAGCTTAACTTGAGAGCAAATTCGAGGCGCGGAGTGGGGAAACTAGTTCCTTTTCCAAGCTCAACTTGAGAATAATTCAAGGCATCAAGTGGGGATGACTGCCGGTGGTTTCAAGGACTAAACCGCGGCTACCACAGCTTGACCGCTGGAGCTTAAGCTTCGGAAAGGGGGGTGCTGCCTCTGGCCCTGCAACCGCAGATGCCACAGCTGTGACGGCTGGCGGTTGAGCTTTGCAAAGACGTTGCTGTGTCAGGCCAGGGAGGATGATGCGGCGAGTGTGTAAGGGTAGTATACGAGCAAACAGTCAGGACGCCGTGCAGACCCTACCCTTGGCGACCATGTCGTCGATGTAGTACGGCGCATCATCACGCGAAAACTGCAGGGGGTGAGACGGGAAGAGGGAGAGGCGGGTGAGGAGGGAGAGGAGGGCGCACGGGGGAAGGCTAGGCGGGTAGGAAGAGAGGATGTGACGCCATGTTCTCAGTCGAAACTTTGAGGGTTCTCGGCGCGTAGAGCGACAGCGGAGCGTGAGCGACGCGTCGAACACCAAGGGTATCTACGCGGCATAACTGACAGGCTGAGCTGAGAAGGGAACGAGTATGAGGCAGGCCAGAAAGGAGGATGCGGCAAGCACGTGCTGGTACTACAGCTGTGCACAATTGAGCTGACGAAATAGTTGAATCTGAAAAGGGAATGCGTTGCGCACCTTCTGGTTGGACTTCTTTTGGCTGAGCGCCTGCTCAACGCGCTCGAAGTGCCCCCACTGTGTAGTGGCACAACTTGAGTTTGAAAGCAAAGTTTGAACGCAGTTGATGATATTCAAGTTTCAAGCGCTTAGTTCCAGGCGCTGTCAACACGGGTTTTGATACTGTCAACCTGCACCGCCCTACCACTGGAACCGGTACCCGCCCGTCAGGCGCTCCACATTGTAGTGGCATTAGTTGAGTTTGAAACCAAAGTTTGAAAGCGGTTCATCATATTGCAGCTTCAAGCGCTGAACCAAGCGCGGTCAGCCCGGGGTCGACCTGGGGTCAACCTGGGGTCAACCTGCACCGCCCTACCACGTGACACTGCACGCCGTCACCGCGGTAGTCCTCGGTCGACCACGCGGTGAACCCGTACACCACCACCGCGTGGCGCCAATTTGCAGGGCCCGAACATGGACAAATGAGTTCTTGAGCCATTCTGAGAACCAGCCCGTCTTGCCCCGCGCCACCCCCGCCCCGGCGCCTGCCCCAGCCCCCGCCCGCCCCCGACCCGCCCCCGCGTCCACGCCCCCGCTCCGGCGCCTCCCACGTGCCCAGCCAAACCCCGTGCCTGCAGGGTGCCCTACTCGCACCTCTCCACTTTTATACGCGTTCCATGTCGACTTGAGCCGCGTTGCCCCAAAAATGAGGCGGCCCCTGACGCCGCCGCTGATCGCGGTGGCGTTTGATGCGAGAGGGTTGCTACGCCACATAATGACGCGCAGTGGAGGGTGGCTCCCAATCTACCGCCTCGAAGAATTGCGTACACAAAGCTCGGGTAGACGTGAATCGTGAATTCAAATGCCCTGCCACTTCTCGGACGTTATGTCGTCGCGCAACTTGAGCATGCGGCCGAGGTGCGACATGTCGACGTCGCAGTCGAAGCGCACCTCCTCCATCTTACCCGGCTTCACCGTTGCGAACGACGCGAGCGCACCAGCCACAACGCGCGGAGGGGCAATGCAATGACTAGCGTTCGGCCGCCTGGCTACTTTACCGCGCAGATCCTGTGGGGCGTGCACGGGCGCCCCCCAATCGGATTTACGCAGCATCTGAGTCCCGTCGTCTTCCCAACATTTCTTGGACTACGCGTTAGGGGCGCATTGCCGAGTCACACGTGAGCGGCGGCCGCCATGGTGCACGTCGTGTACGACCCGGAAGATGACCCGCTGATGGCGCGCCCCGTGTCGGTGTACACGCGGGGCTTGTGGCAGAACGGCATCACCCTCTTCGCCGAGACGGGACTCGCAATTGTGAATGGCGTCGAAGAGGCGGGGCCCTCCGACGCAACTTCTCCGACGCTCGACACTCGTTCCCTCGTTCCCGCAGCACTGTTTGCGCATGGTGTACCGGTGTACCCGGACCCTGTCCTGGCCACTCGTTGCCTTGTCGGCTCAACAGTAACTGTTTGCGCTTGTGCACTCGTGTGCCCGTACACACTCGCTGCACCTCCCCGACAATTTGACACGACACTTTGGCCACTCGTTCCCTCTCCAGCTCAGCTGAAGCCAACCAAGCTTCTTCGAGGTATTAAGCGGTGCAACATCTGTGGTTTCAGGAACTGCATGGGCACAACCACGGCCGTCACAGCTGTGCCGGCGGGCAGTTGACCTGAACACGGCACTTGCTTTGCTGTGAGGCCCTGTGAGGAGGAGGTTGACGCGACCGGCCGGTATCGAGTCCTGTGGGGCAATTTCGCGAACCTCGCGGAGGCGCAGGCGCAGACGAACAAGTACCTCAGAGACAACCGAAACGTGAGTCGCGTATGCACGCCCCCCTTCGAGCGCGAATTGATACCGATACGCGCGTTTCAAGGGCGCGCTCGGACGTCGGAGTGTGTTAAATTGCGTTGCCTTGCCTGCATTGCTAGAATGCAATTAATTCTCCCGCGACCTAGTGTTTTTCCCGGGCACCTTCTGACTCCTCCACCTCCTCCACGACACGATTGTTTTCGCAGTGGTCGCCGGAAGACACGCCGTACGACGTGCTGGAGCTGGAGCGTCAGGGCCTGCTGAAGTTCCGTGATGCCGTCGTGGCGCCGAGCGCGAGCGAGGAGGTGTTGGAGGAGGAGGAGCCGGCGCGGGAGGAGGGGGAGGAGATGCTGGAGCATGGGGAGGAGATGCTGGAGGAGGGGGAGGAAGAGGAGGGGCGGGAGGAGAAAGGGTGGGTTGCGCTGAAGGAGGAGGGTCACAACCTGCCCAGTTCCTGCGTCAAATGTGGAAGGGTCTTCAATAATGCGCGCGGGCTGCAGGTCCACATGGCTACGATGCACCCCGGGGGGGAAGAGGACGAGGAGATGGACGAGGAGGCACCCCGGCGCACAGCTGGCAACACCACACGTCACACAGCTGGCGGTGGTGTCAGTGGGCACGGTGGCGGCGACGGTGGAGGAGGCGGCGGGGGCGGCAGCAGGGGCGAGCGCATTGGCGGGGGCGGAGGCGGGGACATACGGCGCATGACTGTCGACGCGACACGTCACACAGCTGGCGTCACCACACGGCAGCCGCAGCCCTCGGTCTCCGGTACGTCGTCCGTTGTTTCTCGCGACGCGCGGAGGGCGGCAGCGGCGGAGGCGGGGGCGGAAGCAACAGGTGGACGGACGCCGCCAACGCCGCCGCCGCCCGCGCGTCGCCCCGCGCCGGCTCCCTCGCGCACCGACCCGGCGGTCTCCCAGCCCCAGAGCATGACGACTGGCACCTCGATGGCTGGACTGAACGACCCGCGCGAGCTCACCAAGGGCCTGCGCGCGTGGCTGAAGGAACTCAAGGTAAGGCGGTGCAGGTTGAACCGATGAAAATCATGTTGAAATCGTCTGGAACTAAGCGCTTGAAACTAAATCTCGATTAACTGCTTTCATGTTTTGCTTTCAATTTCAGCTTGCGCCTCTACATCAAGGACTTTGACTTCAGCCTGAAGCGCGAGGAACTCAATGACGCCGCGACGCGAGCCAACACCGAGAGATTCCTCAACGCGCACGCGTCCAAGGCCGAACACGTGATCGGCAACCTTGAGACGCAACGTGTGAAGCTAGATGCCGCCGCAGCCGACCTCAGAAGCGGCGGCGGTAGGGCCTGGCAGATATCGCCCGTCACGCCACCCAACACGGGGGGCAGCCTGGTGCCTCCTTACAAGCGCGGAAGTATCTCTGTCTCTCTCCCACCACGTCATCCAACGCATTGCGGACCCTCGATCAATCAGTTTCATGGCATCCTATGACGTGGCTCGCAATATCTACTGGGCCCTAGGCGGCGGCGGTATGCGCGGCACCAGCCACGTCATGCGGTAGGGTCTGGCCGGGCATTCCCTTTCCGCCTCAACGGCCCATGAATCCCTTCACTTGAAACCACTCAAAGGTCGGTCCAGGTTGTTCCGCTGAGCTGAACCGGCAACGAGTGTAAGACCCTGTCATGCGGTCGATTCAAGACATTGACAGCTGCTGCTTCGAAGTGTTGGCTGAAATTTTGGTGCGGAAGACGCGCAACGGGTTCGATCCGCTGTGCGGGTTGTCGACCAGCATGTTCGTCAATCAGCTCAGATACCAGTTCTCCGCGTCGGGAGCCGAGGCAGGGGAATTATTGCGAACAAGCACTCGACCGACGTTGTATCTCCTCCTCCACATCCGCGTATTTGTATGAGCATTGACCCTGGAGGTAAGTCATGCTCCGATCTTGTTCGAGTTCTCGTTCTCAATGACCCTCATGTGAGGACGCGGAATTTGACTGGGATCGGTTGGGGGAGACCGGGGCGGTGGGAAAGCACCTCGGGTGGGGCCTGGCGGATGGTGCTCGCCACGCATCCCACGCACTTTTAACCCTCGTCTTTTGAGTCAACAGGCATCCTATGACGTGGCGATCCTGATGATAGTGCCCGCCACAACTTCATGTCAAGCGTTTTGAGCCCTCGTTTCTAGGGTGAAATGACAGTTTTGACGTGGCGAGCAGCATCGGCCAGTCCCTAACCTCGGGGGCGGACCAGACCTGAGAGGTATCGGGCAGTCCATGATTGGCTACTGCGAAACCGCGTACATAGAGGAATCCTCAGCGCTGCTGCGGCTGCGGCTGGCGCGGCAGGAAAGCGAATACAATGCTGGCGGCGTGAGCAAGAAGAAGCTAGCCATGGGCCCGGTGCAGCAGCCTGACGACATGGGTAGGGAAGGTCAGATGGTGCTTGCGACCTCATCAAGCACATTTTGAGCCCTTGTTTCTTGAGTCAAATGGCATCCCGTGGCGTGGCGAGCACTACGATTACGTCATCCAACTCATCATCGACCCTCGTTTATCGGGTGAAGTAGCTTTATATGACGTGGCGATCACCATCCATCAGTCCCTAGACGTGGGGACCACCCTGAATGCGGCGCAGGAGGCGAGGAGGGCGGAGCAGGACACTAACCAGCGCATTGCGGCACTCTCCACCTCGCTCAAGCGCGACGGGGCGCAGGACTTCGCCGAGTGTTTCTTTGATCCCACAAGCTTCGCGCAAAACATTGAAAAAATGTTTCTGCTCGCGTCGATGGCTAACGACGGTCAAGCCGCAATCACGTTGGGTAGGGCTGTGCAGGTGGACCCCAGGTTGACCCCGAGCTGACCGTGCTTGGTGTCAGCGCTTGCAGCAAAATCATGATGAACCGCGTTAATCTCTGCTTTCCATTTCAACATGCGCCTCTGCAGCTTGGAGCGGAGACCGAGGGAGGGGGAGGATCGAGGGGGTGCTTCGTGTCATCTGCGAATCCCACTAGACCTCTCGGCGACGAGGAGGACGAGGCGTGGAACAACACCACTTGTGTGATGCAGTTCGACCTGGGGATGTGGCGGGCCATGGGTGGCGTAGAATCAGACGAGGAGGAAGATGACAACGGCGGCGGCACCGATGAGGATGACGGCCGCGGTGGTGCTAGCGGCAGTGGTGGCGGTGCTGGTGGCGCCAGCGGCAGTGGCGGTGGCGGCGGAGGCGGTGGCCGCGAGGGAGGGAGGATGAGGAAGAGGAGGAGAAGGGGCAGCGAGAACGAGGAGCAAATCTACATCATGCCGATCAACTCCGACCCATACACGGCGATTCTGGAGTACCAAGATGACCGGTCAGCAGTAGGGTCTGGGACATCATTCTTGCCACGTCATGTGATTCCATTTGACTCCAGAAACGAGGGTGTACAATGTTGAGGATGACGTGGCAGGCATCATCTGCCAGGCCCTGTCCCCGCCACTTTATGGCATTCCATTCAACTCCAGGAAGGAGGGTCTATACTGTGGAGGATGACGTGGAATGCAGTATCTGTGCAGGCCCTAGTCAGCGGCGGCACTGGACTCGCTAAACTTGAATAGCCGCGACAAAGCCATATGCCGCGGGCAGGGCCTGTTTGCTCATAGTGTACCGGTGTACCTGTACACACTCACCGCATCCTTCTCCCTGGCCAAACGGTCCCTGACTGCTTACTTGTGTGCACCACTTGTAGTGCACCTGTACGGAGTGGTCATAAGCTACTTCGGGAGGTAGTGGCGAGTCCCTAGCCGCGGGCTCAGGTATGTCTACCGCGAGGCGTTTGCCAGCGAGTCCTTCTTCAAATCCTGGGTAGGGCGGTGCAGGTTGAGACCAGTTCAACCCCTCGTTGAGAGCGCCTGGTTCCGGCGCCTGAGACGTGATAAAGTGTTATGATGATATGATAAATTGTTTGCAAGTTTTGCTTTCAATTTCAACATGCGCCTCTACTCCTGGGCCAGTGATATCCTGGGCTTCTTCTGGGGCATTGTGGCCGCGGCGCCGGATGGATCCGTGCAGGTAGGGTTGAGACTGAACAGGTGCCCCGGTACCATACTCCTGTAGAGGACAAGTAGTGTGACGCATCCACTCTGCAATATGATTCTCTGGCTCGCCAGGAACGTCACACAACCACCTGCTCATGCAATGGGGTTGATTGCCCGTAGTGTACAAGTGTGCGCTCACTCAATTGGCCGATTTCGGTACATCGCTTCCCGCGCCGAGCGCTGACGCTTTGCCCGCGACTCTGTATGGGCATTCAACCTGGCGCCCGCTTTCCCGCGCGGAGCGCTGACGCTTTGCCCGCAACTCTGTATGGGCATTTCACCCGAGCGATATACCGAAATCGGCCTATTGATCGAACTCAGCGTCAGCTTTGGTATCGAATCTCATTCGACCGATCAATGGAGAGCGTTTGCCCCTGATCCAAGGTGATGTGCTCCCGCGCCGTGCAGAAGGTGGCCGAGCACTGGCTGTACCACAATTCGATCATGGCAGGGGCCTCACACCATAATGTACCGGTACACATATAACCCTAAACCCAAACCCTAAACCCGCGCCGTGCGGAAGGTGGCCGAGCACTGGCTGTACCACAACTCGGTTACGGCAGGGTCCTCACACCATAGTGTACCCGGTACACATATAACCTAAACCCAAACCCTAAACCGTGCAGAAGGTGGCCGAGCACTAGCTGTACCACAACTCGGTCATGGCAGGGTCTGCACACCATAGTGTACCCGGTACACATGGAACCATACACCCTACACCCGCGCCTAAACCCTAAACCAGCGCCGTGAGGTGGCCGAGCACTGGCTGTATCACAACTCGGTCATGGCAGAGCCTTCACTGCGTAGTGTACCGGTACACATGGAACCATAAACCCTAAACCCGCGCCTAAACCCTAAACCCGCGCCGTGAGGGGGCCGAGCACTGGCTGTATCACAACTCCGTCATGGCTCGGCCTTCACTGCTCATAGTGTACCGGTACACATGTTTTTGCCTGACGTCCATCGAGATTTCAGGCACTCACATGCTGACATGGAGAGCGTCAAGCAACCCTCTCCACCATTTCAAGCGGACAGATCCTATAGGTCTTTCAGGGTCCTTCCCATCTGACGAGTCTCAACGCCCCAAGGCATTTCGCCAAACGACACGGGCACTTGTTCAATAGTACACTATGTGATAGTGGTCCCTGCTACATGGCTGCAGACTCCAACAGTGAGGACGTGCTGTTTGTGAACCAGGGATGCTCTGTGCTGGCGCAGATGGCTGCGGCCGGGCAGCTCCGGGACGACTTGAAGATGGTGTTCGAGAAATTGAACCGAGAGATGAAGCAGCACGCAGTGAAGTTCCCTTCGCCCGAGTACCTCAAGATGGACCCGTTGGTAGGAACTGACGGATGTGCTTGCCTTGTCATACAATGCCATTTGACTCAAGTAACGAGGGTTAAAAATGGGTTTGTAGACGTGGCGAACACTATGGATAGTGCTTACCATGTGATGACATGGCATTAGCTCAAGATACGAGGGTTCGAAATGCGTTTCAAGACGTGGCGAGCGCTACGGAAAGTGTTGCCATATCATGGGTTGCTATTTGACACAATATTCGAGGGTTTAAGATGCGTTTGATGTCGTGTCGAGCTATCCATCAGTCCCTACCCGCAGGCGCCGAAAACGTACCGGGTCAACATCCCATCAGGCACCAACAACGTGTACGAGAACTTCAACACAGCGCTCATCTGGTCGTATTTCCTGGAGCTGAACGGAGTGGAGAGCGAGGATGGATGGATGGGTGCCAAGGCGGTGGACGTCCGGCGGCTTATCGAGAAAGAGGTGGACCTTCGCTTGGTTGGGCCTGACAATTTTTGCTTGCAGCGTCATAGAATGCCATTCAATAAACAAGGGCTAGAAACGAGTGTGAACGCGGCGGGGGCAATATTTGCTTGTCCCTAGAACGCCACGTCATTCAGTCATGGGGTGCCATTTCACTCAAGAAGCGATCGAACGTGTGTTTGTCCCTAGCGCTTGGACTTTGAGCATGACGAGCTCGTGCGGGCGCCGGACTTTGCGAGCCAGTGCTACTTCCTCACGCACAAGGTGGGGCACAGGGGAATCCAAATCCGGCTGTCCGACGCCTTGTTTCTGTATGCAACCAGTCTGTATGGGTAACCAAGGGGATTTACTTCGGTTGTCGGGGGGGGTCAGTATTGGGTTTTCAGTGTTTCCGCCGCTGCTGCCGCTCCTTAGTCATGCATGGCAACCGGCGTGTTTATCTGGTTTAGGGGTTTTTTCGGACCTTGGTGCGAGGTGTTCACGTACACCAAGTGGGGCCACCACCGGCTGCGGGCCGAGGAGTGGCGGGAGGAGATTGAGTTCATGCTGAGGTATTTGCCGCACTCGTGGAAGGTGTGCCAGGACGTGCACATCACCGGCGAGTTTGTTCAGGTGGGCCCTGGATGGTAACCCTCGCCAATCATCAAGGCTTTACATTAGTTCCCTCTTCCCTAACTGCTCACTCGTGGTGCACGTGCAAACCATTGCCGGTGGGCCTTACGCTAATTTCCTGATTGTGACATCCTGTGACGTGGCGAGCATGACGCACCTTGTGCTGTGTGCTTCCTGTGGCGCCCTTCGGAATCCTGTGACATCCTGTGGCATCCTGTGACGTGGCGAGCATGGGCTCACCTGGCCCTGCGTGCGGGTGCTGCGGTGCTTCGACATCAAGGAGAGCAATAATGATGACGTGCGGGAGGCGGTGGCGTGGATCCTGAGGCAGAGCCGTTCACTCGTATCCTCGACACCTTAGTTTCGCCGCCGTCTCGCCCCTGGAACATAGCAGGTCCCATCTGAAATCTAGCAGGTCCCATCTGAAACCTAGGAGGTCCCAATTGAAACCTAGCAGGTCTCAACTTTGTACGTCAGTGTTGCTGACATTTGATAATGAACGGGGACACGTGAGTGTAAAGGAGCTGTCTTGTACGCGAAAGTGCTGGCAGGACCACACCTTGACATGTTGATGGTGGTGGCAGTTGAGCGTAAACGGAACGAGTGAGTGTGCGGCCCTGCTGCGAGCACGCAGGACGCGAATACGGGGGGCTGGCAGTGGCGCGTGGCGGACTTCAAGAATCGGTATCACGCCACAGTATGCGCGATGGGGGCGCTGTTGACGCCGCTGCAGGAGGGGGTTGTGGATAAGGTGAAGGACATGGGGCGGGGCAGCAAGCGGCAGAGGGCGGCGAAAGCGGCGGCGGTGACGGGTGCGGCAGTCGATAGGGCGGTAGTGAGGTATCCCTGGGATCCACCGGCGGGGGTGGCTGTGGCTGGGGCGGGGGCGGTTGCGGGGGCAGGGGCGCGGGCCTTGACTCCCAATGTACGTTCAGGGGCGGAAGGTTCGTCGGCAGCTCCGGTAGGGTACCCCTGGGATCCACCGGCGGGGGTGGCCGAGGCGGGGGCAGCGGTGGGGGTGGGGACGCAGGCGCAGGCGGGGGCTGGGGTGGGGACTCGGGCGGGTCCGGGGGTGGGGATTGTTGCGCGGGCCTTAAACCCCAGTGTGCTCTCAGGGGCGGAAGAATGACCGGCGCCAACGCCGGTGGGGATCGACCATTAGATCGACTGGCAGGATGGCTAGGTCGGGGACAGAGTTCCGGGCGGGGTTGGGGCCGTTGGCGTTGACTGGTGTACATTCAGGGGCGGAGGCAGCGGCGGCGGCACGGTACCCGTGGGAATAACCAGCGGGGGGGCGGGGGCGACCGAGGTGGTCGGTCGACTGTAACCGCCCGTAGAAATTCCTCTCGAGGTAGAGGGCTAGCTACACTAGATGATACATAAGCTAGGTCTACATGCTACATAAGATACATAACGCCCGTAGCAAGGTAGCGGCCCTGAGACGACACGCTCATCACTAGATTGAAACGCACATTCATGTGATGAATGCCCATCGATCAAACAGTGAAGATACCGCTCTTCGAACGCCGCGCACATGGCCGCCGCTATTAACTCAGTGACTGGATCCGAGACAGCACACACCGAGCGCGGCTGACAGCGCACTACCTATTGGTTGAGCACGGGGGACCAACATGGCCGCCGCCGAAAGTCAGTGACTAGATACGAGACACGACCCACCGAGCGCGGCCGGAAGCTCGCCGTTATTGCCGGAGCACGAGGGAGATCACTGTGAGCGCCACCAACAGGGCTACCGCAGTCCCCGGCGCCAGCGTTGCCGCCGCGCCCGTATAGCAGGGTACACACGGGGGCACAGAGTCAGGGTGATGTGATGCGGCAAATGGGCACGGCTACACTAGGTTGAGCTGTAAACGGGACGTCGAGTCAGGCCAGGGAGGAGGATGCGGCGAGTGTGCACGGGTACGCCGGTGCACTATGCGCAAACATCCAGGCCAGGGAGGAGGATGCGGTGAGTGTGCACGGGTACGCCGGTGCACTATGCTCAAACAGTCAGGCCAGGGAGGAGAATGCGGCGAGTGTGCACGGGTACGCCGGTGCACTATGCTCAAACAGTCAGACCAGGGCGGAGAATGCGGCGAATGTGCACGGGGACACCGGTGCCCTATGAGCAAACAGTCAGGCCCTGCCGTGCAGCGTAGCGCGTCTATCTCAAACACCGGCGTCCCCAACGAGCCGTCGGGCTTCACGCCCCGGACGTACGGCCTGGTGCCACACGGAGCTCGGTGGTGGGACTGACGTGTACAAGCGCAAATAGTCAGATGGTGCCGGGGTTGGAAGGAAGAGGAGGACGAAGAGGACGAGACGAGGCAGAGGAGGAGGATGAGGAGGAGGAGGCAGCGGCGAATGTGCACGAGCACAAAGTCAGACGACCAGACAGTCAGGATGCCACCGGGCCTCACCCGGATATACGCCCCGGTTATGTCGTACCACTCGGGCGGCGCGGTATTTTCGATCTCCTCGATCTCTTCGGAGCAGTCGATCCAATCCGGGGACCCGCAAGCGTATTTCGCTGCCGCGCACCAGGGACCTGCCCTCGTCCACTGCTCAGCTCAACATGAGCCTGTTTTCGCCACTGAAGCTACAGCCTTTGTCCACTTCTCAGCTCAACCTGAGCCGCTTTTAGTTACTGACATCACCCAACTTGCCTACTAGTGCTAAAAGTGCTCACGTCAAGTTGAAAAGTGGACGAGTGTAGCCGACATCAAATTACTCAGGTCGAGCTAAAACTTGTACGAGAGTACACCCCTGCCGCGCACGTGCTCGAACACACAGGGTAGAACTCCGTGCCATCGTTGTTGCAGCGGTTGAAGAACTCATAGCACATCCACGCCCGCAGCGTGGGTTTACACTCGAGGGCGTTCGGTGTGGGAACTTTGCGTACCAACGCCATGTACGCGCTGATGGCGCCGATTGCCAGGGCCTCACGCTCGCTCACTTTCCTTCTCGACCTCAATGTTTGCTCATTGTTTATCGGTGTACCCGTGCAAACTCGCCGCCTGCTCCTCTCTGGCCTGGCCTCACAGTCGTTCCCTGTTCAGCTCAATCTGATAGTTTACTCGAGTGTACCTAGTGTGACAGGGTACCCGTACACAGTGGCCGCCTCCTCCCACCAACCTGGCCACTGGTATCTTTTCCCACTCAACCTGACTGTTTGCTCATAGTGTACCAATGTACCCGTACGCGGTCGCCCAGCTCAACCTGACTGTTTCCTCATAGAGTACCAGTGTACCCATACACACTCGCCACATCAGCTCAACCTGACTGTTTGCTCATAGGGCCCTGCCGCTTTCCATATCCAGCACGGAGATCTCCATGGGGCCTGTGATGGTGCGGTTGCAGAAGTCGTATTTCACCGTGTCAGTGCACCACACCGCGGTGTACGGCCCTGCAACATCCTCACTGGGGTTAGGGTTTGGGAAGTGTAGGGTTTAGGATTGGTGAGGTCGGTTTGGGTCACTGTGGTGGCGCACCACACAGCTGCGTACGGCCCGGCATCATCCTCATTTGCCGTTGACGAGGCAGCCCAATGTGTACGGCTACACAATGAGCAAACGCTAGCCACAGTGCACGGTGCAACTAGTGCCTGGTCTGGTCTGTAGTGTGGAGCCTAATTTGTAGTACCGTCTGACTTTGACCAAATCATCAAAAAACATGTGACTTTGGGCCAATTTACCAGATTCCAACCGTGCTACATCTAGTACAAAGGACTGTATCTAGTACGAATTACATACCAGGCACTAGATGTGCACGGGTGCAATATGAGCCACCCTGCCAGGTTGACCTACAGAGTGGCGTCCACACACCCGTGCTTGCCACGGAGGAGGGTGCGTCGAGTGAGAACGGGTACACGGGTACACTATGAGCAAACAGTCAGGGAACGAGT
>Ga0307489_10000695_pt1:0-20000 | contig 21098 bp, 31 predicted proteins | sample SB12metaG_FD_202247 | JGI IMG/M metagenome (GOLD analysis project Ga0307489, IMG submission 202247) | Sea-ice brine microbial communities from Beaufort Sea near Barrow, Alaska, United States - SB 1.2 | ecosystem: Environmental > Aquatic > Marine > Coastal | place: USA: Alaska...
GGCGGGTTCGGGTTCTTTGGCGGCGGCGGCGGGGGGGGTGTGGACACGGCGCAAATGGGCAAGCTGACCACAGAGCTGGCGCGATTGGAGGAGGATAACGGGCGGCAGAAGTGGATGATTGGGGAGAAAGACAAGCAAATCAAGGAGGTGCAGGGGAAGTACGCGGCGAGTTCTGCGTACAGGCTGGAAGAGAAGTTGCAGGAGTGCATGGAGGCAGGGGCTTACACTCGTCCACGTTTCGGCTCAACGTAAGCACTTTGTGTGGGATAGGGCGTGCATTTAGGGGTTGTTTAAGGGGGTGTGCCGGGGATGTTAGGGGGTATCAAAGGGTACTTAGGGTGTGTTTTGTGTCAGAAATGGCTCAAGTTGAGCTGAGAAGCGGACAAGTGTGAGCCCCTGCATAGAGGCACTGGAGGTGGCGGCCAACCTGCAGGCCGAGCAGTTGCAGTACCTTGAGGATAACGCGTTGAAGAAGTTGGAGGGTATGGATGACCAGCTCACTGATGTTCAGGAGGATTTGGACACGAAGAGCGAGAACCTGGCGCAGATGAAAACAATGATGACCAAATACTGGGAAAAGGGGGACGAGAGCCTGGTGCCCATCCTGACATCGCTCGCGGGGTTCACACCCGCGGAGGCAGGCCCTTACACTCGTCCACTCCTCAGCTCAACGTAAGCGCCTTCTGTGGGACAGGGGGTCATTTCGGGGTCGTTTAGTTGGTGTCTAGGGGTTATCACGGGGAATTTTGGGTGCATTTTGTGTCAGAAACGGCTCAGGACGAGCTGAAAAGTGGACGAGTGTAAGCCCCTGCGCGGAGGCTGAGAACCTGAAGAAGCTGCGGACGAAGTATAAGAACAGCGGGCTCGGGGGCATGGCGATGGGGTTCGGTCGGTTCGCGGGGCGCGCGGGGGGGTCTGCGCTGTCCAGCCTGCTGGTGGCGTGCGCGCCGCCTGCCAACGCGATACCCAAGGATGGGGACGCGCTGCCGGCGATCAAAGCGCCGGGGGGGGAGGGTGCCGCGGCCGCGGAGGGAGCGGCGGCGGCAGCGGCGGAGGTAGAGGGTGGTGACGCGGCGGCGGGGGGGGCGGAGGCGGGGTCGGCGGGTGAGGGTGAGGTGTCGTCGGCGGCGCCCACCCCAGTAAAGACTACCAAAGACGGCGAGGAGGATGACGGGGGGACATCCACAGCCCCGCCCACCGCCGAGAAGATGGGCGCTCCGGAGCCTAAGACATCATCCGAAGCGGGGTCGGCTGCAGGGTCGGCGGCAGGGTCGGCGCCGTCGTCGGCAGCGCCCACGCCCACCAAGTCGGTGTCCGAGGCGGGATCCTCTTCGTCCGCCAACCCCACACCGGCCAAGCCCCCGGCCTCGGCATCGGCGCCCGCCTCACCCGCGGACCTCACGCTGCCTTCGCCGCCCACCGCCGTGGCCACCACCGTCGCCGCCGCCGCCGCCGGGGCCGCCGCTGGCTCCAACGCCGGATCTGCGGCCGGGTCTGCGGCTGGGTCCGTCGCGGGGTCCGCGCCACCTTCTCCCGCCAACCCGTCGGTGCCGTCGGTGCCCAACACGCCGGCCAAGTCTGAGGCGGGCAGCGACGCCGGCAGGGGCTTACACTTTTCCACTTTTCAGCTCAACCTGAGCCGTTTCTTGTCATTGACCCAACTCATAGACACAGAGTATCCCACGAAACTTGCTTACGTTGAGCCAAAAAGTGACGAGTGTAAGCCCCTGGACGCCGGCGCAGGCGTGGGCGGGGCGGCAGGTACAGCGGCGAGCGGGGCGGTGGGTGGGACGGCGGCGAAGAAAGCTAACGAAAAGCGCGCGGGGGAGACCAAGGTGTGGCGGTGCAGGTCGACCCTATCAAACCCCCGTTGAAAGAGCCTGGAACTAAGCACTTGCAACTGTAATATGATGAACCGCCTTCAAACTTTGCTTTCAAATTCAACTTGCGCCGCTACACTAAGGAGCAGAAGGAGGCGCGGGAGAAGGTAGGGACACATCACGAATGCTGGCCACCCCACAGTGTACCGGCGCTCGCCACGTCGTCCACCAGATGGTGTACCGGTGCTCGCCACATGTTAGCTGAAGAGCGTAGTTGGTGCCTGGTATGACAGAGTGCGTGCAACCACTGAGACACTTAGCAACAAGCAGTACTGAGCCGTCCAAATGGAGCGTTCTGATCGGTCGAGCCGGCGCGTAGTCAGACTAAGTATCTTAGTGGTTTGGCGCATTTTGTCATAGTGAGCCAGTAAACCTCAATGTCACGCCCATACGATGCAATCTCATGACGAGGCGAGCAGTATTCACTCGTCCCTAGTTGACGGAGAGGCGCGAGCGGCTGGAGAAGCGGGACAAGCACGGCGCCAAGAGCAAGAAGAGCGAGGCGGTGTTCGCCGGGTTCGAGGCAGGGGCGTACACTCGTTCACTTCTCAGCTCAACTTGAGCCATTTCTTACACAACAAACACCCTGAACACCCTCTAATAGTTCTTAAACCCCGCTGACACCTCCAAACACCCCCTAAACAATCCCTAATTGCACCCGTATCCCACAGAATGCGCCTAAGTTGAGCCGAAAAGTGGACGGGTGTAAGCCCCTGGTTCGAGGACGCGGCGGACAAGGAGAAGGAGCACGCGGCGCGTGCGGCGGCGCGGCCAGCGCTTCCGGCGCCCAAACTGAAGGGCAAGATGGCGGAGCGCGACGAGGCGGCGAAGGCGGCGGCGGAGGCAGTACGCGCCGCCGGGGGCTTTGCCGGCTTCGGCGGCGCCGACGAAGACTCTGACTCCGACTAACTCATTTTAGGGGGGTCAGGTGCCCATCACAGGGAGGTCGGGTGCCCAACATAAGGGGGTCTGGTGCCCATGGAGGGGGTTCTAATGCCCATTATAGGGGGTCCAGGTGCCCAATATAGGGGGGTCTGAATGGGACTCGTGAGCGGCGACTGTTATATAGGGCTTCCCTGCGAAGCCGCTGTGCTGGTACCTGGTAGCCGATTCGCACGCTGTGCAACATAGAGCTACCTTGGTGATGCGATACGGGTTATCGACGAATCAAAGCAATTTCTTTCTTATACAACACGCTTGGCGCCCAGCCAATGCGACGCATGCGCCTCTCTATCTAAGGGTAGCTAAGTCACTTGTGCCGGGGCGCTACCCACGCCAATCACTTTGCCGCCGCCTTCGTCTCCAGCGCCTTGACGGATTCCTCCTTCGCCTTTACCAGATCCGTTGCCTGCTTTCCATCCTTCTCCGACCCCTCTCCCTCCTTGCCGGCCTCCCCGGCCGCCCCCGCCTCCCCCCAGGGGCTGACACTCGTCCACTTTTCAGCTCAACCTAAGCCGTTTTTGTCACTCCTCCCCATGTCCCCCTGTCTAATAGACTGGGGAAACATCGTGCACCAAACGTATCCCTCAAAATGGGCTTACGTTGAGCCGAAAAGTGGACGAGTGTAAGCCCCTGCCTCCCCCTCCTTCTCCGGAGTCTCCGGTTCGTCGCCCAGCATGTCCCCGTAGTATCCTGGGTCCTTCAGCATGCATTCCCTGAGCGCTGACGTCTGACCCTCACACAACGTCACGTAGTCACTCTCGGCTTCCTTCGCCTTGTCCACGCAGTCCTCCCACCCCTTGAATGAGGGACAATCAGATACTGCCCGCCGCGTCACCCAAGCTGGTATCGGATAAGGTCCGGGAAACTGAGCAACGCCTGAAGATGTCCCTGACTGCTGTACAATCTGGCGTCAAGTCGGCGGAGTACACGGTCATATGCGACGCCGTTTCACCAGGAGCTTGAGAGCGTTGGCGTCCCAGAAATCGACCACCATCGTGCACGCGGTCTTCGTTTTTGCGACTTAGTGGATCTCAGATGCGAGGTGCGCCAATACGCCACGAAGCGTCGTTTCTCGAGTTGATAAAGCATCCTATGACGTGGAAATATCTGCCAAGCCTTACCAAGAACGCGGTCTTGCACGAGCCGCCCTTCATGAACTTGCAGAAGCCGCACTCCTCCTCCTCCTCCGCCTCCTCCTCTCCTTCCTTCTTCGCATCCCCATCCTTCTTCGACTCGGCGTCCTCGGCACCCTCCTTTGCGATGCCAGCTGCCACCTTTTCCGTCGACGGCGTGGGTGCCTTTGTCGTGGCCTCCGCGCGATCAGATTCCACGCTCACCGGCGTGGGGGCTGCACCCATGCCCAGGGCGACGGCGGCGTCGGCAGCGGCGGCGGCAGCGGCAGCGGCGGCGGAAGCGGGGGCGGCGGCGATAGCGGCAGAGGCGTCGTCGGCATATTTATCCATTAACTTAGCCTCATCGTCGCCCCTCCCAATCTTGGATGCGACGTAAGCGAACATGGCGTGAGATATTTACGATGTGTTTTTGTTTTTCCGCGCGGGGAAGCGCTTGGAAATGGCGGCGAGGGCGAGGGCGGCGGGAGGTTGGAGCTCTAGCTTGCAGGAGATGCGCGGTGCTGGTGCTGGAGAGACGTGCCGTGGCGATGGGTTGTTGTGGTGACGGGATGTGGAGGTGCGCCTGGGGTGTCGTGGCGTGCGATGGCGGCTGCCGCAGGTTGGCGCGCAGCGGGATCAAGCCACCTGGACAAGGAATCGACAACCGTTGGCCGCGGCCCTGTCAAAACTTGAGAGCCCCACTCGGTCAATAACACTTTAGACGGCGCGCGGACGCAAGAGTACCACGCCTTGCCGTCTCTGGACCCGGGAGACGGAGATCTAGGCCGGCGCGCCAGGTTGCGTCGACCACTGCCGCCATGAGTGGTTTGGGCGGGACCGGCGGCGGCGGCGGCGGCGGCGGCCTCGGCTTGCACGGCGGTGGCGGTGGCGGCGGCGGAGACGGCACGCTTGTGGACCATGCGAAGCTGCAATCTGTGCTGGCCCCGGGCAGGGGCTTACACTCGCTCCCTTCCCAGCTCAAGTTGAGCGCTTTGCATGGGATAGGGGCTGTACGGAGGGGTTGTGTAGCCCGTGTCACGGGGGTGCTAGGGGGTGTTTAGGGTATGTAGGGTGTTTCTGTGCGTCAGACACGGCTCACAAGTTGAGCTGAAAAGTGGACGAGTGTAAGCCCCTGGTCACGGACCGGACGCTGGAGGCCGCAGCCTACGCGCTCGCTGACGCGTTCCCGCCCCACGAGCGCTTCCGCGCCAACTGCGCGCTGTGCATCATGCTCCAGGTGACCCTCCGCCCCTCCGCCCAATGCCAACCACTAGCTCGGTTTCAGAAAAGTTGTTGGTGAAACTCCTCAGCCTGTTTGCGCTTTTGTTCGTGTAGATTGAGACGCGCGGTTCTGCCCCCCACCCCCGGGGTGGTCGGCGTGCAAACCCCGACCGCGTCCCGTGCTCCGTACACACAGTAGCGCCACCTCGACGGCGTCAAAATTCTACCCCGGCACTCCCGGTATGACTATAACTGCCGCCGGGTGCTCTCTTGTTCATCCTTGACGAAAACATTGTCGCCTCCTTTTCCCTCGAAGCGCCGACTGAACTCCCCTTCCCATGCCGCCCTCGCCCCCGCGCAGAACCCCGCGACGCTGGCGGCGGACCAGCGGCTGGCCGCGCTGTACCTGCTGGCGTCCGACGCGGCGCCCATGCGCGTGAATCCCTTCGCCGTCGTCCTCCTGGCGCGGCCACCACCTGGAACCACCTACTGGTATCCCATGTTTGCGCAGTTTTGGTTCTAAATGGGATGGGGGGTCTCCCACACAGCCGCGACAGGGGACCCGAGACACGTCATGGTGCCTGCCCTGATGACTGGGATGCATGCGTGATGAGCAGGATCTGGACACCTTCTAGTTGGAATGAGGGGTCGTCCACCCAACCGCGACTGGGGACCCGAGACACGTCATGCATGAGGACTGCCCTGATGACTAGGATGGGATGCATGCGTGAAAAAGATGATCCGTCCACATTCGACGCATCCTCCCTCATGGCCTGGCCACTCGTAGGACCTGCGAGCGCCGACTGACTGGATTCGTCGGCATGTGCGGGGACCCTGGGTTAAGGACATGTTGTACTCGTCCGGGGCGTCGAACGGCGAGAAACATTTCTTGCTGCATCTTTTGACGAGCCAGGCAGGGGCTTAAACTTGTCCATATTTCAGCTCAATTTAAGCGCTCTCTGCAGAACAGGGGGTGCTTTTAGGGGTTGTTTACGGGTTGTTGAGGAGGTGTCAGTGGGTATCAGGGGGTGTTTAGGGTGTACTCATTGTCAGAAACGGCTCAAGTTGAGCTTAAAAGTGGACGAGTGCAAGCCCCTGGAGCCAGGCGGCGGACCCCGCCGCACAAGTGGCGAAACGCACACCCAACGAGCTGCTGGCAGGGCTGGCGATGCAGGCAGGGGCTTACACTCGCTCACTTCAGAGATCAACTTGAGGACCTTCGGGACACATCGCTCACGTTGGAGCTCACCTTGAGCACCTTCGGGACACATCCACGGGTGAATTTGGGTCATGGGGGGGACCAAACAAGCTCAAATTGGGCGGAGATGGGCAAAGTAAGCTCAAGTTGAGCGGGGATGGGAACGAGTGTAAGCCCCTGGACGCAGGCGGCGCCGGAGGTACCGTTGAACCAGGCGCCGCTGCGGTCGAGTCTGCTAGGGTCCGTGTCGCGCGCGCCGCTGCCGCCCATATCTGCGTTCCGCCCGGGCGGGGGCAGCGGCGGCGGCGGGGGCGGGGGGTTGGGGGTGGGATGGGGGGGCGGGCACGGGAGCGGGCTGTCCAGTAGCGTGTCTAGTGGTGGGGGCGGTTTTGATAGCTTAGGTGGTGGTAGTGGGGTTAGCCTTGGTAGCGGCTTTAGTGCTGATGGCGGCGGGGCAGGTGAGGCGGCGGGGGAGGAGGCGGCGGCGAGGAGTAGCGGCGCGGCCGCCGGGGGGGGCGGGGGCGGCGGCGGCGGCGGGCGGGAAGGCGGCGGGGACGGGGGCGGGGAGATCATCGCCCGGCACGCCTCCCTGACGCCCCCCGACGCCCCCTTTGTGCGGCCGCGGCCCCCTATAATGCACCCCCTACGAGAGGAGCTGCACTGGGCGGAGGCAGGGGCTTACACTCGTCCACTTTTCAGCTCAACTTGAGCCGCGTCTGACACATAAATACACCCTACACACCCCTACACACCCCTACACACCCCTGAACACCCCCTAAGACCCCCTTAACACGGGCTACACAACCTCTACGCGCACCCCCTGTCCCATAAAATATATGTGTCCGTCTTATATTTCAAGTCTAACGATCAAAACCCTACAGGAGAACCCCCATTTAGACTTCGAGAGGGAGCCCAAGTGAAGCGTCCACGAAGAGACCCCTCTGAACCTGGTGTCGTGTGGCCGCTGCTGCCGCTAAAAAAGCGCTCAAGTTGAGCTGAGAAGTGAGCGAGTGTAAGCCCCTGGGCGGAGGCGGAGGTGCTGCCCCCAGACCTGCTGACGTGGGACCAGGCCATGTGCGCGGGGGACGACGAGCGGCTGGTGACACTGCGGGAGGCCATGGGCAGGGGCTTACATTCGTCCACTTTTCAGCTCAACTTGGGCGCATTCTGTGGGATAGGGGTGTGTTCAGCGGTTGTTTAGGGGGTGTTTAGGAGGTGTCCGGGGGTGTTGATGGGTATCAGGGGGTGTTCAGGGTGTATTTTATGTCAGAAACGGCTCAGGTTGAGCTGAGAAGTGGACGAGTGTAAGCCCCTGGCGATGGGCAAGGCGCTGAAGTCGCCGCTGGTGCCGCTGGCGCAGCAGGCGGTGCTGGCTGCGTTGAGCGCGGCGCCGCCGGGGCTGGTGAGGCTCTTAGCAAACTTCGCATATTAACGGAAGAAGCTTAATTATTAAGCCTCGGCCGATGAGTTGACTCAAGAAAAGGGACAAATCCCTAAATGGCAATAGATCACCTCCGTGAATATGCGAAGAATGGTCTGTGTGACACCGGGCCTCCGTGGCTGTGGTTGGCGAGTGGGTAAAATACTGGTACACTACCCCCTTGCGACTTGACTTTTCTCTTCAAACCCAGTCTCCGCTTTTGAAAATCAGTCCCTGAAGACCCTCATATGATTGGTCGAGAGCTTACCGGTATCATCTCGTCCAATCATACGAGGGTCTTCAGGGACTGATTTTCAAAAGCGGAGACTGGGTTTAAGCCCGTTTATTGAGCAAACCGTCTGCGTCGTACCGGGCCTTACACACTGGTGCACCGCGCGGGCCTGACACCCGACCGCCTGCCCGCCCTCGTCGAGAACAACCCCATCATCGCCATCGAGGTGCTGCTCAAACTCATGCGGAGCCGGCAGGGCCGCTCGGATCCTTACAACTGTGCGGTCGGCGCCCCTCTACTTTGAGAACTTGGAGGGTTCAGTGTGAAACTGCCTGATTCTGGGACTACGACCGACACCCGGCCGATCAGTTTCAGTGCCTTCTCGGGTTATCAAACCCCCAACTGTAAATCAGTGTGAGTCACCTCCCAGTTTCTGAAAGTAGAGGGGATCGTACCGCGTAGAATCTCATCACACCACAACCCCCGGCGCCTCCCATGATCCCTGCATCAGCGCCTTCTGTGCTGCGTTGTGCTCCCCCTCCATAGGGCCGGGCAGGTACCGCCCCGCGACCTAGGGCGTGGCAGATATCTACACAGATCGGGCCTGTGACCCAGCTTGTAACTAGAAAGGCGTGAAAATTTCACGCCTCTTTTTTACGTTTTTTCAGGATTACCACGTGTAATCACGTGTTTGATCACTGGGAACCCATTCCCTCGGGAATTTCGAACGTTTGCAATTTCGAAAATCTTCATAAATCACGTGCGAATCGCTTCGCTAGGAGGGGAAATCTCACACGTGTTAGTGACAAGCTGGGGCACAGGCCCAATCTGTGTAGATTGCCCGTGTCGTCATCGACACGCATTTTGAACCCTCGTCTGTTTAGCTAGATGGCATCATATGACGTGGTTAGCAATATCTGCAGGGCCCTAAACTTCAAACCCTAAACCCTGATCCCTGAACCCTAAACCCTAAACCCTAATGCTTAACCCTAAACCCCCTGGGCCCTCGGTGGCGGCGCATCAGTGAGTACTTCACGCAGCTGGTCAACATGGAGATGAGTCTACACTCCATGGTAGGGCGGTGCAGGTTGACCCTATGAAATCCACACTGAAAGGGTATGGAACTAAGCGCTTGAGACTGAATATGATGAACTGCTTTCAAACCTTGCTTTCAAATTCAACTTGCGCCGCTACTCCATGGAGGTGGTCAACCGGCTGACCACGGCGGTGGAGTTGCCAATTGAGTTTCTGCACGTGTACATCGCCAACTGCATCCAGAGCTGCGAGAACATGAAGGTGGGGTTTGTCCTATGACAAAGTGCGTGAATTACTTAGATACTGAGCAACAAGAAGTCCTAAGTCGTCCAAATGGAGCGCTCTGATTGGTCGAGCGGCACGACTTAGCACTGAATCTCACTAAGTGTCAAGTGGTTTCACGCACCCTGTCATAACGATGACACACAAACTAGACCTTGAGTGAAGGACAAGAACATGCAGAGCCGGCTGGTGCGGCTGGTGTGCATGTTTCTGGTCGGGCGGTGCAGGTTGACTACGCAGTTTTGAGACCCGGACTTAGTTCGGATGGCACGTGGCAAATTTTGCCACCCCTGCATGTCACGTGTTCCTGATCCTGATATTGTTACAACACGTGTGATCACGTGTTTTGCCACTGAACACGTGAAAATCGCCCGGGTTCGCGGAAATATCTTTTCGTGATGTCGAGTTAGTGTCGAGTCCAATTTCAGATTTTCACACTGAACATAGGGGGACTCCATCCGAACTAAGTACCGAGGGCAAAACTGCGTAGGACCCTATCAAACCCACGTTGAAGGCGCCTGGAACAATGCGCTTGGAACTGGAATTTGATGAACCGCTTTCAACTTCTGCTTTCAAATTCAGCTTATGCCGCTACATCCTGCAGCTGCTCATCCGCAACAAGATCATCAACGTGCAGGCAGGGTCTTACACTCGCCCACTTCTCAGCTCAACCTAAGCCGTTTTGGTCAATGAGCCGTTTTGTGTCCAGTTGGTGACGTGTTATACCCCACCGACCTCATTACACGCTGCTGAAACCACCCAACGTCGCACAAAGACTGCTTACGTTGAGCTGAAGAGTGGATGAGTGTAAGCCCCTGCGTGCAGGACCTGTACATCCAAGTGCAGGCCTTCTGCGTCGACTTCATTCGCATCAAGGTGGGGTAGGGGTCGCGGGGGTCAGGGGTCGTTTTGCCCATAAGATTCAAACCGAGTTGCCGATCCGACTAGCCCGCCGCCCCACTACCCATCCAACCAAATTGTTATCAAGCTCTCGAGATTAAATCACGTGACCATACCTTACGGAAGCTGCTACGCTGTTCCGGCTGCTGAAAACCTTGGAGCAGCCTAGCGCGTCGCCCTCCCCCGGGCCCAGCCCGGTAGGGCGGTGCAAGCTGTTCGTATCAAACCCTCGTCGAAAGCGCCTGGAACTAACCGCTTGTAACTGGATTTTAATGAACTGCTTTCAAGTTTTGCTTTCAAATTCAACTTGCGCCGCTATAGCACGGGGCCCAGCCCGGGTAGTACGGGGCCGAGCCCGGGGGGAGTCAACGTGGGGGTCACCGGGGGGGTCAGTGGGGGAGGCAACGGGGGGGTCAATGGGGGGGTGGTCAGTGGGGGGGTCAGCGGGGGGAGCAGCGGGGGGGTCAGCGGCGGCGGGGGGGTCAGCGGGGGGGTCAGCGGCGGCGGGGGGGCCAGTGGGGGGGTCAGCGGGGGGGTAAGCGGGGGCGGGGGCTTCGACTCGGTCACTCGGACACCTCGGAGGACCCTGAACCTGGGGACCAACGGCGGCGGCGCGGCGGTGGGGGTGGGCATGATAGCGTCGCCGGCGCGGGTCAGCCCAGTGACGTCAGCGCAGGTTAGCCCTGTGACGTCTGTGGGAGACTTGTTGGGGATGGGTGAGCGGGATAGTGCGCACTCGCCAGCTCTGGTCTGATTTATTGGTGGGTGTACTTAGTTAACAACGAGCATAGCATTTCTTCGTTATTATATGACAGGAAGTGAAACTATGAAACGAAACAAAACGGAATGATAGCAACCCCAAGAAGCTCTACGAGTACAAGCGATGGATGTTTGCCGCGTCAGACGAAACGAAACATGACAACGCGCGATCTGTCGATTGCGATTGGTCGCTTCGTTTAAGTTCACGCTACCAGAGTTTCAGTTCCTTTGTTTATTCAAGCGTCGATCGTCATTAGACTAAGCTCTTATCGGCACAATTAATTTCTCTCTTGGCATCACGCAAGCTGAGCCTCCCCGGCCCCCGCCCCCGCCATCGCCACCTTGTGCTTAGTATCGTCGCACTCTTTGCTCACAGCGCACCGGTACACAATCGTCCGCTCCTCCGCCTCCTCCAACAGCGCGCTGGTATCTGAATGCTTCCTCATAATATCTGCCTAGGTTGGCGAATTCCAATTCCAGGGTCCAGGAATCCACCCAAATCCGACCCTCGACCGAATCCGTCTGGATCCGGAATCCATTTCTACAAGGTCAACATGCCCATAGAGCTACAGACTGTAAAATACGCCAAGTGTTTCCCTTAGGGGCTGCTCGAAATCCAGCCGAATCCACCCGGATCCGACCCTCTACCATCCGTCCGAATCCGAAAACGCCATCCCAGCTCATAATGTCCGCTCACATCTTGGTGAACTCGTGCGGCTCCAGAGTGACCGCCGTCCAGGGGCTTACAATCGTCCACTTTTCAGCTCAACCTGAGCCGTTTTGGTCACCTACTCGTGTCCTCATCGTGTCCCCCTATCTAATAGACCGAGGGAAAATCATGCAACGTATCCCGTACAACGTGCTTACGTTGAGCCGAAAAGTGGACGAGTGTAAGCCCTTGCCGCCGTCTCGCGCCCGAAGATTGTCAGCTTTGCATCCACCGTACCATCCGGCCCATTGCCGGTGATGTACCCCTTAAACCCCTTCATGTAGCGCCAAGTTCAGATTGAACGCAAAGTTTGGAAAGCGGCTCATCATATTGTAGCTTAGCGCTTCCATTTGGCTTCCTCTGGGGGTCTGAATTGGGGGTTGACTGTAGGATTTTGATCGTTAGACTCGAAATATAAGACAAACAAATATAAAGCGCTGACAGCAAGCGCGCTCAACCCAGGGTCAACATGGGGTGAACCTGCACCGGACTATAGCTTCAAGCGCTGAAACCAAGCGCGGGCAAGCCAGAGTCAAACATGGGGTGAAGCTTCACTGGCCTACCTTGAAGGGCCCCGAGTGTACCTCCAGCGCCGTGACCCCCTCTGGTACCGCAGTGTAGCGGCGCAAGTTGAATTTGAACGCAAGGTTTGAAAGCGGTGCATCATATTGTAGCTTCAAGCGCTGACACCATGCGCGGTTTCAACACGGGTTTCTATACTGTCCACCTTTTCCGCCTTACCGCGGCAACGCCAGCGCTGACCGTCGTGTAGCGGCGCAAGTTGAAATTAAAAGCAAAATTTGAAAGCGGATCGTCACATTTTAGTTTCAAGAGCTTAGTTACAGGCGCTTTCAACGTGAGTTTGATAGGGTCAACCTGCACCGCCCCACCGTCGGCACCGCGGCCCCCTCCGGCGGCGCCCCGGCCGCCGCTCGCATCGTCTTCACTTCCTCCTCCCACCAGGAGCTTACACTCGTTCATTTCTCAGCTCAACTTGACCGTGTTTCATAGGATAGGGGGTGCGCGTAGGGGTTGTGTAGCCCGTGTCACGGGGGTGTTAGGGGGTGCTTAGGGGGTGCTTAAGGTGTGTAGGGTGTTTTTGTGTGTCAGGCACGGCTCAAGTTGAGCTGAAAGGTGAACGAGGGTAAGCCCCTGCCTCTGACATCGGCTCAAACTCCCCCATCGCCTCCTGCCAGGGGCTTACACTCGTCCACTTCTCAGCTCAACCTGAGCCGTTTCTGACACAGAATACACCCTAGACATCCCCTAATACCCGCTCATACCCCCTAAACACCCCTAAACACCCCCAAACAACCCCTACATGCACCCCCTGACCACCCCCTGTCCCACAGAAAGGGCTTACTTTGAGCCGAAAAGTGAACGAGTGTAAGCCCCTGCCTCCTGCGCCGATTTCTTCGCCGCACCCGTCGCATCCGCCGCGCAGGGGCTTACACACGTCCTGTTTTCGGCTCAACGTAAGCACAATTTGTTGGATACGTTGGGTGCATGATTTTCCCCCAGTCTATTAGACAGGGGGACATGGGGAGATGTGACAAAAACGGCTTAGGTTGTGCTGAGAAGTGGACGAGTGTGAGCCCCTGCCGCCGCGCTCTTGGTCGCCTCCTTAAGCTGCGCCGCCTTACGCTTCTTCGCCTCCTCGTCGCTGGGTCATCGGTATCCCGTGACTGTTCGCTCATGTTTAGGTCTATGCTTGTCGAACTAAGTTGGTGCTGGCGATGGGGGGGTTAAACCAAGCTAGTATAAGCTAGTCTAGGGGCTAGTGGTTAGTGGCTTAGTGGGTTAGTATTGGCGACTACAGTGGTTCAGTCATTTAGGGGGGTTTGTACTAAGCTAGTTTAAGCTGGTTTAGGGGCTAGTGCTTAGTGGGCTGGATTAGGGGCGACAAGTATAGTCATCGATATCCGACTGTTCGCTCATAGTTAGGTCCGAGCAAAGGCCGGTAAAGTGACCCCAGAATCTTCCAGATAATAGGGATATGTTTTGATATTAGGGGGGTATTAAGGGGGTATTAGGGGGTATTAGGGTGGTCGTCTGGTGAACATAAAACCCGGAGACCCAAACCCTAAATCCTGAAGTACTTTTACAGTCTGTTGAACGGTAAATTCTGGGGTCACTACACCGGCCCTCGCTCGGACCTAATAGTGGTCCCCGCACACTTTCACGTCCACCCGCCTGAAGAAGGAAAGTGCTATATGACGTTAAATATGACAAAGTGCGTGAAACCACTTAGACACTTAGCAACAAGTAGTACTAAGTCGTCCAAATGGAGCGTTCTGATTGGTCGAGCGGGCACTAAGTCAGACTAAGTAGCACTAAGTCAGACTAAGTGTCTAAGTGGTTTCACGCACTTTGTCATAACAAGGAGAGAAGAAGGAATGTCAACGGCCCAATTGTGCGGGTACGCTGTGAGGAAATAGTCAAATGTCGGGCCTGATGACGAGGATGTGAATGTGTTCGGGTACACTATGATCAAATAGTCATGCACCGGGCATGATGGGGAGGATGTGAAGGTGTGCAGGCACACATGAGCGAGCAGTCCGGGTCAAGAGAAGGAGTAAAGAAGCAACGTGACAGGTATGACAAAGTGCGTCAAGGTGTTACAAGCAAAAGCGAAATCAGAGAGCATGGACCGTGACAGGCTCGCACAGGCTCGGGTTGGATTTTATCCGAGCCTGTGATGGTCCGTGCTTTTTGCTTTTGCTTTTGCTCGTAACTTTTTGACGCACTTTGTCATATCCTATGAGCAAACAGTCAGGGCCCCGGGCCTTGCCGCGTCGCTGATCACCTTGGGCGTGCACGTCACCACGAAGTTTTGCAGCTGCGTCCGATCCCAGGGCCTCGTACACAATCCGAGAACGCGTCATCGCGTGCAATCTATTTCAATAAACAGGGGGTTGGCAGGTATCACTCAGTATGGTCGACGTGCGTTTGGGAAGAGTACCTGGTGGACAATCCTCGTCGCGTCATAGGAAGCAATATGCCTCAAGAGACAGGGGTTGGCGAGTATCACGTCAGTATGCTCGCCGTTCTACAGTCACATCATTCAGTCCGAGGATGGAACGACACACCGAAAACACCTCTTTGTTCGAAAACACCCATACCTAAATCAAGAAACTGGGGTTGGCGATTGACAGGGAGATAATTAAATACCCTTTGAGGATTCATGGATTAGGGTTTAGGGTTTAGGTTTTAGGTTTTAGGTTTTAGGGTTTTAGGGTTTAGGGTTTAGGGTTTAGGGTTTAGGGTTTGGGTAAACTGCCCTACGTCGCCCATGGTGCGGGCCTCGGCGATCATCTGGTGGCGCAGGTGCCCGTACATGTTAGTGCCGCTCCGAGTCATAGGGGCTTTTGGGTGGATTGGTGCCGTACTGACGTGCGTGTTGGGTGGATTGGTGCCAGGTTGACGTGGGTGTTGGGTGGATTGGTACTGCATTGACGAGGATGTCGGGTGGAATGGTGCTGTATTGATGAGGATGTTGGGTGGAATGGTGCTGTGTTGACGTGGATGCTGGGTGGAATGGTGCCATACTGACGTGGGTGTTGGGTGGATTGGTGCCATGTTGACGTGGGTGTTTGGTGGAACCGTGCAGGGTTGACAAGGATGTCGGGTGGAATGGTGCTGCGATGACGTGGCGAGCACCGGTACACGATGGGGCTCTGTACATCGATACACCATGAGCAAAGAGTCAGGGAAGGTCCCCGGAACCAGAAGCCCTGCAAGCTACGGTGTACCGGCGCACTACTATGAGCAAAGTCAGGGAAGGTCCCTATGAGCAAACAGTCAGGGCAGTCCCTATGAGCAAACAGTCAGGGAAGGTACCTATGCGCAAACAGTCAGGGAAGGTCCTCACCACCCGAAGCCAGTGACGCAGTAGATGTTCTGAATACTCTGCAACAGCTCCTCGCTATAGAGCCAAGTAAATGAATGCCTGCCCCGTCATCCTCCACATAACATGACAAAGTGCCTGAAGCTATAACATTTCGGGCCCGTGCTCAGAAATTTCAACACAAGATTTTTGAGTCAAAAGACGCCATACCAATTTTACTTGAGTCATAAGATGCGACATCACGCCGTAACATTGATATGGCGTCTTTTGACTCAAGGATCTTGAGTTGATTTCTTTGAGCAAGGGCCCGAAAATCTATAGCTTCAGGCACTTTATCATAGTGTACAGGTGCTCGCCACGTCATCCACCAAGTATTGTACCGGTGCTCGACATCCGATTATATTTTTTCACTTTTCGACCCTTACTCTGTTAAATCTTAGGGCTGTTCAACTAATGACCTCGTAGGAACCTGCGAGTGCGCACGTTACAACGGTAGTGCGCACGTTACAACGGTACGCTATGAGCAAACAGTCAGGGTGGAGGATGCGGCGAGTGTGCACGGATATACCGGTACACTACGAGTGCACTCTTTAAATAATGTTCCAAGCCAGGTACGCACCCTCGTTGTTCCGGAAGTTCCGGACTCTGTACGAGGCGGTGTTCAGCGATTTTGTGCGGTTCTCTCCGATTTAGGGCGATTTCAGCGTAGGTACGCTCCCAAAATACACCTAGTTTCCAGATTCTTGGGTTGGTAAGGAACATCATTTTAAGAGGGCACTCGTATGAGCAATCAGTCCTACCTCGTTGAGCGTGGTGTAGATGATGACGTTACCGGACATGGAATTGGCCGACATCTGCCCGGTCATCTCGCCGCCCCCCTTCACTCCCGTGTCGGGGACCGTGGTGTAGTGTACCGGTACACATATCAGTAGCAGCACTTGATCAGCACGTGGTACGACAAAGTGCGTGAAACGAGACTTAGTGCTAAGTCGTCCAAATGGAGCGCTGTGCTTGGTCGAGCGGGACTACTTCGTACTACATGTTGACAAGTGTCTAAGGGGGTTCACGCACTCTATCATAAGCGTACCAGTGCAGACAGCAGTGGGAGCAAGTGGTAATCCTACCACCAAACATGAGTAGCACGTATGTGAGGGACGCTTCCGCGTGCATAAGTAGACCCCAAGGTTTTCGCCCTGCCCCCCATGATAGTGGGCGAGAGGTGTCCACGTGTATAAGGAAACCCCAAGGCTTTCGCTCTGCCCCGCATGCGTGTGTATCGGTACACTATGCCCAGGCGCCCATGTGTTTACCGGTACACTATGGTGTCCGTAGCCACACCATCTTCATAAGCTCGATCATATCGTTGGGGGGTTAGGCTTTAGGGTTTAGGATTTAGGCGCCCATGTGTGTACCGGTACACTACGGTGTCCGTGGTCCCACCATCTTCATAAGCTCAATCTTATCGTTGTCCACGGCGTCGGCGTCGCTCTGGCTCACGAAGAAATCAGCCGCCGGCTTGCGGGGCACCCATGAACTAGGGCCAAAAAGGAAATATGATTTATTTATTTTCCAATTCGAGGGCAAATGGTGGATCCATCTACTAAAGCGCTTAACTCAGTACAGAGTATACGCGCGCTATCCTAGCTAGATGCTAAAGATGAAATGACATGAGCACACTCACATCTACTGGTAGATGGAGGTAAACTCTTTGTAGGATACGTTGGGTGGTTTCAGTGTCAAATACGGGTCAGGAGGAGCTGGGAGAGTGAAAGATTGCCCCTGGTAATATCTATGTACCAGTCAGACAAACAGGACCGATTCACGGTTGCTGGGGTCTGTAAGGCTTTCGGTGGGCAGGGACTGAAAGGGGGTCGAGAGGGTCTTGACTGGGCCCTACACAGCGTTGATCGTTGAAAAGCCCGCGCTCTCTCTGCCGCTCAAGCCAGCGAGTACGGCCAGGAACTACCAAACAGACCATGCAATTGATTTTAGATATAAAAAATCCGTGGCGGCAGCGGTGGTGGTGGATAGGTGCACTATGAGCAAACAGTGGGCCTACCCATAATCAGGGGCTTACAATCGTCCACTCCTCAGCTCAACCTGGGCCGTGTCTGACACAAACTAAAGCCTGAACAACCCCTGATCCTCCTTGATACCCCCTAACACCCCCAAAACACCCTCTAAAACCCTGAATGCACCCATATCCCACAGAAAGCGCTTAAGTGGAGCCGAAAAGTGGACGAGTGTAAGCCCCTGCCCATGATGTGCTTCAACGCGATCGCCTCCCGGCTCTCGTGAACCATCACCGCCGAACAGTGTCACACGCGGCATGTGCCCGCCACGTCAGTAATGCAAGTTGATTTAATGTCGAGACGGGAATCCACTATTTGTCGACGACGAAAGTTTTCTCAATGGCGGGTTTATCAGGGTGTGTGAATGATATGCCGAGCACTTTCCAGTGTGTAATTTCTTGATACATGTCTTCATCAGGAGGAGGAAGTGGTCAGTGAGAACGGGTACATTATGAGTAGATGATAAAAAAGTGCACGCATCCGTTACATCATCCTTGCAGGTCCAAGAGGTGACCATAAGTGCGGTCAGGGTTTTTTGTATGGCGATAGGAAGTGTACCGGTACATATCTTCTGTTTTCATCTGATCGCGCAAATCGAATCCGGGTGACTCGGAAAAAGCGAAATATCGTATGGACAACGGACAGACAACGGCCGACATGGTTTCGCCGATATCCCCAAAGCGCGGACAGGTTGGTAGCCTCGCTACCAGATCTGTAAACGCACTTATGGTCACCTGTTGAACCTGCAAAGACCCTGCCATGAAATACCCAGTCTTTGTCTCCTAAGGGTAGGGCCTTACATGCGTTCCCATTGCACCTCACCCTGAATGAGTGCTCATGGTGTACCGGTACACCGGCACACACTCGCTGAATGGTCCTTCCCGCCCTCAAAGCTGTCCACTTTCCAGCTCATGGTTAGTTTGCTCATAGTGTACCGGTGTACCAGTACACACTCGCCGCATCCTACCGCCTGGCCTGCCCATTCGGTCCCACACACTTTTTGCTCATAGTGTACCGGTGTACCGGTACACATTCGCCGCATCCTCCCGCCTGGCCTCGCTACTCGGTCCCAGACCGTTTGCTCATAGTGTACCGGTGTTTCCATACAGGTGCATTATGAGCAGCTCCAGATCTAGACAATACAAGACTTGGAAACCAAGCCGAAGAAACGTGAACATTTCAAGATGATAACTGTAGCGCGTACACTCTAACTTACTGAGACAGGCGCTCTCATATACAGACTGTGAGCAGACAGTGAGGGGAGGAGTCGCGAGCCCCTACCTTCCTCTCCTCCAGATCATCCGAGGTGCCCAGCGTCTTCGTCAACTTCCCCTCTGCACAGGGCCCACCATAAATGCTTCAGACATCGGGCGGGTGGCAAACTCAGAAATTTTTCAGCTGAAAACATACATTTAACCAATTAACCATTTGACCCATATAATAGAAAAAAAGAAAATATGGAATTCGGTGGGTGGCATTTAACTCCAGAAAGGAGGGCTGGCCAATGTGTTGAACGACATTTCGAGCAATTTCTGCCAGGCCTATTCGCTTCGAGGTCCCGGCCAGAAACTTCCCAGAAAATGCAGCGGGCGGCATTTGACTCGAGAAAGTAGGGGTTCAAATGTGTTGAATAAAATTTGGGCATTTTCTGGCGGGCCCTACCCCTGTGGCGTCACCCAGCGTCGCTCAGGGCCTTGACACGAGCGCGGTGCTGTATGAGCAAACAGTCAGGGGGCGAGTGCAGGGCGGCGGCGGCGGTGGTGTACCGGTGCACTATCAGCAAACAGTCAGGAGGCGAGTGCAGGGCGGCGGCGGCGGTGGTGTACCGGTGCACTATCAGCAAACAGTCAAGGAACCAGAGTGGCCAAACCAGGGAGGTGGTGCGGAAAGTGTGTACCGGTGCACTATGAGTAAACAGTCAAGGAACGAGTGGCCGATCCAGGCAGATGGTCCGGAAAGTGTGTACCGGTGCACTATGGGCAAACAGTCAGGCCCTACAATCACGTCGGGCTCGGGCTCAACCCAGTCCGGAGGCTCCTCCTTATTGTAGTGCCGCAAGTTGAAAATGAAATATTCTTTTGAAAGCGGTCCATCGCACTGCAGCTTCAAGCACTGAAACCAGGCGCGGTCAATCCGGGATCAGCCTAGGGTCAACCTGCACCGCCTGACCTTGTCCACCTTCTTGGACCCCTTCTTGGACCGCCGCGCCCGTACCTCCACCCAGGGTCTCACCACTCGTTCTCTCATTGTTTGCTCGTAGTGAACCGGCATGTGTACCGGCATACCCGTACACACTTGCCACATCGTCCTCCCTGGCTTGACCGTTCAGTTGAAAAGCCGCCAGGCCAGGGAGGAGGATGCGGTGAGTGTGTACGGGTACACCATACACTT
>Ga0307489_10000696_pt1 | contig 21097 bp, 31 predicted proteins | sample SB12metaG_FD_202247 | JGI IMG/M metagenome (GOLD analysis project Ga0307489, IMG submission 202247) | Sea-ice brine microbial communities from Beaufort Sea near Barrow, Alaska, United States - SB 1.2 | ecosystem: Environmental > Aquatic > Marine > Coastal | place: USA: Alaska | collected...
GGTCAAACCCGTAACTTTCCTTCCGCGGGCGCGCGAAGAATGGGAAATTATTTGAATGCTCGTAATCAGGAGATCTATTGGCGAATCGCCCTGCTGGCTTACGATGAGCCAATCACAACGCTCTGTGGCTCCGTGAAAATGACCCGTACGCAAAAACCGGTACGCGCAATTACTTTTGTTGCCCCAACAAAGTTTGTTGTTTTGGAGTCTGTTTAAATGGAGTCTGGTAAGTCCTGTCGACGTCTCTCGAGCAATCAGGTCTAATTCCTTGAGTTATTTATATGGGGGGAGAAGGTCACCATGGTGACCTCACCATGGTGACCTGGGTTTGGGGTTTAAAGTAAGCGCTTTTTACGGCATAGGGGTGCGTTTAGAGGGTGTGTTGTGGGTGTTTAGGAGGTGTCAGGGGGTATTAAGGGGTGAGCAGGGTGTGTTTTGTGCCAGAAACGGCTCAAGTTGAGCTGAAAAGTGGACGAGTGTAAGCCCCTGGGCGCGGGGGCCGAGGCGTGGGTGGAGAAGCAGATTGCGGAGATGGGCGGCGTCGAGCTGGGGGTGCCGTACATGCTGCAGCGGGGGGTAGGGGTTGACCCCGCCCCGTCATTCGCCTCCCTTCATACCCTCGTTCTTTGAGTTAAGTGACGCCAAGCGACGCGGCGAGCATATCGTTGATTGAATCAATGATTCAATGACGCATGACGCCGTGGGGCTGTACAATGATGTGAGTGACGTGGCGATGAGCTCGCCATGTCACACGGCGTCGCTTTACGCATGACGCACTCCGCCGCCGCCGGGCCCTGTCACACGGGGCTGACCAACGCGACGTGCTACGCCGCCGCCGTGGCGCGCATGAAGGGGCTCAAAGCGCGGCCGTCGCGCGCCGCCGCCGCCGCCGCCGCGGGCACCCCAGTGGAACCCCTCCACCTGTGGACGTACGAGGCAGGGCCAGGTCGTCAACTCTCGCCAGTCGCCAGTCGCCACGCCCTCCACCACATTTTGACTGATGCTCACCACGTCATCCCCTACATCGTGTGCTGATGCTCGCCACGTCATCCACCACATAGTGTACCGGTGCTCGCCGCGACATCTACCACATAGTGTACCGGTGCTCACCACGTCATCCACCACATAGCGTACGTGCTCGCCACGTCATCCACTACATTGTGAACCAGTGCTCGCCACGTCATTCACCGCATAGTGTACCCACTGGTGCTCGCCATAATCTGATGCCTTTGTTCACTGGACCCTGACACGAGTCGAGCCCGTTCACAAAGCAGGTGCGGGAGTCGCTGACAGAGCTGGCCATCTCGCACGTGGTAGGGCCCGGAAAAAAGAAAATCAACATCTCACCGTGGAAGATTCACTCAAGAAACAAAGCTTTGAACGTGTCGGAGGACATGCTTAATACAGTACAGCGTGGAGATATAGGCCAACCCGATTTAATGTCGAGATCCGGTCAACCCGCCCGCATCGATTTTGGGCAATTTCAGACGAGTTCGATCGGTTTAAAGGGACATTGTGCCCATACGATGCGGGTTTTTTGGGTTCGGGGTTGCTTTTGAATTGTAGTGCTCATGTCAGAGGTCGTTTGGCCCATACGTTTCAGACGGACTCGCCGATCCGACTCACCCCCTGCCCCACCGCGAATCCAACCCAAAATGTCGACCGGATCTCGAGATTGAATCGGGCTGGCCTTACTCATGCAACGAGATTGATTTCGTGTTGAAGGACCTTCTGAGAGTTTATGCGAGGCTCTCGCAAGTGGTGCACTACTGCGCGCGCGGCAGCGTTAAGCGCGCCGAGCTGCTGGCGCGCGTGGGGCACTTCCAGGCGGGGCCTTGCACTAGTGCCTGGTTTGTGAGTAAGTAAGTTCAAGTAAGTGACTTCTTTAGTAAATTACCAAAATACGTACTTGACTTTGGGCAATGGCCAAACGTGCCAAACACTGTATACAGTACGAGATAACACCCACAGTGACCTCACAGACCAGGCACTGGTCCTTTGCTGAGCCCGACAGACTGTGACGCTACCGCCTGTGTAAGGAGGCACCAGGCATTTGCCTTGCCCCGGGGATAGAGACGCTTCCGCGTATATAAGGAGGCACCCGGCTCTCTCCCTGGCCCCTGTGAGGGAGAGACGCTTCCACGTGTATAAGGAGGCACCACGATTTCGCCCTGGCCCCCATACTACTTTCCTGCCCAGCTCAACTTGAGCAATTTCCTCTGAACCCACTGAATTTACACCAGTCCCTTGCTCACCTCAACTTCAATAGGCCGCTGTGTCTCTGAGCCCAATTGGATAACACTGTGTATCCCTTACTCGGCTGAACTCAGCTCAAGATAAAACGCAAAGGGCGGAGTAGTGTGAGGCTCTGTCGCGCGGTGCCGTACCTGGAGGACCCCAACACGGGCATCAAGATGTTCGAGTCCGCCGCCATGCTGCAGTACCTGGAGGCAGGGGCTTACCCACTTTTCAGCTCAACTTGAGCGCTTTGTATGGGATAGGGGGTGCGTGTAGGGGTTGTGTAGACCGTGTAAAGGGGGTGTTTAGGGTGTGTAGGATGTTTTCTTGTGACAGACACGGCTTAAGTTGAGCTAAGAAGTGGACGAGTGTAAGCCCCTGCCTGGAGGCCACGTACGCGCTGTCGCCCGCGTCGCCCGTGGCGTGACTCAGCAGTGTGCTGCGGCAAGACACAGCATGTGTGAGGGACGTGCGCGCCGTCTCCAGTCGCCGGCGTGACATAATGTCGTGTGGATAGGTACAGTATCTGAAAAGGACTATTGCGCTGCCGCCTGCGGCGTCAGAGGGTAGTGTATGGATTCAATACACTGCCGCTTGCTGCCGCGGCGTGGGAGAGAAGCGTCTGGCGTCAAGAGGTAGCCGCTGGCGGTCGCGGCGCGGCAGAGAATAGTAGTGTGCTACACGAGCGTGTGTCGTGTGCGTTGAAACTTGAATAGCAACCAGTCAGACAAAGTGGGGCGGACCGTCACCACGCCTCCCGGTTTAATATATATATATTTGTCCGTCTCATGTGTCATGTCTGACGATCAAAATCCTGCAGAGAACCCCCCATTTAGACCTCCAGAGGGAGCCCAATTGAAGGTTTAACCCGGTGCAGAGCTCCACGAAGTCACAAAAGAGCCGTGGCTCCATGCAGCGTACTAGTACTCGAGTCATTAGACTGATACATGCATATACGACCATACCGTACATGAGGACCTGTTTCATACGAGGTTACAAAACGTTGAGTTCTGCTGTTGTGTGTCGAGTGGAGACGCAGCCGAGCACTGTCCTTGACCGGCCCCCGCCCCGTCATCAAGCCATGACTAATGAATATAATGAACGGATGAACGATATATTACGAGACCACACCGAAGCTATACTGGATACCAACACGCCAATGCAAATATTACCGCGAGCCGCTCACGCGGTGAAGAGGTCGGGGAACGCCTGTTGCACCTCCGCGCTCTTCTCTGCTGGGAGCCCGAAGCTAGGGCCCAGATTTTATCGCGCGCCGCGCTCAGGGAGAAATTTGGATTTGTTGCATAAGTTGGACAGGGGGAAATTTCGTAGGTGAAATGCCCATACGCGGAAATGAGATCCAAGTTCGGAAAGCCGGCTTAGTTAAGCCGGTTGAGGGGACTGCCAGGCAGATACTACTCGCCACGTCATCGACATGCGTTTCGAAACCTCACTCCTTGACTTAAATTGGCATCACATGACGTGGCGGGCAATATCAGCTTTGGCCCTACTTGAAGCACGCGAGGAACGCCTGCGCGAAGCCCCGCAGCGCCGTGTCAGTGGCCGCGAACGCCTTGTCCCTCGACCCAGGGGCTTACACTCGTCCACTTTTCGGCTCAAGTTGAGCGCATACTGTGGGATAGGGGTGCATTGAGGGGGTGTTTAGGGGGTGTCTAGGAGGTGTCAGGGGCTATCAAGGAGTATCAGGGGGTGTTCAGGGTGTATTTTGTTTCAGAAACGGCTCAGGTTGAGCTGAGAAGTGGACGAGTGTAAGCCCCTGCCTTGACCCCGCGCTCGCCGTACTCGTCAGCTCCGTAGCCAGCGCGTCGTAGCTCCCCCACACCCAGGGCCTCTTCACACTAGTGCCTAGTCAGTGGGCTAGTAACTTCTAGTAAGCTGGAGTTTGGTGAGTTGCCCAAAAGTCAAATCACTTTTGGTGATTTTCACCAAACGCCTACTTACTACGGGTAGTACGAGATACTATGTATAGTACGCTCCACAGACTATACGCTAGTTCCCTTTCAGCTTCACTCATTAAGTTGAGCATCTTGGAGGTAACAGATTGGCAATGACTTGATTGGTTTCAGGGCCTGACACCTGTTCCCTTTCAGCGCAACTTGAGAATCTTCGAGGCAATACGGTGGTAATGCCTTGAGTGGCTTCAGGGCTTCACACCAGTTCCCTTTCTGCTTGACTGTAGCGTGAACGAGGTAACGTAGCGGCGATGACTTGGGTGGCTTCAGTGAGAACAAACACAGCGAGCATGGGATGGTTGAATGGTGGTGTGTGCGCAAGTGGCCGGCGACATCCGCCCAGAAATCAAAAGTCGTCCTCAATGGAATTCGAATCCAGTTGCTGATTGACTTAGTTGGCCTTCATTGGCTGCCACTCACGACATATTAATGAATAGAACACAGCTGTGCCGGCTTCTACTTGAGCTGTGCAGGGGATCAGAGCCACCCTTCGCAGTTTTCCAGGGTACCTCAAAGGCGGTCAACACGTTTCGAATTTGAGACCTTGAGTAAACAGACCGTCAGATTTGCCATACAATGGTACCATATGGCGATTCGACCGTCTGTTTGTCAAGAATCGGCGACCGCCGTTTGAAGTACCCTGGATAGCTGCGAAGCCCCCCTGCCGACAGAGCCACGAAGGCGGTATACAGCGCCACGGCCTCGGCGCTGTCGGGCTCATTCTTCATCGCCGGTCCCGCCGTCACGCTCTTCACCAGGATCCGCAGCGTATGGCCCGCCAGATGTCACCGCCCACGTCACCAAGTTGGGGCGGTGCAGGTTGACAGTATCAAAACATGAGTTGAAAGCGCGCCTGGTTTCAGCGCTTATAACTAAATTGTGATGAACCACTTTCAAACTTTGCTTTCAACATCAACCTGCGCCGCTACACCAAGTCAGCCAACTCAGCAATTGACGCGCGGCAATGCAACCACCTGGTGGAGCGGATCGTGGAGCAGATGAGGAGACGCATACACACCTGCCACGTCATCGACATGCATTTTAAACCCTCGTCCCTTGCGTTACCTTTCATTCTATGATGTGTCGAGCATTGTTCGCCAGGCCCCACCGCAGCGTGCACACCTCCCGCACGTTGGCGTATGCCGCGATGTAGCGGCGCAAGTTGAATGTGAAAGCAAAACTTGAAAGCGGTTTATCACATTTCAGTTTCAAGCGCTTCATCCCAGGCGGTCTCAATGCGGGTTTCATAGGGTCAACCTGCACCGCCCCACCGCGAGCGGCCCGCGCGGGTTGATGCAGTCCAGCGTGGCGGTGCCCAGCGCCGCTCCAACACCTAGGGCCCCCGATGTACCGCTGGTCGTGGTCAGGGGCTTACACTCGTCCACTTTTCAGCTCAACTTGAGCGCTTTGTATGGTATAGGGGGTGCGCGTAGGGGTTGTTTAGCACGTGTTAAGGGGGTGTTAGGGGGCGTTTAGGGTGTGTAGGGTGTTTTCTTGTGTCAGACACGGCTCAAGTTGAGCTGAGAAGTGGACGAGTGTAGCCACTGGTCGTGGTGGATACCTGTAGGATGCCATGTCTAACTCTGGCGTGCCAGATATATAGTGCTTGCCACGTCATAGGATGCCATTTTTCTTGAGATACGGGGACACAACATGCGTGTCGATGACGTGGCGAGCAGTATCTGCCAGGGCTTACCGAGGTCGTCACCCGACAATCCGGCCTCGGCCCTGCGCAACTCTATGAGGCGTTGATGCGTGAGCTGTACCGGGCCGAGCAGGAAGCCCGCTTGTTTAATGCGTTTGGCGAGGGAGAGACCCTCCAGCAGGGGCTTACACTCGTTCCCATTTCCGCTCAAATTGAGCTTACTTTGCCCCTTTCCGCTCAACCTAAGCTTACTTTGTCCCCCACATGACCCGAATTAATCCGTGGATGTGTCCCGAAGGTGCTCGAGTTGAGCTCTAACGTGAGCGATGTGTCCCGAACGTCCTCAAATTGAGCTCTGAAGTGAGCCAGTGTGAACCCCTGCCCTCCAATGGGTTGTCGAAGGCCAGGGCGGGGGAGGCAGCGAGGGCGGCGGCGGCGGAGGTGGCGCCGAGGAGCGCGAAGCGGCGGGATGACGCGCCAGTGGTGGCGGTCTCACTATCGCTCCCGGCCGACGCACGGAGCACGGGGACCGCGCATCGCTGAGCGGCCGACCTTTGTCGAGGTTGCTTCACCGAATGCTTCACCGGTTGCTTCACGCCCCGCGTGCTAAGGTCACCCACGGCTTGATGCGCGCCAGCACCGGCGAACGCGACCGCGGCCATCTCGTGCGATGTGCAACGCCGGGGGTTGCGCTGAGGAGTGCGTGTGGCGTGCGCGCGCGCGCGAGAGTGTTACCCCAAGGCGAATGCAGATAAGACTGCTCAGATTCGTCGTCAGAGATTGGATTTTGTCAAATTTCGGCACCCCCGAGCAGCGAGCACGTGCCGACGGATTAACGGACGACTCAACTCCGAGCCCGCCCATCCCAGGGCGACACGTGCACAACACGTTGAACCACAAGGCACACGACATGTCGCAGCTTGCCCCCGCGCCGGAGGACGACGCCGCCGCCAGGCACGGCGACGTCGAGATCCTGCGCCGCCTCACCCGCGAGGCGTTCCAAGAAATCACCACCCTGAGGGATCGCTGCAGGAGCTTGGAGAAGAGCGCGGCGGAGGAGCGCGAGCGGCGTAGCGCGCAGCGCGTTCGGGTCACCACGCGGGTGGACGTCGTTGGGCCTTGGCAGATACTGCCCGCCACGTCTTCGTCATGCATCTTGAACCTTCGTGTCTTGAGTTCAATGGCATCCTATGGCGTGCCTCTCGTCTCTTGAGAATTACCACGGCATCCTGAGCAGCGGCGAGCACCAGGGACTGTCTGCGAGGCGGCGAGCACTATCTGTGACGTGGCGAGCACTTTATGCGAGGCCCTAGGGCGTGGCATCGACGCTGCGGGGCTCCTTCGGCACCGCGCATGGGCTGGTGAAGCGGGGCGTCGAGGCGGTCACTACGGTTGAGGCGCCCTTCCCCGGGGGCGACTCACTCGTGGTGCGATGCGCTGCGAGAAGTCGGAGTGTAGTAAGCGGCGGCGGCGGCGGCGGAACAGCTGGAGGTGGCAGCGGCGGCGGCAGCGGCGGCGGCAGCGGCGGCGGCGGCGGGATCAGTGGTGGGCTCAGCGGCTGGCTCGGAAGCGGGGGCGGCAGCCATAGAGGTGACGGTGAGGGCGCTCCCGGCCTTTCCGGCGGCAGCGATGGAGGTGACGGTGCGGGCGCGCTCGACCTTTCGCCGCTGTCCTTGGCGGCCGCGCCCCAGATTGTCCTCGAGAAGGTAAAGCCGGGCAGATATTGCTCACCACGTCATAGGATGCCATTAAACTCAAGAAACTAGGCTTCGAAACGCGTTGGATGACGTGGCGAGGAATGTCTGCCAGGCCCTATGAGAAGGTTATGTACCGGTGTCGGCTGGGAAGCAACGGCTGGTGGCGGGTTTGCCCCATTGGGGGCGAGGCCCAGGACGCGGCAGCCACGCTCAACCCGCTCAGCAAGGGCGCGTCGTTCACGAGCCTGGGCGGCAAAGGCAGGGGCTTACACTCGTCCACTTTTCAGCTCAACCTGAGCCGTTTCTGATACAAAATACACCCTAAACACTCCTAATACCCCCTAACACCCCGTAAGCGCCCCCTAAACAACCCCTAAATGCAACCCCTACCCCACAGAATGTGCTCACGTTGAGCTGAGAAGTGGACGAGTGTAAGCCCCTGGGTAAGGCAGCTCGCTGTTGGCCGGGTGCCGCGGCCCCGCTCTGTGCGCGTCGTACGATTTCGGCGATGGTCTGCTCGGCGTCAGCGGCGGCGCCTTTGCCGCCCCCGGGTAGGGCCTGGCCTCAGTATTATTTTGCATCCCAACTTCCGCAGCACCCTCGTATGTTTAATTCATTCAGCGGGACCACGTAGTTTCGGGGTCACACGGCTTGAAGTGCCAGCTGAAAACAATCTGTATTGAGCTATCCGCTTAACATCTTGAGAACGATGGAATTGAAATGAAATGGATTTGTATGTAAGTCCCTGGCCGCGGGGGCGGGTCGCGGGTGCTCGCGCAGGCAACCGTGCGGCCGGGCAGCCGCGCCGCCATGTCGCTGTCGGCAACGATGGAGGCTGGCGCCGGCGCGGCGTCGGCCGGCGGGATACACGGGCCCGTCGCTGATGGTGGAGTTGCGGTTGTGCCCTCCGGCTCTGGCGGCGTGGGAGTGGGGCGCCGGGGTCTCGGCCTCAGCGCGCAGGGTCTGGTGGCGGTGGGCGAGCAGACGATGGTCGCCGCGTGGGCGTCGTGCTCCCCGCAAAACACCTGCGGCGGCGGCGCCGCCGCCGGGAGTAGGGACATACTTCGAACAAGTGCGCCCAACACTCCTCCACATGTGTTCAGTTCACCTGTGGTTCTTGAGTTGAACGGTATCCCCTAGCGTGGCAAGCAATCTCCCGTGCTGATCCTACACGGCGGTGGCGTCGGCGGCGGCGATGGCGATGGGTTTTATTCGACGGATTGGGGCGTGGCGGCGGCGGCGCCACCCACGGGGGACTCCAAGGGCTGGGGGCTGGTGCTGGGACGTGTAGGGCCTGCCAGATATAGCTTGCCGCATCATAGCATACTGTACCAATTAGCTCAAGAGACGAGGGTTCGAAACGCATGGGATGATGTGGCGAGCAATATTGTGACAGGCCCTAGGGGCGGGGCGCGGCGACGTCTTCGCAACGGACCCCCCCGCTGCAAGCCGAGGCAGGGGTGCGCTTCAGAAGAGGCACTCGACCGAGGTTGAATCGACGAAACCAGTCCGCACGTCTGTATGAGCATTGTCACTCAATGTGAGCTGCTAGAAAGCGAACGAGCGAAGAAGGCGTGCGACCGGAGTGGCGGCACGCCGTCAGAGCCCAGCTAAATATAGACACGTGGTCTTACTATCTATTTGACAGCGCGCATCCTACGGTTCCACTCAGTCAATCCCTGCGGTGGCACTGCTCGTTGTGAGTTTATCGGTTTTGAGTGCTTGTGTTGAATGACCCTCCTGCGAGGCGTTCCTGCGACTGGGCGGGGAGGGATGGAGCAGCTCCCGGTCGGTCGTCCCCGGGGTGGTGGCTTCGCGCGACGGCCGGACAGGCAAGTGGGACGCCGTCGTGGCGTGCAAGATGCAGTGGCTGTTCTGAACGGTGCGCGCGTGAATGCGTTCAAAATTCATCTTAATTTAATTTAATTGATTTTGAACGCGGCGGCCGAACGCCTCGCGTGGACGTGATCAATCGTTGTTCGATATTTGTCAGGCTTAGAGGACACAGAGAGATGATTAGACCGCTGCTACGTCGTCGAAAGAGCTACATCTAGTTCGCTTCAAGCCACCTTCACCCACACACATCCGCACACATCGGTGTCATCCACGGACTGTGCTATGCTCCCCCTCCCCCCCTCCCCCCGCCACCCCCCAGAGGAAATGTTATGCATCTTATTTTTTGACAAACTACAGTAGGGTGAAGAAATGTCTCCTAATTAACCTAATTGGAGCCTGGTATTAAGCCGGCACACCTTAATCTCACGCCCATACGATGCGACCGCCCACCGGACTAGTACATTTCATGCACACCAAAACCTGTCTAACATCTACCAGTGCAGCACCATTTTCAGCGAGACGCACTCCGCGTACACGTGATGTGTACCCGGTACACGTTGTGTGTGTGAGGGTGTGTGTGTATTCAAACGCAGTCTAGGCTGATCAGCCAAATCACCTAGACTACAGAACATTAGGGCCTATTTTACGAAAGGTACACGTTGTGTTGCGGCGTTGCCCTGGCTACCTGTGCAGCACGATTTTCTGAACGATGCACTGGTACCCGAGCTCCAGGACCAGCAGCTCGTCCTTGAACCAGGGGCTTACACTCGTTCACTTTTCAGCTCAACCTTAGCCGTTTCCGACGCAAGATACCCCCCAGTACCCCCTTGATACCCCCTGACACCTCCTAAATAGCCCCTATACAACCCGTAAGAAACCCCTATCCCATAGAAGGCGCTTATGCTGAGCCGAGAAGTGGACGAGTGTAAGCCCCCGCCTTGAACATGGCCAGGAACGCGTCGATGGCCATCTTGGGGCACCGCGGGGGGGGCAGATGCTCCATCACCTGTATGATTGTCAAACTGAGTTAGTGCTGGCAATGGGAAGGGTTAAACTAAGCTAGTTTGAGCTAGTTTAGGGGCTAGTGCTTAGTGAGCTAGTGGGTTAGTATTGGGGACTACAGTGGGTTAGTTAAATAGGGGGTCGTAAAGTAGGCTAGTTTAAGCTAGTTTAGGGGCTAGTGCTTAGTAGGCTAGTTTAGGGGCGACAAGTATAATCACCTGGTCCCACGCGTAGTCGTCGAAGACCATGACACCCCCGCGGCAGGGGCTTACACTCGGTGACGTTAGAGCTCAACTTGAGCAACTCCAGGACACATTCATGAGTTATATTGGTTTATACGGTGGACGGAAGCGCTCAAGTTGAGCTGAAATGGGAACGAGGGTCAGCCCCTGCCCCGCGCCGCAGCAGCTCCCAGCACATGATGCCGTCCGACAGGGTCTTACACTCGTCCACTTTTCGGCTCAACTTGAGCACATTCTGTCGGATAGGGGCGCGTTCAGGGATTGTTTAGGGGGTGTTTAGGAGGTGTCAGGGGGTATTGAGGAGTATCAGGAGGTGTTCAGGGTGTATTTTGTGTCAGAAACGGCTCAGGTTGAGCTGAGAAGTGGACGAGTGTAAGCCCCTGCCGTCCGACAGCACGTCCCGCGCCGAGTGCGACCCGTCGACGTACGCCACGTCGAAGGTGGCGATCCCGTCCTCGGTCATGAGCCGCGCCAGCATCTCCACGGAGCGGCCCTTGAGCTTGCGCACCGGGTTGTCCGCCGACATGCTGGCGGGGTCGATGCCGGTGACCAGGGGCTCACACTCGTTCACTTTTCGGCTCAACTCAAGCGCTTCCTGTGGAACCAGTGGCGTTTAGGGGGTGTTTAGGGGGTATGTATGGCAGGGTTGGAAGGGGTGTTTAGGCGTTTAGGGGATGTTTTGAGTATCAGAAACGGCTCAGGTTGAGTTGTAAAGTGGACGAGTGTAGGCCCCTGCCGGTGACGCGCGCGATGTTGCCGTCGAAGCGCGCCTCGATGGCGCCCCCTGCGTGTTTGGTCTCATCCAGGTCCAGGCCGATGTCGTGGTACTGCACGCCGCCGCACAGGGTCTCTCACTTTAGGGGGGGTATTTTTTGAATTCAATTTGGGGTATTCAAATTGGAGCTCGCGGTCGGATGTATGTAAATTATGAGCCCTGGAGCCATTCTCTGTCACTCCTTCCCTCTGTACTCAAATTCAGCACCTTTGAGTGATACCTCAAGTGGGGTTCACCTTGAGCCGAAATGTGTTACGGTTGAAAGGCCCTGCCGCCCTCCCACGTGTCCACGCAGGTTAAGGTGCTGCCCTTTTGCCGGCACAGGGTGGTCAGCAACCACTGACTGCTGCGGCCCTCCCAGCACCCCACCTCCAGGGGCTTACACTCGTCCACTTTCCGGCTCAACGTAAGCAAATGTTGTGGGATACGTTGGGTGCATGATTATCCCCCAATCTATTAGACAGGGGGACACGGGGAGGTCTCACCGAAACGGCTTAGGTTGAGCTGAAAAGAGGACGAGTGTAAGCCCCTGCCCACCTCCAGCACGTGCCGCGGCTGCATGCCCACCTCTCGCCACGGCCGCACTCCGGGTTCTGTGGAAGCTTAACTCACGCATCTTCCTGGTACCAAACGGGGAGCTCTGAGTAGTTTCAGGGACCAGACCGCAGCTCCCGCGGCTGAGACGGCTGAGGCATCTTCGAGGTACCAAGTTGGGAATTCATCAGGGACATAAAACTGTATCTATTGGTACCATAGCTGTGACGGGCTTTAGAGCCTTCGGTGGTGAAGCTGGAAAGCGGGTCAGTGCAAGGCCCTGCCTCGTCAGCCCAACCCAGTATCTCGAAGATTCGCAGCAGCGCGGGGGTGTTGTGCGTGAACCAATTGGTGGTGAAATCCGAGCCGTCGATCGCGTCGGTGTTTTGCGCGTGCCATTCGGTCCAGGGCGAGCTCACGCCACTGCCGCCTGCGCCCAGGGCCTTACAACTGTTTTCCCTAGCATGGCTCAACTTGAGCTCTCATATTTGACATTTCGGTATCAAAAGTGGGGACAACCGGCTTAAAGCTGAATGCTGCCCCCGCCCCCGCCCCCGCGTCCACGCCCCCGCGTCCACCCCCCCGCGTCCATGCCCCCGCCCCCGCTCCCGCTCGCGGCCCTGCCCCCGCCCGCGGCCTTGGCCCTACCCCCGATCCCGGCCCCCGACCCGCCCGCTGAAAAAATAACTACGACTGTAGGCCCTGCCTGGGTCAAGCTCCCGCGGAGACACCGCGACGTACTCCAGCTCCTCGTGCGGCGCCCCCGCCCCCGCCCCCGCCCCCCCCGACGCCCCCGCCGCCGCCGGCGCCGCGACCTCCGCGTTGCCCTCCGACTTGCGTCTCTTCAGCGGGCCGCCGGCGGGGTCGAACTCAAAGCGCGCCGCATCTTCCCTCGCATCCTCGAGACTGGGGCTCACGAACCGATCGCTCAAGCCGCTCTTAGTCAGCAAGGCTTTGCGATTCCTGGAGTGCTCGGCCGTGGGAGGAGCCTCGGCCGCCATGTCGTCTTCGAAGCAGAGGGCGGCCGACGTGTCGTGGTAAGACGTTCACTCTCACGTGCAGGTCACCGGCCAGCTGTTCTGTGGGGAGAGCTGAGACAACGCAGAAGCAACACAACAAACTTTGTACCCCAAGATTCTATTTTTCAGATCCGGGGGGTGGTCGACTCGGCACCCCATCTTCAGACGGAAGAATGTCGTGAGCACTCGCCTTTGCACGGCGGCGACGACAACGACGAGGGCATACGCCGCATCCCACCGACTACCGGCCCGGCCGCTGCACCGCCGGTCGCCGCCGCAGCGCCCACTGCAGCGTATCGCTGCGGTCGCCGCTGCGCGCAGCCTCCAGTCCATCCACTCCACTCCCCCAGACGAAGTCGAAAGGGTGATGGACTATTTTGGCGCAAAGTCCGCGGCGGACGTTGGGTGGGCGCACGCCGTGAATAGCCGCGCCGAGCTCGTCGCCGCGCTGGCGGACGACGCCGTGCACATGTTGGAGGCGGACCTCATGATGGCGCAGCCGCGCACGGACGGGTAGGGTGCGCACTCCTACCAGACCGAGAAAGCGAGAAACAATAAATAATTTACAGTTCTCGGAAATGGTCATCCTGTTTGACGCGACGCGACGTGCACGAAGTAGCTGCGCCGCTGTTGTCAACTTCGGCGTGCGTGACGTTGCCGAGCAGCAAGTGCACCTCGTCAGACGGCTCCTCCTCCGGTTGATACCCACGCTCAGCGGGCTCCTGATTCTCTCCTGACCGAGCGAATTATGTTTTCTTTAGCGATTGCCTCGGCCCCAGCTTAGGGTTGTCGAGGACGCGGTCCCATCCGCGCGCGATGTGCTGATGTGCCACCCAACGTGTCTGGCAGGGGCTTACACTCGTTATGATTTCAGCTCAAAATGACCTCTCCTGTCCACAGTGTATCCAAATTAATTCATGAATGTGTCCTGGAGTTGCTCGAGTTGTGCTATTAAGGGAACGTGCGTGAGCCCCTAGTGTCTGGACGCGCGGCTGTGGAACCGCCGGTCAGACCTCACCTTCGAGGACTTCCTCCGCGCGGTGCTGGCAGGGGCTTACACTCGTTCACATTTCAGCTCAACTCGAGCGCTTCTGTCTACCGTATAACCCAACTTAATTCATGAATGTGTCCTGGAGTTGCTCAAGCTGAGCTCTAACGTGAACGAGTGTAAGCCCCTGGGTGCTGGCAGCGGCAGGGCCTCCCAATCGTTACCTGACTGTTTGCCCGTAGTGCACCAGTGTACCAGTCTTCGCGTACACACTCGCCGCATCCTCCTCCCTGGCCGTGACACTCGTTCCCTGACTATTGGGACATGGTGTACCAGTATACCCGTACACACTCGCCGCATCCGCATTCCCTGGCCGTGACACCCGTTCTCGTGACACTCGTCCCTTTACTGTTCGCTCATGGTGTACAGGTGCACAACTGACCCTGGCGCGTGGCGCAGCGAGGGCGGCGGGTCGGCATCAAGCTCGACTTCAAAGAGGCCGACTGTGTCGCTCCGTGCCTCCAACTGCTGCGCACCTTCAGGGCAGGGCTAAACCCTAATGCCTAATGCCTAACCCTAAAACCCTAAGCCCTAAACCCTAAGCCGCAGGGCCCGGCCAATCGTGCCCTTCCCATCTCGACCTGTCTGGGTGCGCTTAGTGTACCTGCGTACCCGTACACATTCGCCGCCTCCTCCTCCTTAGCCTAGCCAGTCGTTTGCGTGTCAGCTCAACCTGACAATCTTTGAGATGTCAGTTGAAGATCCGCCGGTGGCTTCAGAGATTCAGAGATACAACGAATTTACACTTTACACCAGTTTCCCTGCCAAGTCATATTTGTAGCATCCTCTTCGAGGCATAAAGTGGAATAATTTCGGTGGTAGCCTGAGCTGGCCGGGAAAGTAGTGTGAGGTCCTTGAGCGGTTTCAGGGACAAAACGACTCGAGAATGACTCAGGTAAAGCTGATCAGGTGACTGGTTTCAGGCCCTGCTTCACGGTGGGAGGAAAGGTGGGCGGGGATCTGACGGAGGCGGAACAAGACGACTGGGTGGATGATTTAGAGGTTGAGGTGAATGAGGAGGAGGAGGAGGATGAATCAACCCGCGCCGCCGCCGCCAGGCAGGCTCTTACCAGCAGTGTTTCATTCAGCTGGCACGCTGCGCCGTTTGTCCCCAAAATCACGTCAGTTATCCCGCTTCATGCTGAAAGATACTCCAGTGCCAGCACCTATACTAGTACACAGTGTGTCCCTGAAACACTTGAGTTATCCTACTTAATACCTCACAGATACTCAATGCCCGCGCTTTCACCCGTTTGTCCCTGAAACCACCTGGGATATCCCACTGAACTGATTTTGCACCTGAAAGGTACTCAAGTGACAGCTGCGAAAAGCGCTTGAGGAGGCCCTGGCGCACGAGGGCAGTTTCTGGCGGTGCCGCTGTGGCTGAACGCTGATGTGGTGCGGGGGCCGGGCGGGCGCGACCCCATCCCGGGCCACGCCTTCGTGCGCGACTGCACGGCCGCGTGTCCAGGGCAGGGGCTTACACTCGTCCACTATTCGGCTCAACGTAAGCTCATTTTGTGGGATACGTTGGGTGCATGATTTCCCCCCAGTCTATTAGACAGGGGGACAAGGAGAGGTGCCACCAACACGACTTAGGTTGAGCTGAAAAGTGGACGAGTGTAAGCCCCTGGTCCCGGAGCCACGCTCTCGCTGGGCTGGACGCACACGGGCACGCCAGTTCTGGGGTACACCAACACGATGGTGGCAGAGATGCTGGATCTGTGTGGGGCGTGCTCCCAGCACATCACGTTCGCCGCATCCGCGGCGCACCTCTTCGCCAGCGCAGCCGAGCCCCGCGACGCCATGCTCGCGCACGTTTACGACACCAGGGAGGTCGAGGCGGCGGCGGCGGCGGCGGAAACTGGGCAGGTGGAAAGGGTGTCAGGAACTGGGGAGGTGGGGACAGCGTCGGTGAACGGCGGGCCGCGGAGTGTCACCCTGTGGGGCCCGGCACCGAAGTCGGTGCGGCGGTGGCTGTTCGCGCTGGACGCCACGCGCACGTTCGTGGACATCAAGCCGTGCTCCCCGCTGGAGGAGCTCGTCATCGGCTTCTACGCCGTGGTCCGACCATTCTACGCGCGCTTCTCGTGATGTTACATTCGTTGGGTGTGTATTACACCTGTTATACTCGTAGCCTATTAGCTCTAGCACCTTGCACGTTCATCTAGGATCAAGCATCAAGCACCATGCGACCGGAACGGTTCATATGACGGTTCACATCCTGGGCGCGCGTTGAGCTGTGGACGTATCGACGTGACTCACTTGCCCGGCGCGATGGGCACGGGCGGGCGCTCCCCGGCGTTCCCCTTCCGCGCCGCGTCCTTGGCACGCGCCGGCGCAAAGTTGACGCGAACCAGGCGCCCCCCGACCCGCGGCGGCTGCGTCGCCGCTCGCGCCACCGCCGTCTCCGCGTCGTCCACCGGAGTGTAGCGGCGCAATTTGAAATTGAAAGCAAAGTTTGAAAGCGGTTCGTCACGTTTTAGCTTCAAGCGCTTAGTTCCAGGCGCTTTCAACGTGGATTTGATAGGGGCAACCTGCACCGCCCCACCGTGGGCATCTCCACGTACGCCGAGCCATAGAAAAATCCCGTCTCCTTATCCGGAATCCATTCCACCGCACCGCCGCCGTTGGCTGCGCTCACCCACGCCGCCGCCGCCGCCGCGACCTTTCCCTTTTCCTTACCCGTCTTGACACCCGCGACGGCCGCCCGCACGTCCGCGGCGGTCACCGTCAGCGGCAGTCGCGCCACATGGAGCCACCGCGCGTGCTCCATGTCTGCTTTGAGCGCGCGCTTTTTGGAAGCGATGGAGTCCTGGTTTCCCTCCAGCGCCAGCTTGCGCTTCTGACCCTCGATGTAGCGGCGCAAGTTGAATTTTAAAGCAGAAGTTGAAAGCAGCATATCACCCTTTAGTTTCAAGCGCTGAGTTCCAGGCGGTTTCAACTTGGGGTGCATAGGGTCAACCTGCACCACCCTACCTCGAAGTCCGGCAGCGGCATGTCGCGCATGTAGTGCCCCGACTCACACAGCGGGCACTGCAGCTCCCCCTCCATGTAGCGGCGCAAGTTGCAATTGAAAGCAAAGTTTGAAAGCGCTTCATCACATTATAGTTTCAAGCGCTTAGATCCAGGCGGTTTCAACTTGGGTTACATAGGGTCAACCTGCACCGCCCTACCTTCAGCTCCCCCTCGGCGCGCTTGCGGCACTGCTCGCACACGATCACCGGCACCTTGCCGCAGGGTCGCAAGTCGAAATCGTACGCAAAACTTGCAAACCGGGTTATCATATTCCAGTATCAAGGGTTGCGTTGCAACCAGGCGCTGTCCATACAGGTTGTAACTTGCCCCAGCCCACCTTGCACTCCTTGTTGCTACACACGTGTTTACCCTTGTACAGCGAGAAGCGGTTTTTGCAGACGCAGCATTTGCTGTCGGTCTCTGTCTCCACGTCGCGCTCCGCCTTGCCCTCGGCGTAGCGGCGCAAGTTGATACTGAAAGCAAATCTTGAAAGCAAAGCTTGAAGGCAAAGATTGAAAGCAAAGCTTGAAAGCAAAGCTGGAAAGCAATTTGTTGTATTTTAGTTTCACGCGCTTAGTTCCAGGCGGTTTCAACATGGGTTTCATCAGATCAACCTGCACCGCCTTACCTCGGCGTTCTGCTCGCCGCGCAGGTCAAACAGGTAGTTGCGCCCCTTCCAGTACCCGCCCTCGGGAAACGTCTTCAGGTACCGGTCAACCCCGCCGCGCACGTGGAAGATGCCCTAGGTGTAGCGGCGCAAGTTGCATTTGAAGGCGAAGCTTGAAAGCCGTTCATCATATTATAGTTTCAAGCGCTCAGTTCCAGGCGCTGTCAACATGGGTTTGGGGTGGGTTTGATAGGGTCAACCTGCACCGCCCTACCTGGGTATCCAGCGTGTCCTCCGCGCGCTCCATCTGACTCAGCAGCGCCGCGCAGGAGGGTCATTCACAACAAGCACTCCAACTGATATCGGGTCATGCCCTACGAGTGCCTCCAGAATTGATGCCTATACAGACGCGCGGAAGCTGTTGTTCGTCGATGCAACGTCGTTGGAGTGCTTGTTATAGAACCCCCATGCGGTGGCGCGCTCGCAGCGGATGCCGCCGGTGCAGTACATCATGACCTTCTTGCCCTTGAGCAGGGGCTTACACTCGTCCACTTTTCGGCTCAACGTAAGCACATTCTGTGGGATACGTTAGGTGCATGATTTTCCCCCAGTCTGTTAAACAGGGGGACACGGGGAGGTGAGACCAAAACGGCTAAGGTTGAGCCGAGAAGTGGACGAGTGTAAGCCCCTGCCCTTGAGCTTCTCCTTGGTCTCCGGCGCGTTGAGCCACTTGGGAAACTCGCGGCTGTTGCGCATCATCGGGTCCAGGAACGTGGCGCCGCCCGCGGGGGGCTGCATGTGACCCACGCCTAGTGCCGCACATGCAGAAGATAAAAGCTTACTCTCGGCCTCCAATAGGCTGGATTCGGTATATCGCTTCCCGCGCTGAGCACTGACGCTTTGCCCGCAACTCTGTATGGGCATTCAACCTGACGCCCGCTTTCCCGCGCGGAACGCTGACGCTTTGCCCGCGACTCTGTATGGGCATTTCACCCAGGCGACATACCGACAGCATATTGTAAAGTTCGGTGGGATTCACGGACGTGGGTATCGTTACGCTCAGCGCCGCCGCACGTCACTCCGCTCGGTGAAAGGCCGAAGCTCATCACCGGTGCAATAAAGACGGGCTTTACATCACCGATGCGCGTGAGCGAGTGAGTGACGACCCCAGCCCTGCCGATGGCGGTCTCGTCCCAGGGTTTAGGGTTTAGGGTTTAGGGTTTAGGGTTTAGGGCTTAGGGTTTAGGGCTGAGGGTTTAGGGCTTAGGCCAACCCTGCCGATGGCGGTCTCGTACGCGTTGCGCACGTCGATGACCACGGTGTCGGGCTGCGACAGCATGTAGCAGGGTACACACCACATAGTGTACCGGTACACAGTTGGTAATATGACAAAGTGCGTGAAACCACTTAGACACCTGGTAACAAGTGGTACTAAGGCGTCCAAATGGAGCGTTCTGATTGGTTGAGCGGGACGACTTAGCACCAAGTCTCTCTAATCGTCTGAGTGGCTTCACGCACTTTGTCATAGTTGGTAATAGCATAAGGTGAGTTCAGCGAATATCACACGCCGGCACGGGCATTCTATTCAGTCAGGCATGCCAGTGTGTCAATTTTCATCTGAGGCCCTGCCATCTGGTGGTACTCATCCGCCTCCAGGTGCTTTGCCGTGTTGTAGCGGCGCAAGTTGAAATCGAAACCAAAACTTGAAAGCAGTTCGACAATTTTTGGTTTCAAGCGCTTAGTTTTAGGCGCTTTCAACGTGGGTTTGATAGGATTTCAACTTGCACCGCCCTACCGTGTTTTGCTTCAGCAGCGGTGCGCGCTCGTCGCCCAGCCCGTACGCCACCAGCCAGGGGCTTACACTCGTTCACTTTTCAGCTCAACTTGAGCCGCGTCTTAGACACAAAAACACCCTACACACCCTAAACACCCCCTAACCCCCCCTTAACATGGGCTACACAACCCCTACGCGCACCCCCTAACCCACAAAAAACGATGAAGTTGAGATGAGAAGTGAACGAGTGTAAGCCCCTGCCACCAGCTCCTGCGTGCTCTTGATGGTAAGCGCCTTGAATTTGTTGTCCACGGGGATGCCATCCGTGAGCTTGAAGTCCGTATCGTTGAAAAGATCGGGGTCCCACGCGCGCAGCCCCAGGCAGAAGTTGCGTGCGCCCTGCGCCGTGGCGGTGAGCGTGCAGTTGAGGCCCTCGAGTGCGATGCGCCCGCGCCCGGTGATGTCGTTCTCGCGCGCCAGGCGGTTTATCTCCGCCAGGCACTGCTTCTTCCATCGCGCATGGCCTGACAACACCCGTTACTCCAAAGTATTTTCTTCCAGCCTTGCATCTTTGAAGTGTCATAACGCGGGCAGCGACTCTCCACGGCACACGGCGCGCATTTTCGCGGTGACGCGACCACCAGCGCCGCTAGCGCTTTCAGCGGCCGCCGCCATTGGTTTCTGGGACGGGATACCAGCGGCGTATGGTGAGCTTAAAGGGAACGAGTGCTCGCGCTCGTGGCATGTACCAGTAAACCTGTCTCGGTGTGAGACCACTCGTTTGGGGGGACGGCGCGCTATGAAGCGGTCGCGCGACCAGCCGCCATCGCCGCCATCGCCAGCTGCGAGGCCGCCAGTGATTCGGTGTCATGGAGACAACGCGGCGTACGTGAAGGAAAGTGTCGGGGGCTCGGAGAAGATGAGAAAGGATGTTGATATAGGCAGGGGCTGGTGGAAGAGGACGTCAGTGGTGCTCTGAGGAACGAGCGTGGACGATGTGCGGCGGCTAAACAAACACGGACGTTTCGAGGAGGCTGTACGAACGTACTGTGCGTTACGGGGGTTGTGAAGAGTCTGCACAGAACTTGTGGCCCTGCCGCCGCGCGCTCCACACGGGCTCGACATACTGGTAAAAGAGAACCTGGCTGATGCCATCGAAGGAGGTGGGGGCGGGGAGCGGCTTGCCGGCCACGGACCTCGCGCCGGCCTCCACCGGCTGCTCGCCGTTGTGGTTCTTCCCCATCGTCGGGAGTATGCGGTCAGGGCGGGGGCGCAAGTTCCCGGCGGCGTGGTCCGAAAGTGACAGGGAACGCAGCGGCGGCGGCGCGGAGGAGTCCCGAGGGCAGCAGTCATTATTGCCTATGTGCGCAGATCCGGTGAACAGGGATCGGATTTGCACCCAACCAAGCATTGCACCAGCCACATTTTCCCACATTAGAATTTAAAGAAGGTTTCCATTTCATAAAACAATGCATGTATTCTGGAAACCAGGCAAGTGTTTGGTCAGATTTAGTGAAATTTCACTATTTAGTGGAATTTCACTAAATTTCGACTGCAACTCCTTTTTTTGCGTGCGCGGGATAAGTCAGGCCTCCTTTTCTGGTGGGAAGACGGGTTGGACGCCGCGTGCGCCATCGCGGCGAGACATCGTCCCTCAGCACGGCCCACGCGGAGACGCCTCGCCACCGG
>Ga0307489_10000697_pt1 | contig 21094 bp, 18 predicted proteins | sample SB12metaG_FD_202247 | JGI IMG/M metagenome (GOLD analysis project Ga0307489, IMG submission 202247) | Sea-ice brine microbial communities from Beaufort Sea near Barrow, Alaska, United States - SB 1.2 | ecosystem: Environmental > Aquatic > Marine > Coastal | place: USA: Alaska | collected...
ATCTTTTACGATAAATAAATCATTCGGTTTTAAAATACGATGCAAACAAAAAGCCAAATCTCTTGGCGTTCCTATGCTATTTAAACCATTGTCTATCTTTATCAAGAATAGAAATAAGAGCAATAAGTATCTTGCATATAACAGCAGCAATTTTTGTAATTGCATCAGAATCCTCATCAGGCAAAATATCTAAAAGGTTCTACGTTTTTAAAACCTTTAACCGTACTGTTTCATTTTCTGGAATGTGAGCTCGTTTCCTAAAAATTTAGGTACGCGTAGAATACTCAAGTACAACTGATAGAAATACATAAAATATAATAATAATTGGGATAGCAATAAAATTTAAAAGAACAATCAGCAACAAAGAAATAAATAAAAATAAATATTTTGCCACATTATTTTTTAGAGAATATTCTTTAAATTTAAGAGAAAATAAAGGAATTTCTGCATTCATTAAATAGGTTAATAAGAGCGTTATAAGAATTAAAAAATAATTATTGCTAATTAAATTTTGTGCCCATTCAACGGAAGCATATTCTTGAATTAACGGCAATGAAATCACAAACAAGCTCATTGCGGGTGTGGGCAAACCTATAAAAGATTCTGATTGTCTGGTATCTATATTAAATTTTGCAAGTCTGTAACAAGCACCCAAAGTAAGTAATAAACCGATGTAAGAAATCCAAGTAAACTGGTAGTCATGGGATGCAATACTGAAACTGATTCTCTCGTTCATAAATTGTGAGTCCACATTTTCAAAATTACTTTGGTTCAATAAATGAAACATAATAATACCAGGAACCACGCCACTCGTAACCATGTCTGCCAATGAGTCTAATTGTTTTCCTAATTCTCCAGAAACATGTAATAAGCGTGCTGCAAATCCGTCAAAAAAATCTAAAAAGATTCCGATTACAACAAATAAACCTGCTGCAACAAAATTGCCTTGTACAGCAAAAATTGTAGCAATTGTTCCGCAAAAAAGATTGCCAAGCGTTATTAAATTAGGAATGTGTTTTTTCATGCGTTTTTAATTGAAAGGCTAAAATACCAAATCCTATTTTGTTAATTTTCTAAAACTATTTATTTTTTATGTATTTTTAAAAAATAACTAACAAACCTGAATTAATGCCACTCTTAAAATCGGACTTTTCCCCTATTTTACCTTTTAAAAACAGTCATTTTAACACCATGTATAGACCGCTTTTTATGAAAGATATTTGTACATATAGCAGAAAAAGAATACCCACATGGGATGCTGATTTTATAGATTTAGATTTCTCTTTTGTCGGTTCAAAAACATTGGTGCTTTTGATTCATGGTTTAGAAGGTAGCTCTGAGTCTAAATATATGGCATCCACTTCGAATCATTTAAATAGTAAAGGTTTAGATACTGTTTGCTTTAATTTAAGAAGTTGCAGCGGAGAAGATAATTTATTATTAGCAACTTATCATAGCGGAAAAACAGAAGATGTAGACTTTGTAGTACAACATCTTCTAAAAGCATACAACTATGATCATATTATAATTGTTGGTTTTAGTTTGGGAGGAAATTTAACCTTAAAATATTTAGGAGAATACCAAGCAAAATTATCCAATAGAATTAAAGGAGGAATTGCAATTTCTGTTCCAGTAGATATTACATCTGCAGAAACAGAACTCGATAAATTTAAAAACAAATTATACATTGAAATATTTTTTAAAACATTAAAAAATAAAATTTTAGAAAAAGCTCATAAATTTCCAGATTATACTTTAGATAAAGACAAATTATTTAAAGCAACCACATTTAAACATTTAGAATCTTTATATACCGTTCCTGTTTTTGGCTTTAAAAACCCTGAAGATTATTGGAAGAAAGCAAGTTCTAAACCGTATTTATCAAAAATAGATAGACCTACTTTATTAATTAATGCAAAAGATGATACCTTTTTGTCTGCGGCATGTTATCCTATAAAAAAAGCATTAGAATCTGATAATTTTTATTTAGAAGTAACCGATTATGGAGGTCATTGTGGTTTTATAAGTTCATTTAAGCCACAAGAAAATACTTGGTTAGAAGAAAGAATTATGAGGTTTATAGATGAAAAAATTCTTAATTCATTTTCCGAAACAATAATCTATTAAAATTAATGTTATTTTAATAGTATTTAAGATATTTGCTCTAGAAAATTTTCATGCTTTTGAAATTCAGAATTTTATTTTTATTCTTATTTTTTTCTTCATTTTTAGGCGCTCAAGCATTTAGAAGTTACTCCAATGAATTTTTAAACATTGGTGTAGATGCCGGTGGATTAGGAATGAGTAAAGCAGTAGTTGCTACTTCAAATAACGTCAATGCAATTTATTGGAATCCTGCGGGTTTAGTGGGAATAGAAGATTATCAAGGATCTTTAATGCATGCTTCTTATTTTGCAGGAATTGCAAATTATAATCATGCTGCATTTGCAATGCCCATAGATAATCAAAGTGTTTTGGGTGTATCTGTGATCCGTTTTGGTGTTGATGATATTTTAAATACCACAGAATTAATTGATAGCGACGGAAATATAGATTTTAATAGAATTAGTCTTTTTTCTGCGGCAGATTATGCGTTTAATATCGCGTATGCTAGAAACCTTATTCTTAAAGATATAAAATTTGGTGTAAATGCTAAAATAATAAGAAGAACGATAGGTGCTTTTGCTTCCTCTTGGGGTTTTGGTTTTGACCTTGGTTTACAATTTGAAAGAAATAATTGGAAATTTGGTGTAATGGCAAGAGACATTACGACCACTTTTAATAGCTGGTCAATCAACAAAGACCAATTTGATAAGATTAAGGATGCAATTCCTGGACAAAATCAAGAGCTCCCTCAAACTACAGAAATAACAAAACCAAAATTACAAATAGGAGTCGCTAACGCATTTAAAATTGGTCGTTTTTTCAACTTGCTTGCAGAAGTAGATCTAAATGTTCGTTTTGCAAGAACAAATGATATTTTTTCTTCAGATGCAGCGAGTATAGCTCCTGCAATTGGTTTTCAGTTAGATTATGACCATATTGTTTATTTCAGAGCTGGTGTTGGTAACTTTCAGTATATCACTCAGTTTGACAACTCTAAATCGCTGTCTTTACAACCTAACTTTGGTGTTGGTTTTAATTATAAAGGAATTCAAATAGATTACGCATTAACAAATATTGGTAGTGTTGGGAATGCATTATTTTCTAATATTTTTTCAATTACTTTCGATTACACCTTTCTTAGACCTTAAACTATATGAAGAAAAAAATACTCCCTCTTTTAGTCCTTTGTTTTTTTTCAATCACAACAAATAATGCCCAAGTACAACTTTCTGTATACTCAGAAATTTCTATTGTTACTGCCGGTCCTGGTGAAAAGTTGTATGAAAAATTCGGCCATTCAGCAATTAGAATTAAAGATCCTCTTTTAAAGTTAGATCTCATTTATAACTTTGGGGTCTTCGATTTTAATGCACCTAACTTCTACTCTAATTTTGCAGAGGGTACCATGTATTATGTATTGGCTAGATATGATTTTAAGTACTTTTTAGCAAGTTACAAAAGAGATAAACGTTGGTTGAAACAACAAGTTTTAAATCTGAATCAAGTTGAAAAACAACAGTTCTTTCAATATTTAGAAAACAATGCATTAGAAAAAAATGCCACCTATTTATACGATCCCTTTTTTGATAACTGTGCCACGAAGCTTAGAGATGTTTCAAAAGGTATTCTAAATGGTGCTGTTGTTTTAAATTCTAAAGAAATCCCAAATAATAAAACGCTAAGAAGATTAATGAACCAAGAAATCCACTGGAATACTTGGGGTAATTTTGGGATTAATTTAATTGCAGGAACTATTTTAGATGTCAAAAGGAATCAATTAGCATACACGTATTTACCAGATTATATCTTTAAAACATTTGAAAACGGAAAAATTGAAAGGCAAGGTCAATTACAAGCTTTGGTAAAAAGAGAAGATACTTTATTAGACTTTGAGGAAATTTCTAATGCTACAAATTTATTTAGTCCACTTAATATATTTACCTTTCTATTAATATTGGTCCTTTTTATTACTTTTAGGGATGCAAAAAATAATAAAAGAACCACATCTTTAGATTTTATTATTTTCTTTGTTACGGGATTAATGGGTTTAATTCTCGCTTATTTATGGGTGTTTTCGTCACATAAAACAGCCCCTAACAACTTTAATATTTTATGGGCTTTCTTACCAAATCTAGTAGTTGCTTTTTTTATACTAAAGGCAACTACTAAAAAGTGGTTGCAAAAATATATAATAGCGCTTTTAGTTTGTTTGGCAATAATTCCCCTTTTATGGTTTACAGGGATTCAAGTATTTCCTATTGCAGTTATTCCACTGTTAATTTTATTTTTTGTGAGGTATTTATTTCTTTATAAATACTTATTGACCTCTAAAAAATAGCACGATAGTTCTTTTTCAATCAAAATTTGAATCAAATAAATTATGCTTGCCCGTTATTTCAAAAAACCAATTATCATTATACATTTGCATCATAGGTCAAAGAGTTAGAAATATAATTTATATTTTGTGCGCTAAAGATTTTCTTGTACTATTTAATTTCTACTTTTGATAAAATTCTTTGATACCTTATGAAATTAGAAATAATTCCTTTTCACCAAAAGTACGCGCAAGACTTTTACAATCTAAATATGGAATGGTTAGAAAAGTATTTTTTCGCAGAAGCGTATGACAAAAAAGTTTTAAGTACTCCTAAAGAACATATTATAGATGCTGGTGGTTTCATTTTTTTTGTAAAAAATAATGATAAAATAATAGGCACCATCGCTTTAATTAATCAGGACACTTATTTTGAATTGAGTAAAATGGCAATTTCACCGGAATATCAAGGTTTAAAAATTGGGCAACAACTTATGGAATATTGTATCAACTTTGCAAAAGAACGGCAATGGAAAACGGTAACTTTGTATAGCAATCGAAAACTAGTTCCTGCAATTAATTTATATAAGAAAGTAGGATTTGTAGAAGCTCCTTTGGAAAAAGACGTTCACTACGAAAGAGCTAATATTAAAATGGTGCTAGACTTAAGCTCTTGAATATTATTTAATACATAACACCAAAGCAAGCCTGTAAGATTCTTTAAAGTAATTTCAATAGCACAAAGTTCTTTAATAAGCTTTTAGGGCACTGCATAAACAGTTCATGACTCAGCTGTTAAAGAAAGCTCTGAATGGCTAAATCATATCCTTTCAAACCAAAACCAAATAAAACTCCATCTGCGTTTGGTGAAATATAACTGTGTTGTCTAAATTCTTCGCGTGCGTGAATGTTAGAAATATGCACTTCAACAACCTTCGTTTCTATCCCTTTTACCGCATCTCCAAGACCAATAGACGTATGCGTATATGCAGCGGCATTCAATATAATTCCGTCATAATCAAAACCAACTTCATGCAATTTATCAATGATTTCTCCCTCGATATTCGATTGAAAATAAGACAATTCTACATCTTTAAATTTTAATTGTACTTCTCTAAAATAATCTTCAAAGGATTTAGAACCATAAATTTCTGGTTCTCTCTTTCCTAAAAGATTCAAGTTGGGTCCGTTGATAATAATTAATTTCATAAAGCTAAAATAGGACAAATAAAAAACGGACGCAAAAAAATGCATCCGTTTTTATGTTCTTTAAAGTTTATAAATTAGAACCTATACCCTACTGAAAAGGAAAATACTGCATTCTGTGCCTTATCACCTTCTTCTTCATCTGTAATATTTGATAGACCAAGATTATATCTTGCACCGATCATTATATTTTGACCAACATCAAAAGAAGCTCCAAAATTCAACCCAAAATCAGTAGACTTCAAAGAATCTTTAATATCTTCTTCTTCCGAAAATATTTCTCCGGGAATATTTACTTCAGTTTTTGCCTTAGCAGAAAGTAAAAAACCTAATTGAGGACCAAATTCTAATGCAAATTTATCTGTTACCCCGTATTTCATCATTAAAGGAATATTTAAATAATTAACTTTAATGTTTGCTTTAACTGTATAACCCATCACAGAATTATCAGACTTAGCACCCTGTGTCGAAAATAATAATTCAGGTTGAAAAGTTAATTTATCCGATAAAATAATTTCTGCAAACGCCCCTAAATTAAAACCAATTTTAGAGTCCAAATCTTCCGAGTCAGAAGCAACGGTTGATAAATTAAGACCAACTTTAGCTCCAAATTTCACCTCTTGTGCATTTACGTTTCCTAAACCTAATAAGACCACTACTATAATTAATACTACTTTTTTCATATTTTTTTTTTTAAAATTTTATAAGTTCAAATATATTAAGAATTAATCATTAAAGCTATGCTATAAGTAGTTAATTAAAATTCTAAAAAAAACTGATAAACTACTTTTAACTATATAAGAGTTAGTTTCTTATTTTTAATATCTTTATCCTATGAATTGGCCAAACGCAATTAAAGATTATCAACTATATTTAAAAATAGAAAGGGGCCTTTCTAAAAACACAATTGATAGTTATACCAAAGATTTAGAAAAACTTTGTCTTTTTCTTGATGTTAATGCCATTCGCAGCTCTCCTATTGCTATTGAAAGTGCTGTAATCAAAGAATTTATTTATGATATTGCCAAAAAAATAAACCCTAGAAGCCAAGCTAGAATTATTTCTGGTCTCAGAAGTTTTTTCGATTATTTGATTTTTGAGGCATATAGAGCTACAAATCCTACCGATTTATTAGAAACTCCTAAAATTGGTCTAAAATTACCAGATACTTTAAGTCAAGATGAAATTGATGCCTTAATTTCTGCAGTTGATTTAAGTCATCCGCAAGGAGAACGAAATAGAACTATTATAGAAACCATGTATAGCTGTGGTTTGCGTGTTAGTGAAGCCATTACTTTAAAAATTTCTGATTTATTTTTTGAAGAGGGTTTTATTAGAGTTTTAGGAAAAGGAAATAAAGAAAGATATGTACCGATTCATTTAGAAGCTCAGAAATATGTATCAATTTATAAGAAAGAAATAAGAAGTCAAATTCAACCAAAAAAGGGCTTTGAAGACACCCTCTTTTTAAATAGAAGAGGAAAAGGTTTAACCCGACAGATGATCTTTATCATTTTAAAAGATTTGGCGATTAAAATTAATTTAACAAAGAAAATAAGTCCGCATACTTTAAGACACTCTTTTGCTACGCATTTATTGCAGAACGGAGCAGATTTAAGAGCTATTCAGCAAATATTAGGGCATGAAAGCATTACAACTACAGAAATTTATGTTCATGTAGACAAAACCTACCTAAAAGAGGTTGTTGAAACTTTTCATCCTAGAAAATAACATCAATCTATAGATTTTCAATCGCAGAGGGTTAATACTATTTATACGTTTGTAAAGAAAAACCCTAACTTTTAAAAGTTAGGGTTTTTCTAATGTATTTTTATATAAATGTATTTTTCCCATTGACTAGGATTAGCATGCACTGCTACTTTGCCACGTTCACAGCTCTTGTTTCTCTAATTACAGTAACCTTTACTTGACCAGGATACGTCATGTCATTCTGTATTTTTTGAGAGATACTAAATGACAAATCAGCTGCTTTTGCATCATTTACCTTTGTACTTTCTACCATTACACGCAACTCACGTCCTGCCTGTATTGCATACGCTTTTTGAACCCCAGTGAAACCAAAAGCAATTTCTTCCAAATCTTTTAAACGTTGTATATACGAATCTAAGACTTGTCTTCTTGCACCTGGTCTTGCACCAGATATAGCGTCACAAACCTGCACAATTGGAGAGATTAAACTCTTCATTTCAATTTCATCGTGGTGTGCACCAATTGCATTACATACATCTGGTTTTTCACCGTATTTCTCTGCCCATTTCATTCCTAATAAAGCATGCGGAAGTTCACTTTCTGCATCTGGAACCTTACCAATATCGTGCAGCAAGCCTGCACGTTTTGCAACTTTAGAATTTAGGCCCATTTCTGCCGCCATTATGCCACACAAGTTTGCAACTTCTCTCGAGTGCTGCAATAAGTTTTGTCCGTAAGAAGACCTGTATTTCATTCTACCAACCGCCTTTATTAATTCAGGATGCAATCCGTGAATACCTAAATCAACCACAGTTCTTTTACCAACTTCTATAATTTCTTGAGTAATTTGTTTTTCTGTTTTACCCACTACTTCTTCAATTCTTGCAGGATGTATTCTACCGTCTGTAACTAATTTATGAAGTGATAAGCGAGCAATTTCTCTTCTAATCGGATCAAAACAAGAAAGAATAATTGCATCTGGGGTATCATCTACAATTATTTCTACACCAGTAGCAGCTTCAATAGCTCTAATGTTTCGTCCTTCTCTACCAATAATTCTTCCTTTTACATCATCTGATTCTAAATTAAACACAGAGACACAATTTTCTACAGCTTGTTCTACACCCACTCTTTGTATGGTTCCTAAAACAACTTTTCTAGCCTCTTGCTCTGCCGTTAATTTTGCCTCTTCAACAGAAGTTTGAATAAAAGCCATTGCCTCTGTTTTGGCTTCATCTTTTAAAGAAGTAACGAGTTCTTTTTTAGCTTCGTCTACAGATAAACCAGAAATTTGCTCTAACATGTCTACATGACGTTTGTGCATCTTTTCTAATTCATCTTCCTTTTTTTCAAGAAAATCTAGTTTTGAATTTAATTCCTTGTCTTTTTGCTCTACAGAGCGATTTAGCTTTTTATTTTTATCTACTTCAGAAGCTGCTTGAGACTCTCGATCTCTAATTCGTTTTTCAACGTCGGAAATCTTCTTCTCTCTGCTTAAAACTACTTTCTCATGTTCAGACTTTAATTCTATAAACTTTTCTTTAGCTTGTAAAATTTTATCTTTTTTAATTGCATCTGCATCAATTTTAGCCTCTTTTATAATAGAAGTAGCTTCTTTTCTTGTTGTATTTAATAACTTTTTACCTTTAGATTTCTCTATTCCTTTTGCAATGATAAAACCAATTGCAATTCCTATAATTCCCACTATAATGGGAAGTAGCATTCCGTCCATAATTTCAGTTTGATATAAAAAAAAAGCCTACGATAGATCGGTTTATATAAACTCCATTATTACAGGTTTAGGACTAACTAGCTGATCAAGGATCCACCGGAAACTAAATAAATTTAACTTCTATGGCTTGCTTTGGCAACTAAGACTTATCCTTTATAATAGATACTCGTTGAGTTTATCAAACAATTTACTAACGTAGGCAGTGTGTTGTTAATGTATTTTAAAGAACTTATTTTAAATGAGTATTTACCAAATTGGTTAACTCTTTTAATTTGTTTATTGTTTCAGTCTTTTCAGAACCTTTTTCTAATGTGGAAATTTCTAATTTTGAAGCAAATTGTAATGCACACATTGCTAAAACATCTTGTTTATCGCTAACCGCATAATTTTGCTCATACGTAGAAATTAATTTGTTAATAGTCGTTGCGGCTTTCCGCATCCCTTCTTCTTCTTTTGTATTATTTACACTTAAAGGGTACGTTCTACCAGCGATTACTATTTTAATTTTTAATTTTTCCACAATGTAAAGAACGTTATTCTTGTAACTGAATTATACATTTATCGATTTCTCGAATTAATGTATTTATTTTGAGCTTTGTATCTCTTGTATTTGTTTCACTGCCATCTATAGTCTTTGCTATTTTAAGTAAATCATATGCTTTTTTTTGATTCACTATTATTTGCTCTTGCGCTGCTATTTTATTTTGAAAATTAATAGAATTTTGAAGTAAAATTTCGTTTTCTTCTTTTAAAAATTCATAATTAGAAATCAAGCTCTGTAACTTATCTTCCAGTAAATGAATTGCTTCTAAGGTAATACTCATAAAGTTGCTAGCATAAAACTATACCAACAAAGTTAACATTCTGTATGGAATATGCAAGATATAATTACATAATTAATAATAGACTGATGTTAAACTGATTATAAAAAGATGTTTTTTTATTACTTTTGCAGAAAACAGCTCTTCTTGAAACAACAACTATTTATCTTATTCCTCATTCCCTTTTTAAACTTCTCGCAAGAGAAATATCCTAAAGACTACTTTCAAAATCCTTTAGAAATTCCTTTAATCCTCTCGGGAACATTCGGAGAGTTAAGAAGCAATCATTTTCATTCTGGCTTAGACCTTAAAACACAGGGTAAAAAAGGTTTAAAAGTTGTTGCTGTTGCTGCCGGATATATTTCTAGAATTAAAGTGCAACAATACGGTTACGGAAAAGCTATTTATGTAACACACCCAAATGGATACACTTCTGTTTACGGACATTTAAGTAAGTTTAATGAAACCGTTGAAGCGTATATTAAAGCAATTCAATACAAGAAAAAGAGCTACGAAACAGGAAATATATTTCCTAAAAAAAATCAATTCGTTTTAAAAAAAGGGGCAGTTATTGCTTTTTCTGGAGATACAGGAGGTTCTAGTGCGCCTCATTTGCATTTCGAAATAAGAAACACAAAAACAGAGCACTTGATCAATCCAATGTTGTTTGGCATCAATATTCCAGATTCCAAATTGCCAACAATTGAATCTTTACAGGTATATCCTTTAAGTTTAGATGCCAGAATAAATCAACAATTCAACAGTTTTAATGTATCGGTTAAAAGCTTAGGCAATGGAAAGTATACAGCGGAAAGAATTTCTGCAAGTGGAACTATTGGTTTTGGAATTACTGTTTTTGATCGCTTAGACAATGCATTGAACAAAAATGGAATTTACAGTCTTGAAATGTTAGTCAATGGAAAAAGACAGTATTACCACGATGTAGCAACTTTTTCTTTTGTAGAAAGTAAATATTTAAATCTTTTAATCGATTACGAATACTATAAAACATACAGAAGTAGAATTCAAAAAACCTTTAAAGTCAATAAAAACAAACTTTCTATTTATAAAAATTTAATTAATAACGGAAAAATAAACATCCAAAACGGATTCAATTATTCAATTAAAATTATTGCTAAAGACTTCACAGGAAACACAAGTTCCGTTGAAATTCCTATTGTTGGTACACAAAGTAATGCCATTTTCAAAAACCAAAAAGACACCACTGCTTATAAAATTATTGCCTCCAGTTTCCAGAAGTTTACAAAAAAAAACATCACCATCGCTTTTCCTAAAAACACGTTCTATGAAGACGTTTATTTAGATTTTAAGGTGGACAAAGGAGTTGCTAAAATACATACACCTACAATCCCCTTAGACAAAAGCTACACATTAACTTTTAATGTCTCTAACTATTCAAAGAAAGAAAAAGAACAGTTATATATTGCCAATGTGGAATATGAAAAATATCCAAGATATGTAGCTACAAGAAAAAAAGACAGTACTTTTTACACAACAACAAAAACATTGGGTTCTTATATGCTAAAATTAGATACTCAAAAACCTATAGCAACCATCTTATATATTCATAATAATCAATGGATTAGCAATTTTAATGCGCTAAAGGTGAAAATTTCAGATGTAGACTCTGGTATTAAAAACTGGCAAGCTACTTTAGATGATAAATGGGTTTTAATGCAGTACAATCATAAAAAAAACATCCTTACGTATAATTTTAGTGACAAAATATTGGCTGGCAGCAAACATATCTTTAAAATTGCAGTATCAGATAACGTTGGCAATACTACAGAGCGTTCTATTACGTTCTTTAAGAAGCAAGCAAAATAGGGTAGAGAATCAACATCGTACAAAGGATGCAAAACTTGCTGAATTAAATCTCAAAAGAAAAATTACACTTAAAACGAATGAAAAACATCGTACTCTTTTTGACACTATTGCCCTCTTTTTTAGTTGCACAAAAAACAACCATTTTAAAAGGAACGGTTAAAAATAAAGACAAAAATCCGATAGAAAATGTTTCTTTAGAATTTGGTAAAACAGGAACTGTTACAGATAAAAATGGAAATTATTCGATTAGAATTCCTTATCAGAAAGAAATCACTATAAAATTTAGCCATATTTCTTACCGTGTATTTTATCATACAATAACTGCAAAAAGCAGCAATTTAATTCGCTTCTCTCCTATTCTTCTTTTAAAAACAGAAAAACTAGCTGAAGTGATCATAAAGGATAGACAAAAAGAAGCAACAGGCATCACGAGTATAGATGTTACCAAAGCAAAAACTATTATTGGTGCAAATGCGGGTGTAGAAAATATTTTAATGACATTGCCAGGTGTAAATAATAACAATGAGTTAAGCACGCAATACAATGTTAGAGGTGGAAATTTTGATGAGAACCTCGTCTATGTAAATGGAATTGAAATTTATAGGCCTTTTTTAGTGCGCTCTGGACAGCAAGAAGGCTTGAGTTTTATAAACCCTAATATGGTGCAAAATATTAATTTTTCTGCGGGTGGATTTCAAGCAAAATATGGAGATAAATTGTCTTCTGTGTTAGATATTACATATCGGAAACCTACAGAAATAGCAACTACCGTAGATTTTAGTTTGTTAGGAGGGAGCGTAACTTTCGAGAGTCCGCTTTTAGATGACAAATTAACTGTGATAACAAGTTTAAGGTATAGAGACAACAGCTTATTTGTGAACAGTAAACAAATAGAAACCAACTTTAGACCACGGTTTACAGATCTACAATCTTTTATAACCTATCAGATTTCAAATAATTTTTCTTTGAATTATGTAAGCAATTTCTCTGTAAACAGCTATAAGTATCAACCTGTATCTAGAAGAACTCGTTTTGGAACTGTTATAGATCCTTTAGAATTAACCGTTTTTTATGAGGGTCGAGAAGAAAATAATTATTTTACACTTTTTAATGCGATTTCTGGAGACCTAACTATAAACGAAGAATTATCTTTTCGAGGAACTATCTCTAGTTACAACACGCAAGAAGAAGAACATTATGACATTGCAGCTTCTTATAATTTAGGTGAAGTGGATGCAAATATTGGATCTGAAAATTTTGGAGAAGTCGATTTTTCTCAAGGAATTGGCTCGCAATTAAACCATGCAAGAAATGATTTAGATGCATTAATTAATAATGTGCAACTTAGAGGAACTTATAAAAAAGAGAAACAGCGATGGGATTTTGGTGTAAAATATCAAAATGAAGATATTAGAGAACGTATTAGAGAATGGGAAGTAATCGATTCTTTGGGTTTTTCTGTACGTCCACCAAATAGCTCAGGGAATAATGAACCTTACGAATCTTTTGAAGGTCCCTTGCTACCTTTTCAAAATATTAGAGAAAACAATACCGTAAAAATAAAGCGCATCTCTGGGTTTCTTCAATACAACCATCGTGTGTTTTGGAACCATATCGAAATGTGGTATAACATAGGGATTAGAGCACAGAGCTGGAATGTTTCATCTGGAGACAACGCATCTAAAAGGCAAACAATTATTAGTCCCAGAGCACAGTTTGCCATCAAACCAAACTGGAAAAAAGATGTGTTATTCCGTTTTTCTGGAGGTTGGTATTCGCAACCGCCTTCTTATAGAGAATTAAAAAATTTTAATGGAAAAATAAATGTTGCTGTAAAAGCGCAAAAATCAATCCACTTTGTTGCGGGTATGGACTATAGTTTTGATGTATGGGAAAGACCTTTTAAGTTAACTACAGAGATGTATTACAAAGACTTGAGTGCTCTAAATGCCTATGCGGTAGATAATGTAAGAATTCGATACCGAGCAGATAATGTAACCACTGGGTATGCCCAAGGTTTTGACCTTCGTTTAAACGGAGAGTTTGTTCCTGGGAGTGAAAGTTGGGTAAGTCTAGGGTATTTAAAAACGGAAGAAAACATAGACAATAGAGGTGCCATTTCTAGACCTTCAGATCAGCGTTTAAAATTTGCAATATTGTTTCAAGATTATGTACCAAATTTACCAAATCTAAAAGCCTATTTGAATCTAGTTTATAACACAGGAGTGCCAGGAGGTTCACCTGCATATGCAGACGTATACCAATTCCAAGGACGCTTAAGAGATTACAAGCGTGCCGACTTAGGTATTTCTTATGTTTTTACTGATGCAAATAAACAATATACCACCGGTTGGCTTTCTAAATTTAAGGAATTAACACTGGGTTTAGAACTTTTTAATATGTTTGATATTCAAAACGCCATTACCAATACTTGGGTAAGAGATGTGTATTCTAAAAATCAATTTGGAATCCCCAATTTCATGACCGGCAGGGTTTTAAACTTTAAATTTGGGATGAAGTTTTAAGTGATCTCGTTAAATTCGACAACCTAAAATCTACCAAACAGTAATTTAAGGGGGATTTAAAAAGGAAAAAATCTCAAAACATATACTTCTAATTAATTGTAGAATTATCTGTTTAGAGGAATCGTGGAATATGAATACTTACTTGGAAATATTTATTTTGAATTTAAAATATTTATGTGCTCAAAAAATTGCAATTTTTCATTTAAGAAATTAAAAGGAAAGGCAATAAATAGCAATATTTATCAATAAAAAACAAAAGAGTGACTCCCTTTCTTTTGATACTATGATTTATAATGCAACACAAAGAATACACTTCACAAAAAAAAAGCACATTAAAATACTACTATAGAAATTTTAAAAAAAATAAAATTCTATCGCTCGAACTATAATTGCGTTGCATTCTTAAACAGATACCGAATTTTTAAAACGCATAAAACAGCATATTTTTACTTTTAATTAATTATGACTTTTCTAATTTCCATGAGGCTATAACTGGTAAAATTTCCTTAAAAGCAATTATTGATTGTTAAATATTCACAAACCGGAAATCAGAAATTTCACAAGCTTTATAGAATGGTTTAAAAAAAAGAACTTTCTGAAATATTACATATTGCTGAAAATTCTTTAAAATCTCGTGAAAAAACTTTTTTGTAGTTTTCAAAATTTAAAAATATCCTAAAATTAATTAAATTCGGAATTCAAACTTATATAATTACTCCTTATACTAATATTTGAGCAGCGTGTGCCTTTGTTTTTACTTTTAAGATAATATCTTCAATAATTCCTTTTTCGTCAATAATAAAGGTAGTTCTGTGAATACCGTCATATTCTTTTCCCATGAATTTCTTCGGACCCCAAACGCCAAAAGCTTCAATTACAGCTTTATCTTCATCTGCTAAAAGTGGAAAAGGTAATTCGTGTTTATTAATCCAGTTTTGTTGTTTTTTTGCCCCGTCTGCGCTTACTCCTAAAACATCATATCCTTTTGCTAAAAAAGTTTGATAATTATCTCTTAAATCGCAAGCCTCATTTGTACAACCTGGTGTACTTGCTTTTGGATAAAAAAATAAAACTAATTTTTTTCCAACATAATCTGCTAATTTGACAGTTGCTCCTGTATTGTCCTTTGCTTCAAATTGTGGAGCATGATTTCCTATTTTTAATGTTGTCATTTTTTTATTGAGTTTAAAGTTACAAAGTAGCCAAGTTACAACGTCTTAAAATAAATCCCTAAAGCTTACCTAAAAAATTGCACAACACCTTTGTATCTTTGTAATTATAAAATGTAAAAATGAATAAACAAGAAAAAGTACAATTTGTAATTGATACACTTCAAGAAAAATATCCAGAAATACCGATTCCTTTAGCTCATAAAGATCCTTTTACCTTGCTAATTGCTGTGCTTTTATCTGCACAATGCACAGATGTTCGAGTGAATAAAATTACACCAATTTTGTTCGCCAAAGCGGATAATCCTTTTGATATGATAAAAATGTCTGTAGAAGAAATTAAGGCAATTATTAGGCCTTGTGGTTTATCTCCAATGAAAAGTAAAGGAATTTACGGTTTGTCTAAAATTTTGATTGCTAAATACAACGGAGAAGTACCTCAAAGTTTTGAAGGCTTAGAAGAATTACCCGCAGTTGGTCACAAAACTGCAGGTGTAGTGATGAGTCAAGCTTTTGGGATTCCTGCATTTCCTGTAGATACGCATATTCACCGATTAATGTATCGCTGGAATTTAACAAACGGAAAAAATGTTAAGCAAACAGAAAAAGATGCTAAAAGATTGTTTCCAAAAGAATTATGGAACGATTTACATTTGCAAATTATTTGGTATGGTCGTGAATATTCACCCGCAAGAGGTTGGAATTTAGAGTATGATATTATTACTAAAACAATTGGTAGAAAGACGCTTTTAGATGCGTATTATAAAAAATAAATTTCTTTTTTCTAAGATACAATTGCCTTTAGTATAACATCACGATATTCTTTTGTGAGGAAAAAAAAGGATGTTGTTGATATCTCAACCTATCTAATAGAAACCAAAATTAAAAAAAGCCTCAACAATTGTCAAAGCTTTTTTCTCTTAATTCAAATTCAATTCAATAAAATTTTCTGATTTGGTCTTTACAATGTGTAACGATTTGGAAAAACTAATCAAAAATTGAACTGTTTCTTTATTGGGTTGCATCTGAAAATCAGAAGACTTTTTTGAGTAAAGTTGCATCATATAATATTTAGTTAGTTGATTTCTAAAATAAGAACGATACTTCTTTTTATTTATTGTTAGTTCACTAAAATAATTTTATGTTTCTCTATTAGTTTGCGCATATTTATTAAGGCATAACGCATTCTACCCAATGCTGTATTAATACTAACGCCTGTATTTTCGCTAATTTCTTTAAAACTCATATCTTTGTACATGCGCATTGTTAAAACTTCTTTTTGTTCCAGTGGAAGTTCATCTATAAGCTCTCTAACGTTCTCATAAATCTGCTCTTGTATAATTTGTTTTTCTGCGTTTAAAGTTCCGTCATGCAAAACCGAAAAAATATTGAACTCCTCTGTATTTTTAAAAAAAGGCATTCTATTTTTTTTTCTAAAATAATCAATCACTAAATTATGTGCAATTCGCATTACCCAAGGTAAAAACTTACCTTCTTCATTGTAATTTCCTTTTTTTAAAGTTCTAATGACTTTGATAAAAGTATCTTGAAAAATATCTTCTGTGAGGTCTTTGTCCTGTATTTTACTATAAATAAAACTAAATAAACGTTGTTGATGTCTATTGATTAAAACGGATAAAGAAACTTCTTTACCCTTCATATAATCATCTATAAGTATGCTGTCTGGTATTGAGTTTTTACGTATCATGATTACTTTGAGAAAAGCAAAAGAGCTTTTCATTATTATTAATTGTTAATAATTTTTAAAGTAATTTTTTATCTATATACGTCTAATTTTGTGTAGTTTATCAGAAACAAATATCATTATTATTTATGAATATAACAAACTTTATGTTAAATAAAATTACGCACTGCAAAATATGCTTATTTTTTGGTAAATTTATACCCTATATTTTTGATACATGAAGACAGATATTTCAGCAGTAAATCCTAAAGAAAACATCATTATAAAAGGAGCAAAACTCCATAATTTAAAGAATATTGACGTTGTAATTCCTAGAAATAATTTAGTTGTAATTACAGGTCTTTCCGGTTCAGGTAAATCTTCCTTGGCTTTTGACACTCTATATGCAGAAGGCCAAAGAAGATATGTAGAGAGTTTGAGTTCGTATGCGCGTCAATTTTTAGGAAAGTTGCACAAGCCAAAAGTAGATTATATCAAAGGAATTGCACCTGCAATTGCTATTGAACAAAAAGTAAATTCTACAAACCCAAGATCTACAGTAGGTACGTCAACAGAAATTTACGATTATATAAAATTACTATTCGCTAGAATAGGTAAAACCTTTTCTCCTATTTCTGGTAACGAAGTTAAAAAAGATACCGTTTCTGATGTTGTAAATTTTATAAAGAAATTCGGGCTTAAAACAAAACTATTGCTGTTAGCACCCGTAATTGTTGATGAAAACAGAGATCTAAAAACTGTTTTACAAGTTCTAGAACAACAAGGATATGCGCGTTTAAAATGGAAAGATAAAGTATATAAAATTTCAGACTTCCCGCAAAAAGAATTTAAAAATGAACATTTATTTTTGGTGGTTGATAGAGTCGTTACTAAAGATGATGAAGATTTCTACAACCGTCTTGCAGACGCAATTCAAACTGCTTTTTTTGAAGGCAAGGGAATTTGTTACATCGAAAATTTAGAAGGTCATAAAGTAACTGAATTTAGTAATAAGTTTGCGTTAGATGGACTTACATTTTTAGAACCAAACACCCATTTATTTAGTTTTAACAATCCGTACGGTGCATGTCCAACTTGCGAAGGATATGGCAATGTAATCGGTATTGATGAAGATTTGGTTATTCCAAACACAGGTTTGTCTATTTTCGAAGATGCCATATTTCCCTTTAAAACGCCATCTTACATTCATTACAAAGAATATTTAATTGAAGTTGCCTACCAATTTGATATTCCAATTCATAAACCTTGGTTTGAATTGTCAGAAAAACAAAAAGAATTGGTTTGGGAAGGCAATGCCTCTTTTCACGGGATACATCACTTTTTTTCAGTCTTAGAAGAAAAAAGTTATAAAATTCAAAATAGGGTGATGCTTTCTCGCTACCGCGGAAAGACAAAATGTACCACTTGTAATGGCAAACGTTTAAGAGACGAAACCAATTATGTAAAAATAAATGAAAAGCATATTTCTGATTTAGTGGCCCTTCCCCTCGACGAATTAGCCGTTTTCTTCAAAAATCTAAAATTAGATATTTATGAAGCAAAAATTGGAAAACGCTTATTAACAGAAATCAATAATAGGTTGCAATTTTTAACAGATGTAGGTTTAAATTACTTAACCATCAACAGAACTTCTAACACCCTTTCTGGTGGAGAAAGCCAGCGTATAAACTTGGCAACCTCTTTAGGAAGTTCTTTAGTAGGTTCTATGTATATTTTAGACGAACCAAGTATTGGTTTGCACCCAAAAGATACCGAGCGATTGATTGGTGTTTTAAAAGATTTACGTGACCTCGGCAATACAGTCATTGTGGTAGAACATGATGAAGACATCATGAAAGAAGCGGATTACATTATAGATATTGGACCGGAAGCGGGAACTTTTGGTGGACATGTTGTGGCGGAAGGAAACTTTGAAGATATCTTAAAATCTGATTCTTTAACTGCTAAATACCTCACTGAAGAACTTAAAATTGAAGTACCCACAAAACGAAGAACTTCTATAAATAAAATTGAAATTATTGGCGCAAGAGAACATAACTTACAAAATATAGATGTTACTTTTCCGCTCAATTGTTTGTCTGTAATTACAGGTGTTTCTGGGTCTGGAAAAAGTACATTGGTAAAAAATATTTTGTATCCAGTAATGCAAAAAAAGCTCGTGGGTTATGGTAATAAAATTGGGCAACATACCAAAGTAAAAGGTAATTTTGAGAATTTAAAACATGTAGAATTTATAGATCAAAACCCTATTGGCCGTTCTTCGCGTTCAAATCCTGTAACCTACATTAAAGCATATGACGACATTCGCGCATTATATGCCAATCAGAAATTATCTGGCATCAGAAATTACAAGCCAAAACATTTTTCTTTTAATGTGGAAGGAGGACGCTGTGAAGTTTGTAAAGGTGAAGGTGAAGTGACCATCGAAATGCAATTTATGGCAGATGTGCATTTAGAATGCGATGTTTGCGACGGAAAACGTTTCAAAAAAGAAGTCTTAGAAGTAAAGTTTGATGAAAAATCTATTGATGACATTCTAAATCTAACTATTGATGATGCGGTGGAGTTTTTCTCAGAAAATTTAGTGACCAAAATTGCGCAGAAATTAAAACCCTTGCAAGATGTTGGTTTGGGCTATGTAAAATTAGGGCAATCTTCTTCTACCCTCTCTGGTGGCGAAGCACAGCGTATAAAATTAGCATCGTTTTTAGTAAAAGGAAATACAAAAGATAAGGCGTTATTTATTTTTGACGAACCTACCACAGGTTTGCATTTTCATGACATTAAAAAATTACTAGCAAGTTTTAATGCGCTAATTGAACGTGGACATTCTATTATTGTTATTGAACACAACATAGAACTCATTAAATGTGCAGATTATATTATTGATTTAGGCTTAGAAGGTGGAAGAAATGGTGGAAACCTAATTTTTCAAGGAACTCCTGAGGAGCTAGCTAAAAACAAGAAATCTTATACCTCTAAATATTTGGCAGAGAAGTTGGAACTCTAAATACCGTATTAAACGAAAGCTAATAGGCGCAATATGGTAATAAAATATATTTTTCTACGAAAGAAAAAATCATACCATAAAAAAATATATTTGCGCCCTTTTACTTAAAATTGGAATAAAAAAATCCATAAGTTGGCGATAAAAAACCATAATAGTTGCTGAAATTTCTAAAACCAATTTATAAGTATCTCCTTAAACCCATAACTCGATAGGTAACGCGATTTTTTAAACTTGATCCTTTGCTAAATTGATAAATAATTAAATACCTGAAAAGCACGAATAGCACGTATAGAAAATTTGTCGCCTTTATCAACGTCATACATATAACCATGGTCTAAACTCTGCATAAAAGCACTCTTCCATGAGCTACCATCCGTAGAACTCCAGTAATATTCACCTGACCCTTTAAAAGGAAGTCCTCCATTTACGATAGCAGTATCATTTATAGCATTTTTATTTAAATACATTTGGTTCAAAAAACCTCTGTTTGGTAAATACCAATCGTCATATAGAACAGCATCAACCGTTATTGAATAATTAAGACAAACGCTTATAGCTCCATGCCAGTATAAAGTACCCAATTCTCTTACTGTACATACTAGCCCATTATCTAAATCACCATCATTATCTAAATCTGTAGGTACAGATGCCACATAAAATACAACACCACCTTCTCTAAATTGTCCTATAGCTGCCTCATCAACTTGCCCATTACAATTATTATCTATTCCATCTCCAAATATTTCTATTACCTCTGGATTGAGACTACCATCATTATCATTGCAGTCATCCAATGGTATTTGCATAGTTGTGTAACCTCCACCTGGTGAGCTACACTGAGTTTGAGAAATTGCGTAGTTGTCTGCATCTGCATCTAAATACCAAATAGTAGCTGGATTGATTGTTGCATCACTATCATTACAATCACTTAAAGGTAAAACGGCTAAT
>Ga0307489_10000698_pt1 | contig 21077 bp, 40 predicted proteins | sample SB12metaG_FD_202247 | JGI IMG/M metagenome (GOLD analysis project Ga0307489, IMG submission 202247) | Sea-ice brine microbial communities from Beaufort Sea near Barrow, Alaska, United States - SB 1.2 | ecosystem: Environmental > Aquatic > Marine > Coastal | place: USA: Alaska | collected...
GGGTCAAAGTAATGACTTCACTTGACGCGGCGTGCACTACATGCCCGGCCCTCGGCCGCGGCGGCACAAGGAGCAAGAGAGCGGCGATGACATGGTTGCGCAAGGTAGGGCGGTGCAGGTTGGCAGTATCAAAACCCGTATGGTTTCAGCGCTTGAAGCTAGAATGTGATGAACCGCTTTCAAACTTTGCTTTCGATTTCAACCTGCGCCGCTACAGCAAGGCTGCCGAGCTCGGGAACACCGATGCGTGCATACGAGTCGCCTCTCGCATGTATGCGGACCGACCCTACGCCCGCGAGGTCGGGCGTGTGGAGAGGGTAGAGGGGGTGAAGGAGTGGGTGGAGGGGGTGAAGGAGTGGGTGGAGAGGGTGGAGGGGGTGATGGAGGTGGCTGCGAGGGGGCCCACCGCGTCGTCTTGGGCTATAGGCATCCTGATATCCGCGACGGTCTTTCTTGGCGCCCTGCGCGTCGTATGGACGCGTTCCTTGGTTGTGGCACTCCTCGCCGCCTCCATTATTTATTCCGGGTACGTGGCATTCTTCATCTGGCCCAGGGTTCGTGAGGTTATCAGGATGCGAGGGCATGACGTTCCCCTAGAGGTCTTTATTGACGTGCTACATTGGTTGCGGAGGGGGGGGCATAATCCCGACGACTATCTCGACAGTTTTCGTAAAACAGCGCGGGAGGGGTCTAATTATTGCAACAACGAAGGGTGCGAGGTCGTGGGCCTTCTGAAGGACTTCAAAGTGTGCCCGCAGTGCAAGACTGCCCGGTACTGCGGCGCCGTGTGCCAGAAACATGACTGGATAACGGGTGGGCACAAGGCGAAATGTGGCACAACCAGAATGTGAACTTGTTTCGTCTGCGCCCCCGCAAAATAGAGTTGCGTAGGTACATAGCACCGACATGTGATCAAAGCACTGCCATATTAAACAACAAACCAACTCCCATGTCGCCGAGGTGTTAACAAAATGGAGTTGGGAGACAGCCTTGATTGGTGGCTTGGGGAGTTGTGGAGTCAACCCAGGGTCTTACACTCGTCCACCTTTCGGCTTCACGTGAGCACTCCTTGCGGATGCAATGTGTGGTCTCATATAATTTCAGGACAAAAACGGCTCAAACTGAGCTGAGAAGTGGACGCGTGTAAGCCCAAGAGTCAGCCGCGATGGACCGCCGGAGGCTGAGAAGGCCGCGCTACAGCACGCTGAAGCGCAGAGCTAGGGATCTAGGGTTTATTAGGGTTTAGTGGTTTGGGATTGGGTTTTTAGAGGAGCGTCACGGTCAGGGCGGGCGGGCTGAGCGCCGTTGCCGAACTGGCAACTGCGGTTCAAGGTGCAGACAGCTAGCGGCGAGGTGCGAGTGTGTGTGTGTGTGTACGATTACGAGTATATACGGTGGTCCCCAGGCCAGGCCAGGCCTGCCAGCCGGCGCCTGCGCTGGGGCGGCGGGCGGCGGCGTCACGCGGATAATGAGACGAAAATATATACAAAAGCAAAGATTTTATGCCCGTATTATGCGTGAAACTGCTGAAAATACCCACCCGTGGACGAAGCGCGCGCGGATGCGGAGGGGTGTTTCGTCCGACAAACAACGACGGCGACAGGACAGCTGGCAATTCGGCCAGACCACGGCGGCGCTGCACTCGACCGAGAGGCGGCGAGAACCGCCCAGCGCGATGGGCCGCCCCATCCCGGCGGGAGTACCAAGGGGAAAGGCGCGGCGGCCTCCAATGCGCGGATCACGGACCGCCGGTATGATCCTCGCGGCAGTGCTGCTGTGGATGAATGCCCCGGAGGCATCGGCAGCCAGAGCAGTGGCGCCGGCGCTTGTCACCGCGAGCGTGCCCGCCGCAGCGGTGTTACCGGAGCACGCGGCCCCCACGAACTCGGCCGTTCCCCCGATGTACACGGCGAAGTCTCCGTCGCATGTTGAGGACATCGTTCCAGTCACGGCTGCGCATCCGGTTGCCATTGCCTCAGTGACCACTGTCAGAGAGGAGGGCGCGACAATGCCGACACCGATATCGGCATCGGCAACACCCCAGAACCAAGAGGGGATCATGCGGCGAGCGCACCTCGGCGCTGGGGATGCGGCGCCGCCGGCCGTGTGGGTAGAGGCGTTTTCACCGACGTTCCAGCTGCCGTGCGAGCGCCGGCCGCTCGGCGCGGGCGAGTTCGTTAAGCGGCGCGGCACGAGGCTGGTTTTGGGGGCGGATGGGGACGAGTTCCGATTCATCTCGGCAGGGAGGTTCCTGAGAACGCGCAATCCACCGACGTTGAAAATCCTCTCCTCCGCCTCCTCCTCCTTCTACTCCTCCGACTCCTATGCCCCCTCCTCCTCCTCCCCCGCCTTCTCTTCCGCCGCCGCCTCGTCCTCCTCCTCCTCCCCCTACTCCATCCTCCTCCATCCTCCGCACGGCTGTATGAGAAACTATCCTGCTTCTTCCGATACCGGTTGAGTGCTTGCCTTTCTGACCCTCGCGCTCGGCGAACCTCCCGGGGATCACTCGGTTGGAGGTGGACTGCGTCGGTGACTTTCCAAGCAACGCCACGCGCGCGGCGGAGCTGGTAGCTTGCGCGCGACTGGTCGCCGCCGAGGGCTGGGTGGCAAGGGGCTTCCACTCGTTCCCATTTCTGCTCAGCTCGAGCTGTCTTGTCCCCACATAACAGTGAAAGGCATGGCAGGCTCTTGTGACTCGCACAGCGTTGTTGAGCACCTTGAGCATCATGTCCAGCTGCCAATGAGCTGTACGTTTCTCTCATATGGCCCAAGTTAGGTCATAGGCGTGTCACACGGGTGCTCAAGTTGAGCTCGACACGCGAATGGGTAAAAGGCCCTGCTAGGTGGAGGGGAGTGAGGGAAAAGCCGCACTCGTGCCGTCACGCTCTGAAATCGCCGACGCTATCTGTACCGTACAGCGCCTTGGCGGGCGCGTCGCGCGTGCGTTTGCGCTGTCCTTTGGAGACAACCTCCTGTACGATGACAAACTGCCCACGCGGCTGCGGCGGCAGGGACTGACGGGTATTGCTCGCCACGTCATGTGTTGGCATTCCATCTTCAGAAACGTGGGTTCAAAATCAGCTCATTGAATGCCATCTATTGACGTGGCCAGCTAAACCAGTCAGTCCGTATCCGGCGGAAGATCCCTGGCGACACCGCCGCGGCGGACCCCACCATCGCTGCCTTGGGCTCGTCAAGCACGCGAGACGCCGTGTTCAACAGCCAGAGCGGCGAAGGGTTCCACGTCACGTTCGACCCGGTCAAGGCAGGGCGGTGCACCCGGTTTGAGCACGGTCGGACCCAAGGTTGCCCCAAGGTTGACCCCAAGTTGACCTCAGGTTGACCCCGGGTCAATGACGCTTGATTGCAGCGCTTGAAGCTACAATGTGCTGATTTGCTTTTAACATTTGCTATCAGTTACATCTTGCCGCTACATCTAGGCGCCGGATCGCAGCAAGCCCGAGCACGGGCTGGTGTTCAACGAGCACTGGTATCGCGCGCTAGACCTGGTGCTAGTGACGGCGCGGGAGGCCGGAGTGCGGCTTCTGCTGCCCGTGGTACACGCAGACTACATGCCCATGTGGGGGGGCGTGCCGTACATTGCGCGCTGGGCACAGGCCAGCGGCGGGGGCGCCGGCGCCAAGGATACATCCGCGCGCTTTAACGACACCGAGGCGAAGTGGGCGATGAGCTTCTACACTGACGAGGGCACCAAACGCATCTACCGCGCAGTGGTGCGTCACCTGGTAGGGGGGTCATTGACAACAGGCACCCAATCGACATCGAGTCTCCTCATCCTCCTCCGTGCATTCGTTTGAGCATTCACCCTCATGGACCCTCAAGGAATGACTTGCTCCGACCTCCTCGAGTGCTCGTTCTCACTGACCCTCCTACATGGTGACGCGCGTGAACTCCATCGACGGCACGCCCTACGCCGATGACCCCGCCATCCTGGGCTGGGAGTTGGGGATCGAGCTGTTCGACGTCTCCTCCTACGACACCGCGCAGGCTGACGAGGCAGAAGAAAGGGTCGGCTGGTCGGCAGCGCACCGCGCGCGGCCGGTGCCGCCGGCGTGGTAGGGCTTGACATTAATGCCCGCCACGTCATAGGATAGCATGCAACTCACCTAACGAGGATTCAACATGCGTAGAGGGGTTCGTGCCTTCAGACGAGCGCGTGGTCTATACGGGGCTTGGATCTATAACTCGTCGAAATGACCCTATGCTGTACAATCAGCGGATCTGGTAATTTTGACGAGTCATAGACCCAACCCGCGTCGAAGCGACGCGCCCCTATGAAAGCACGAACTCCTCCAGGATGACGTGCCGAACAATACATTTCAGGCCCTACGGCGTGGACGCGCGAGATGGCAGCTCTGATCAAGAGTCTGGACCCCAACCACCTGGTGGTTGACGGCGGCGTGAACCCGACGGAGATGAACAAGTTGGGGGCGCATGGCGACGATTGGCCCGTGGACATTGTGGGCGGCACGTACTACGGCGCTGACTCGTTGGGAAACCTTAAGAAGGACATCGCCACGGCATGGGGGTCATTGAGAAGGAGCACTCTACCGCCGACGTAAAATCTCCTCCTCCTACTCTGCGCGTCTATATACTTATTTTGTCATCGACAACAAACTAAATTTCTAAATTTGGTTGGCACCCAGATGTTGAGCATTGACCATCATCCTAACAATATATGCTTGCTCCCTCAACTGACGATCTGATCTCGGTAGAATGCTTGTTATCGATGGCCCTGCTGCACGGCCACCAAGGACCTGCGTCGCCCGCTGGTCGTCAAGGAGTTCGGCCTCATCTCTGTTGGCCCGGGGCATGATGCGGCGTGGGTGGCTAGCATGTTGCAGGAGTCGGTGACGAGTGCCGGTGGTCCAGCGGGCGGCGCCGCCGGCGCCGGCGCCGGGGGCGGTGGTCTCGGCGGCGGCAGGGGATGGACCGATTCTGAGGCCGGGAGGTTATTGAGAATAAGCACTTGACCTAGCTGGATCTCATCCTCTTCTTCCGCGCGTCAGTACGAGTATTTACCCTGGAGGTAAGTCATGCTCCAATATCATACGAGTGATTGTTACCAACGTCCCTTGTGAGAGGCGGCAGCGGCGGTGGCGGCGGGAGCGCTGGCCGCGGCGGGCCCGCAGGATCGGCAGGAGCTCGATGAGGACTTCCGGTGGCTGCGGCCGCACTTTGGCGTCGAGAACAGCTCGTCTGACGCCGCGCTAGCCTCCGCGGCGGCACGCGGGGGCGCAGCCGGCGCGTTCTACTGGAGCCTCTCCATGCGGACGCGGATTGGCGGCTTCTACGTCCATGTTGAGTCCATGGACGACACCCCGGGCAAGGAGGATATTGAGAACAGGCACTGCACCAACATCAAATCTCCTTCTCGTCCTCCTTCTCGTCCTCCTCCTCCTCCGCACCTATCTATACGCGGGAGATTATTCAGAGCTGGCACGCAACCGACGTTGAACATCCTTCTCCTGCTCGTTTCTAAGTATCAGCGTGCACCCAAATGTGCGTCAATAAGTCATGCTCCAATATCGGTCAGCGTGCTTGTTCTCAGTGGCTCTACTACCAGGTCATGGGCCTGGCATCTATCGCAGTCTGCACTACCCGGGATTTGAAGTTGGCGACGCGCAGCACCCAGCGCATGAGGTGGAGGTGCTCGCGCTACTCGGGTACCACGCACACGCCATCCGAGGGCTGTCCTCCTCATCCCACTCCTTCGCACCCGCGGTATTGTCCTCCTCCTCCTCCGGCTCCTCTGCCTCCTCCTCCAACGGCCTGCCGGAAGCGAGAACGGCGCACCAAAGTTTGGGCGCTGACGGCAACGGCGCGAGCTCCACAAGCTTGAGCGCCGATGGCAGGGGCTTCTACTCGTCCACTAATCACCTCAACTACAGCCGTTTTTTCCACTGAAGCTCCCCAAAGCATCCCACCAAGACTACTCAGGCTGAGCCGAGAAGTGGACGAGTGTCAGCCCCTGGACGATGGCAACAGCTTGAGCACCAATGTCTCCCTCGCCGCGCAGGCATACATGGGCGCCCTTGAGCGCAGCACGGCGGTGCGGCTGCCGCCTCCCACGCTCATGCCGCCCGCCTCCCAGATGGCGTCCGCGTCATCAGTCTCCCGCGCCTCTTCCTCCGGCTCCTCAGGAGGACACATCTTCCTCGCGGAGGGCACCCCTGCTCTGGCGCCCGATGGCAAGGCCTACCAATCTTTCCCTTTTCAGCTCAAATTGAGCTATTTTGTTCATGAAACCACTGGCTTCAGCCGTTTGGTCCGTGAAACTAGTGACTGAACCTGTTTGGTCCATGCAACCACTGTTACCCCCCGAAGGAGCTTAACTTGAGCTGAACAGGAAACGAGTGGTGGAAGTCTCTGCTCGGCGGCTTGAACACGACACGCCGAGCAACAGCGGCGTCGACTTTCCCTCCCTGCCTCCCCTTCCTCGGCGTCCCCGGCGCCAGGTCCTACCAGCTTTGGGTGGCGGCGCCGGGCCGCGCTCCTAGGCAGGGGTGTTGTCGAGAACGTGCACTCGACCGACGTTGAATCTCTCCTGCCTCCTCCGTGCCCCTGTATGAGCATTCGCCTATTCACCCTGTCAATAAGTCATGCTCCGATCTCTGCTTGGATGCTTGTTCTCAATGGCCCTCTTGCCAGGTGGCAGCTTGCCGATGACCCCGAGCTAGCGCAAGTCCACCGCTCCGCAGGAGTCCACGAGACCTCCCCAATCGCCGGCTCCAGTGATAAGCTTGTGCTCGTCGGCGAGGCACTCGGCGGAGGCGGCGGCCGCGGCGGTGGCGCCGCCGACGCCGAGTTTCCTGACCTGTCGTCGGAGCCTGGGAGCGTGGACGGGAGGACGAGGTGGCACGTGTTGAGCACCGACAACACCGAGTCACAGCTGGCGATGGTCGCCATGGCCGGCGCGCACGGAGACTACGCGCGCTGGCTCCTCAGGGAGAAGCTCAATGCCAAGCAAGGCGACACCCTGCACTATTGCCTTCGCGCATGCATTGGGAAGGGCGAGCTCCCGGCGGCGGTGGAGGAGGATGCCGAGTCGGTAGAGGCGTGGGGAGGCCAGTGCCACCCGCTGCTGGCAAGGAGGTTATTGACTCTGCACTCGCCTGCCCGTTGTTACTGTACTGGCTGTTAATCGCTCACACGACCGACATTGGATGTCCGGCTCCTCCGCCGCGCGTCTGTATGAGCATTCGCCCAGAAGATAAACTCTGACCCCGGTTCGAATGCTTGTTCTCATTGACCCTCCTGCTTGGCGTCGCCGGTGTCCTCGGTGATGTGCTCGCGCTGCTCCGACCCCGTCGCAGTTTTGTACGACTACGACGAGTTCACCGCAGTCACCGGCAGGGTCGGACGAGAGCTGAACCTGAGCCGTTTCTGTCACTGAAACTCCATAATCCCACCCAACGTATCCAACAAGAAGGGTCGCACGTTAAACTCAGGTCGGGTCTGGTATCGAAGCTGTGGTGTCGAATCCGGTTTGACCAATCAGAACTGCCCGTTTCGAAAGTCCCACCGACGGACTCGCAAACAGTCCGATGGCGTCGCGATCCTTGAGTCAATAGACCTTCGATTTCGAGGAGATCAGGGGGACATATCCCTCCGACACTGAGTTTAAGCCGAAAAGTGGACATGTGGAAGCCCCTTGTTATCGCGTTGGAGATGGAGCGCCTGAGGATACCTGGCATTGGATCGTCGGAATCCATGAGGATTAGCGAACTCGTAAGGAGTGCTGCAGAGAGCGCCCTGCGCCAGTGGTTCACCGCCACGCTCGCGCGATTCACTAGCGAGGTACGGGGGCTGTTGAGAACGAGCACCCGACAGACAATGGACATTCTCTTCCTCCCCCACACGTCTGTATCTGCATTAGCGGGCTATTGCGACCAAGCACCTGACAGGCCTCCTCCTCCAACCTGGCGAGTATGTATGAGCATTCATCCTGAAGCTGCGGCATGCGAGCACGTCCGATCTCGGTTGAATGCTCATGCTGAATGATCCTCCTGCAAGGATGTCACGCTGCCATCCAGCGCCTCGAGCTCCAGCGGCGACTCGGCGGGCCTCGACTCGCGCTTCCGGGCCGCAGCAGGGAGGTTATTGAGGACAAGCACTCCACTAACGTTGAACCTTCCCCTCCTCCGCCTGGGGAGGATATTGAGAACAAGCACTCGGCCGACGTTGGACCTCCTCCTCCCCCTCCGCTCTTCTGTATGAGCATCCACACGCAAGGTACGTCATTCTCCGACCTGGGTCGCGTGCTGGCTCTCAATGACCCTACTGCGCGGCGGGCGTGTTCAGCTTCGCTGGAGATGGCGTGGAGGCAGACTTCGAGACGGCGGCGAGTCCGGGGGTTCGCGGCGACCACGACATTCCCCAGGCGGCGTCCATGGCGGCATTAATGTACATGAATAATGCTCACTCGCTCACGTTCGTGTTCGGCAGCTTTGCGAAAGACGCGCACTGCCTGAAGAACGAGCTCTATTTGTCAACGCTGGCGGTGTTTAGCGCGGCAGCGCTCACGATGGCGGCAGCTCTGTACTTCTACCTGCGCGGCCAGCGCACGGGCAGCGGCGGTAAAGCCGACCGCGGGCTTGCTCAGCGCCCACTGTCCTTCAGCTCGACGACGAACAAGGCTGAGTCTTCGATGTCGCCCGCGGCTGCCGCCGCCACCGCCGCCGTGACAGATGACGTGTCGGATGCCGATGTCATGGGATGCGACGCGACACTCTGCGGCGTCGTCGAACTCCTCGCTGCCGCCGTCGTGTTCTTCGGGGCACGCGCGGCGGAGCAGGCGGCTTGCGGCGGGCTGAGCAAGATGGTATCCGATGTCACGGGTAGGGACTCATGCATAGTGCTCGCCACGTCATCACACGCATTTCGTACCCTCGTTTCTTGAATTTAATGACATTCTATGACGTGGCGAGCACTATGCGTCAGCCCCTAGTCACGGGCGTTTCACGCGAGTCCTGTGAAGCCGCTCGTGACCCAGGCGCGGACCGCTACAACCTGTGGGGTTCCGTGGACGAGTGGTCCAGCGCCGGATGCAACCTGCTCTTCATGCTGTGGGGGTTCAGGCTCGCTGTTGCGCACTCGAGGCCCATCATGACTGCTATGGGCATGATCAAGGACGGCCTCGGTAGGGCCTGGCGGATATTGCTCGCCACGTCATCCCACGCACTTTGCAGCCCATACGTGGAGCGACAGCCAGGGTGTATAGACAAGCTGGCTATTTGATTGGGTGGGAGGGCTGGGTGTGATAACAACTGCCAGATTGATTTGGGTGAGAGGGCTGGGTATAGTACTGCTGGCGGCTGCATTGGGTGGGAGGGCTTTGGTGTCTTTACTGCTGGTGGTTTGATTGGGTGGCAGTGATGGGGGCGTGTTGACCTGATGCACCCTATGAAGTCGCCAGCAGTATCCGCCAGACCCTACTCATCGGTGGCGGCGGCGGCGGCAAGGATGGCGGGCGCGCCGCCGCCGTCGCGTCTTCGGTCCGTCGCCTCCCATCCCCCGTGGAGCTGGTATGCCGGCACGCCGCACGCCTGCTGCCGCTGCTCTGGGCCACGTGCCTGGCGTCTGAGCTGCTTTCCGGTCGCTTCAACTCCTCCGACGAGATCGGGCTCACTGGCGATAACTTCTTCGTGCTGCTTGGCTTGGACGCCATGTACCCGCAGAAGATGGTATGGCCTGACAGATAACGCCTGCCACGTCATCCTCAACATCGTGTCTTGAGCTAATGTTATCAAGGCGGCTCTGTACTCCAGTCTGCCTCATGTAAGCGGGAGGAGCAGACTGGGGCTTTAGCTCCTAGTCTCGATACAGGCTTTACTATTCGTACTGCCGATATATCACATGACGTAGCAAGCATTATCTGTCAGGCCCTAGATGATGGCGTCGAATCAGCTGAATCCCATGTCATGGATTGTTGGCGTATTGCTGCTATGCTCCTTCCTGGTGCCGCCAACGGTCACGTGGCTGCTATCTCCAGAGGAGGAAGGCGGGGGTGGCGAGCAGCGGGGGGTGGCGACGCGGCGCCGAGCGTGGTACCTGCTCGGCCTTTGCTGGTTCGTCACGGTGATTCCCGCGCTTGAGATGGAGATGTGGCTGCCCTGGGGGTTGGCTAACCCGTGCGTCATGGCAAGGGGTGTGTTAAGAACAATTCCCCGATGCTGAACCTCCACCTCCTCCTCCAAACGTCTGTATGAGCATTCACCCTCCTCCTCCTCCTCCTCCTCCCCCTCCCCCTCCTCCTCTCCTCCTGCTCCGCACGTCTGTAAGTAATTCGCCAATCTCAGTTGGAGTGCTTGTGATCAATGACCCTCCCGCGTGGCGGTAACGCACCTGCGCCTGCCCGTCAGCATCGCCGGCGTCGCTGTGGCGGTGCTCGTGGAGGGCAGCGGTGTAAAGGCAGGACAGGAGTACCGCGACAGGAGCGGCGACGGCGGCCGCGGCGGTTGGTTGTTCTCCGCCGCCGCAGGGCTGGGCGGCACCCTCTCCGGTAGGAACTGGCACAACGCTCGCCACATCTTCCTCCCTGGCCTGGCCAGTCGTTCCACAACGGCTTCATCCTGGTGCAGTGTACCCGTACTCACTTGCCGCATTTTCTACGTTACAGAACCTCGCTTCTCGATGTGAATGACACCAACATGTTATGACGGGAATAGCATCGGCTGCCAGGCCCTAGTCTTCGCCCTGACCGGTTTCGTGCTCCTCGCTGCCGGCCCGTCGCCGTCCCTCCCGCGCGTGCTCAGCGGCAGGGACTTCCGCTCGTCCACTACTCGATGACATCACCCAATATACCGCACACCAATTATAATATGATCCACATACCCCACAAGAAGTACTTAAGTTGAGCAGGCAACTTGGACGAGTGTGAGGCCCTGGTCAGCGGCTTCGCGGCGTGGTGGTTCAGTTTTGGTGGCCTGCTTCCCGTTACTGCTGCCCTCGTGGGGTGCGTGGGGTTAGGTCGCGACGCTGTGCTGTGCTCGCCGCCCGTCCGGGCACTAGCCTCCGTTGCCGCGCCTGCCATGCTCCCCGCCCTCTTGTGGCGGCAAGGAATGTTGACTCGTGCTCGTCACGTCATTAAATGCGTTGTGAACCCTCGTGTGTTGAATCAAATGTCATCCTATGATATGGCGAGCACTATGCTTCAGTCCTCAAATCGACGGCGTCCCATAACGTGGTGATATGTATACATCAGTCTCTACGTGGTGGCAAGCAGCGGTGCAGCTCGGACCATTTCTGCGTGGCGCTGGCGAGGCAGACGCACTCGGGGAGGGAACTTCCGGGTACTTCACCTCTGGCGTCGCGTTGGCGCTGGTGCTTGGCGCACTCACCGCTCACGCCTTCCGCGTCTCGGCACCGTGGACAATGAGCATCGCGCGGCGGCTGAATTCAGCCCTGTTGGCCGCCCCGGGCTGGAGCCGAGCGCCCGCCTCCGTGTCCGGCAGGGGGGGTGTTGATAACATGCACTCCTCTGGCGTTGAATCTCTTCCTCCTCCTACTACTCCTCCTCCTCCTCATCCGACTCCTCCTCGTCGTCGTCCTCCTCCTCCGCGTGGCTGCACGAGCCGAGGGGTGTCGAGGGCTTGCACTCCACTGATGTTGCATCTCCTCCTCGTCTGTAACAGCTCGTCTGTAACAGCATTCAACCCGAAGGTAAGTGATGCGGTTAATTCTGATCTCTGCTCGAATGCTTTCTGTTAATGACCCTCCTGTGAGGCAGCGTGGTGGCGTGGTACGCCGCCCTGGTGTTCCTCATGTTCGCCGCGCTCTCCGCCGGGTACGTCGTGGAGTGGCAACAACTGGGCGTGCACTCCATCGCCAGGCAGGTGTTCGGCTGGGCCGTGTACCTCTACCTCATCCCGCTCCCCGCTCTGGCCATCAACACCATTGGCAGGGATTGATGATTGATGCTCGCCCCAACATCAAATGCATGTCCAATCCTCGTTTCTTGAGCTGTATGAAATCCTATGATGCGGCGAGCACTGTGCAGCTCACCACATCATCTAACACACTGCGAGCCCTCGTTCCTTGAGTGAAACGGTATCCTGTGACAAGGTGAGCACTATTCGTCAGTCCATAATCATCGGCCACGTGCTGTGGCCCGCTGCGCATTGCGCGCCCGAGCCCACTGACGACGAGCTGGTGACGGCCGGCGAGGCGGCGCGTGCTGAGTACCTCGCCGACGGGGGCGACGGTCAGGCGGTGGCCGGCGCAGGAAAGGGCACTGGCAAGGGTGGCGACAGCGGTAGGGACCGATGGATTGTGCTCGCCACATCATAGGATGTCATCGAACACAAGAGAGTGATGGATAGTGCTTATATGTGATAACGTGGCCAGCAATATTCATCTGTCCCTAGGTGGCGGCGAGCCGTGGGAGGTGTGCCTGCACTTCCGCATCGTCACCCGTGGCGCGTATCCGGAGCTGGTTTCGCTCGGGTGCGTCGATGCCTTCACTGTGCTGGCCGGGTCCGACCTACCTCCGAACTTCAGGTGGTGCGTGGAGGTCGTCACGGACAACGCCATCGACGCGGCGCGCCTCACGGGCAGGAGCTTCCAATCGTCCCTTATCTACTTAACTTGAGCCTTGTCTCCCCACGATAGCACCTGCAACCACTCAAGACTGCTGAAATTAAGCTGGAAACGGAACTATTGGAAGGCCCTGCTCACGGGCCTGCCGGTGCGTGAGATTGTGGTACCCGCAGACTTCAAGCCGCCGGGCGGGTGTCGCTTCAAGGCAGGTCGGTGCAGCTTGACCCCAGGTTTGAATCCGGGCTGACAGCGCTTGGTTTCAGTGCTTGCAGCTGAAATATGATGAACCGCGTTGAAAATTTGCTTTTTATTCAAACTTGCGCCACTACCTCATGGCGCGTGCGCTGGAGTACGCGTGCCGGCCCGGGGTATCCACGGCGCGGCGTGACGACTGGATCGTGCACATGGACGAGGAGACCAAGGCAGGGGGGGTACAACCCTGATACGCCCTCGAAAACCCCTGGCACACTCCTAATACGCCCCCATTGCACCCTAATACACTTCTAATGCATCCCTCATACACCCCTCACACACAACTCATACGCCCCTCATACGTCCCCCTAATACACCCCTAATACACCCCTCATACATCCATCATACACCCCTAATTTCTCACATTACGTTGCTGGCCCTCCTTGGAGGTGACGCGCGCCGCCGTTCGCCACGTTGCAGTGCACGCTGCGCGCGAGCTCGCCGACGTTTACCGCCGCCGCGCTGCAGCTCGCTCTGCCGCCGCCACAGCGCCGTTTAGTGCCAACAACACGATTGGCCTGGACGTCGGCCCCATATCGCCGCCTCAGTACGGCGCAGTTGGACAGGGTGCCATACTCTACAACAGCCACGTCATCGAGAGCGTGGTGACGAGTCTGGCGGACGCCATTCGCGTCGCTGACGATTATGGGAAGTTCGCGTTTCAGTACCGGCAGGGACAGTGCTAGTTGAAACCAGTTCAACCCAAGTTGAAAGCGCCTCGTCCCAGTGCTTGATTCTCAAGTATAATGCACTCCTTTCAAACTTTGTTTGCTTTTTCAACTTGCGTCTCTACATGCGCGTCGTTTCAGTGCTTGTACTAAAAGAAGATAAACTTCTCGTAAGCATCGATTACAATTTGAACGAGCGGCTCTACGTGCCGGCTGTGTGGCGAGCCGCTGATTGGGATGCACGGCTCGTACGCCGCTGTACACGCCGCTGTGGAGCTGGACTTTGGGTTTGACCATGGGGAGGCGGGTTCGATTACGGAGGACACGTACTTCGCTCTACTCATCGCCGAGCACGGCAGGGGCGTCATTGGAAAAGCACCCACCGACGTTCTCCTCCTCATCCTCCTCCGTGCGTATGTATGAGCACACACCTTGAAGGTACCCAGTACTAGGTCATGCTCCAATCTCGGCTCCAGTGCTCGTTCTCAACGACCCTCGTGCTCGGCGTGAAGTTCAGGTGGGTGCACGGCGTGATGCACGAGCAGAGCCCGTTCAGCATCACTGGCAGGGTCCGACCCTCGTTCACTTTTTATATCAACCTGAGCAGCTTCCTGCAACTGAAACACCAAATACAACCAGCGTATCCCACAAAAGGTGCTTACGATGAGCCGAACGGTGGATGAGTGAAGGCACTTACACTCGTCCACTTTCCAGATCAACCTCAGACGTTTCTGTTCACTGAAACACTGACCCTACCCAGCGTAACCCATAAAATATGCTTACGTTGAGCCGAAAAGTGGACGAGTATAAGTCCCTGAACTCCGATTTCATGAAGCAGCGGTGCCGCTGGTTCAGTGGGCTCTGGCTGTGTGTGGTGTGTCCGGACCTGGCGCTGTGGCGCCGCGTCATGCTCGGCTCATTCGTCGTGTCCTGGCAGGGTGGCGAAACCCGTGTTAATACATGACAGCACCTGTTTGCAGCGCTTAATACGAAATAATATGAAGTGCCCGTCATGCTAGTGCCCCTTAATAGTTGTACTTTATCTGAGTCCTGACAGATCTGGATCCTGGCCGCTTGAAATAGGTTTGTTTTAATGCTCATTGTGTGAGTGCCTCGGGGCTCGATGGACGTTGGTAAAATGAGCGTGAAAACAACTTGTGCCCCTATATCGAGGGGATTCTCCCCGCTCCTCGCCCTCTTCATGTGGCTAAACCTGGCCACCGACGCATTCGACCAGGTGGGCCCGGTGGGCATCGTGGTCAAGGTCTTGCACGGCCTGGTGCTCTGGGGTTACTTGCTCGGCTTCGTCATCAACTTCTCAACCAAGACGTTCCGTCACGGCAGGGGGTTCATTGACCATCAGCACATGACCGACATTGAATCTGATCCTTCTCCTCTGTATACTACTGTTACTCCTCCGCCTGCACCACCTTCTCCTCCTCCTCTATACGCGGGGTTTTTGCAATGATCACTCGACCGACATCACATCTCCTCCTCCTCCTCCGTATACTCCGCGTGTCTGTACAAACAATCACTCTGAAGGTGAGTCATTGTCCGAAACCAGTCGAGTGCGTGTTCTGAATGACCCTTTTGCAAGGTGCTGCAGAGTATCTGGCGCACATGCTGCTTATGGTAGTGGCGATTCCGTTCTTCGGCGCCATGGAGGCGGGAGGCGTGTTCCTGGCACTCATAAAGCATCAGGAGGGCGGCTTCCACGTGGTGAAGAAGGAGGGCGCAACCGTCGCTGCCGCCTCGCACTCCCTCGCCGGTGGCGGAGCTAAAGGCGCCGTGGCGATGGCAGGTGACCAGAAATTCCTCGACCCGGAGAAGGGCGGCGGCGAGCCGTGGGATAGCATTGCATCCGAGTTCGACGAGGCAGAGCAAGAAGAGGGCCTCGTGCGAGGGGACACTGAGCTGCTGTCGCATTCGCAGCCATTGAAGAGCAGGATGCAGAGGCAGGGGTTGTTAAGCACTCGACCGACTATAATCGCCGATTGGAAGTTCGGCCAAGCCGCGAGTCTATGTGAACATTCATCCTGAACGTATGCCATAATGGTATAAACTCATGCTCTGACATCGGTCGAGTGCATATCCGCAATGACCGTCCTGCAAGGAACAAGAGCGGAGGATTGGACGAGCTGCTCGCTAAGGGGCGGGACGGCCGCATCGACTTCTGGCGCCGCGAGCTCGCGGCGTGCGGCGGCGTGGTCAACATCAATATCAACACCTCCACGAGCGGCGGCAGTAGCGACGGGGGGGCAGCCATCATTAATGCCAGCGGCGGCGGCGACGGTGGCGGGGGACGGGATGGCGTACGGAACACCCCTGCGTGCCGCGTGGTCCCGCTGAGTGGCGCCGCCCTCGATGCGCTACATGCTGTCGCTGACCGCTGTGGCACACCGGCGCAAGATGTCGCGGCTGCACTATTTGCGCGGCTGGCGGCACTCCTGGCCGGCCTGCACGGAGACAAGGGCGCGGTGGCCTTGCTGCAGAGCGAGGTGCGCGTGGATGCGTCAGGGAAGTCGGTGCTTGGCGGGCAGAACCCCATATGCATCCCTGCACCGGCGTCGGGGGCAGGGATGCTGCGGCTGGCGGAGCAGGCCACGGAGGCAGGGCTATTGTCAACAAGCACTCGATCGACGTATAATCTTCTCCTCCTTCTCCTCCTCCTCCACCTCCTCCTCCTCCTCCTCCTCCTCCTCCTCCTCCTCCTCCTCCTCCTCCTACGCGCGTCTGTTTGAGCATTCACACTCAAGACAAGTCATGCGCGATCTGGGACAAGTGCTTGTTCTCAGTGACTCTCCTGATAGGCACGCGAGAACGCGGCGGCGAATGCGGTGCCGCTTCCGGTCATTCTCGCCGCTGCTGGCCTTGCTCGGCCACCGCAGGTGGTGGCCAACGATGGCAGCCCCATCGACCAAGACGCCAACGCAGCGGACGCGGCGTCGGCGGCGGAGGCGGCGGCGCCGCTCGCGCTCGCCATCGTCCTGCACATCCGCGAGGCAGCGGCAGAGGTAAGGTTGGATTTTCACCCACCCCCCTCTCGTTGCATTGGTCATTGAGCAAATCAGGTATCCACCGGTATAGTCACGTGAGCAGCGAACCATTCGAACCTATGTTAGGCATTGTATCGACTCTACCCTATGGCCGCGGAGGAGGATGCTTGCTGGGTGGACCCCAGCTCCAGCGTACCCCCTCCGGCGCAGCTGGAGATGCATCTGATGCTCACCCCGCCACCCACAGCCTCACTCATTAAGCCCGCGCATGCCGGCTACCAGCAGGAAGCCGCCGCCGCCGCCGCTGCCGCTGACGTCACGAAAGCCGTCGTCCGCGTGGCACTTGCCGCGTCCTCTGGCGCCGCTTCGGGCGCGCATCTCGCGCGGTGGAGTTCGCTCTTCGAGGGTGCCGTGTTCGAGGTGCTCGATGGCATGGGCGGCCGCGGCGGCCGCGGCGGCAGGGGGCGCGGATATGAAGCCCCCGCGCCGAGCTTCCTGTCCTCCGCAGACCGCGCGCGGCTGCTCTACGTCTTCAACGACACCGCACAACCTCTCGCACATCCGGCGTCGATGGACCATCACCTGGACCTGGCGGGGGGGGTGATTGACAGCAAGCACACACACTCAACCAACGTTGAATCTTCTGACCCTCGTCCAGCAAGCTCTCGGCCGACGTTGACTCTCCTTCTCCTCATCCTCCGCGCGTCTGTCTGCGCATTCACCCTGAAGATACCTGGCGAGATAATGTGCTCGATGTAAGATCGAGAGTTCGAGGGACGATTGAATAGCTTGGTCGAGACACAGGATGTACTAATCGAACTACGATATTCTCAATGACCCTGCTGCATGGCGGCGCAAGCACACCCGGACGCGGCGGCGTTGCTGTACGAGACGGACCCCGCTGATCCCGTCGCGCCCAGCAGCTCAATATCTTACTCGCAGCTCCTGGCTGCGTCGCGCGCAGTGGCGGCGACGCTCCGCGCGGCGGCCGGAGAGGTCAAGGCACGCACGCGCAACCAACAGATTGCGGACGACGGCGCAAGCCAGGTAGGGCGGTGCAGGTTGACCTCAGCGTGACCCCAGCTTGAACCCAGCTTGACCCCAGCTTGACCTAAGCTTGACCCCAGCTTGAACCCAGCTTGAACCCAGCTTGAGCCCAGCTTGACCCCATATTGACCCCAGATTGACCCCAGATTGACCCCAGCTTGACCCCAGCTTGACCCGAGGTCGAGCCCGGGTTGACCGCGCTTGGTCTCAGCGCTTGGTTTTGGCGCTCGAAGCCAAAACATGATGAAACGCTTTCAAACTCCGCTGTCAATTTCAACTTGCGCCGCTGCAGCCAGGAGGCCTGGACTGTGGCCATCATCATGGAGCGAAGCCCTGCGATGGTGACGTGCGTGATGGGTGCAGTGCGGTCCGGCGCCGCGTACGTCCCCATTGATCCGGCGTATCCGGCGGCACGTGTTGATCTCCTGCTCGGCGAGACGGCGCCGGCGGCGGCAATCACCGAGCTACCGTGGATTGTGTCGCACGGTGCCGCGCTCGACAACCGCGAGATCCGCACGTTCCTGCCCGCGCCTGGCAGGGGGACCATTGTTAACGAGCACTTGACCGGTGATTAAATATCCTCCTCATCCTGCTCATCCTCCTCATCCACCCCCTCCTCCTCGTAGTGGGCTTGACAACGAGCACTCGACCGAAATTGAATCACCTCCGTCTCCTCCTTCCTCCTCCTCCTCCTCCTCCTCCTCCTCCTCCTCATTCTCCTCCTCCTCCTCCTCCCATACACGTCAGTATGAGCATGTAATCTGACGCTAAGTCAATCTTCGAACTCGCTTCGAGTGCTTGTCTTCAATGGCCTTGCTGCCCGGCAGCGGCGTGGGCATTGTGCCCGCCGCAGGCCACGAGCGGCCGGCGGCGGGTGTGTCCCCCAGTTGGCTCCAGACCCCGTCGCATGCCTCCGCCGTGTACGTCATGTACACTTCGGGCTCCACTGGCACGCCCAAGGGAGTGGTGGTTGGCAGGGCCGCACATTCGTCAAGTTCTGAGCTCAAACCTTAGCCTCTGTCCGTCATTGATACCTCTCAATTACCCCAAAAAATCCCGCAGAAAGGGTTGACGTCAAATCAAAAGGTGGACGAGTGTAAGCCCCTCTCCGTTCGTCCACTTTTCAGCTCAACCATACCCGTTTTTATTCACTGAAAAGCTGCAACCATCCAATGCATCCACAATTGGTGCTCACGTTGAGCTGAGTGGCGGACAAGTGTAAGCCCGTAGTTGTCGGCCACCGCGAGCTGTGCATCCGAACCTCGTGGCTGCAGCGCGCGTTCCCTATGACGGCGGGATCCGACCGGTGCCTGCTGAAGACGCCGTTTGTCTTCGGCGTTAGCGAGTGGGAGATGTTCTGGACGCTCTCTGCCGGCGCCGGCCTGGTGGTAGCGGGAGCTGCGGATCACCGGGACGTCTCCGCGATGATGCGGCTCATCCGGCGCTTCAACGTGACGCACGCGTGCCTCCTCCCATCGCAGGCAGGGGCTTCCACTCGTCAACTTCTCAACCAGAAGCAATTTTGCCACTGAAAGTGGTTGTTATTACTATCATCACTACACGAAGGACATTCTGCTTCTGCTGCCAGCTGGATCGGCACCGAACACGTTGACCCTGGTCCTTTACGTAATCCGACAGCAGTCTTGGCAACGCCTCATTGAAACTAACAAACAAACCAAACGAAATGTGCTTACGTTGAGCTGAACGATGGATAAGAGTAAGCCCCTGGTCGCAGCTCAACGCGCTCGTGACCGTGGACGAGGCGCGAATGCTGGAGGACGCCGCGGCGCGCAGGACGTGGGATCCCTTCTGGGGCAATGCCGCGCTGCGCCACATCGTGTTGTGCGGCGAGCCGCTCACGGTGGGGTGGAACACAGCTTCCAATCATATCACTTCTTCTTGACCACATCCGATCATACGACGGTGTCGTGGACGCATTAACCAATCATATCACTTCATCTCGAACACGTTCAATCATATCACGGTAATGTGCACGCTCCTCCAACCAATCACATCATTTCAACTTGCGCCCCTACACCACGGCGGCACACATCGAGAAGTTTGCGCGGTGCGGCAGCCCCGCGCTCCTGCACAACGTGTACGGCCCCACGGAGGGCTCCATGACGTGTTGGACCTGCCCGCACCTGCGCCCGGGACAGACCATGCTCGGCAGGGGGGGTCTTGAGAACAAGCAATGAACGAATCCGTGTTTCTGTTTAGCATTCGCACTGAAATAAGCTGTGCTCCGACGTCATTCGAGTGCTTGTGCTAAATATCCCTCCAGCCCTGACAGGGGAGTTATTGAGAACAAGCACTATACCGACATTGAATCTGCGACTGTTTGAGCGAAGTTGAATCATGCGGACCCGTCTCATCTCGGTTCGAGGGGTGCTTATGAATGACCCTCGTCCACGGCCCCGTGTTGGCGGGCAAGCCCATCGACAACACATCGGTGTATATTGTCCGCCCTGGGAGCGCCATCCACGGGGGCGCTGGGGCCGGGGCCAAGGGCGGGGATGGGGACGACGGAGAGGTTGCAGATCTCGCGGCTGGGCTTGATCTGGTTCCCATCGGCGTGCCGGGAGAGGTAGTGTTCGGGCGGTGCGTGGCGCACGGATACCTGGACCGCCCGGATGCCACAGCCGCCAACTTCCTCCTTGACCCGTTCCCGGAGGCAAGGGGGTCTATTGAGAACAAACACTCCACCGACGTTGAATCTCCCCCTCCTCCTCCTCCTCCTCCACCTCCTTCTTCACGCTTCAGAGGGTTATTGGACGCAAGCAGTCAACCGTGGTTGAACGTCCTCCTCTCCTCTCCCCCCTCCTCTCCTCCGCGTTCATGTACAAGCATTCACCCTGAAGCTAAGTCATGCTCCGATCTCGGTTCGAGTGATGTTCTCAATGACCCTCCTGCGAGGCTGCGTCGGTGCCCGGGCGTCCGGCGCTGGTGTTCCGCTCGGGCGACATCGGGCAGTGGGTAGGGGAGTCCACTTATCCATTTCTCAGCTCAACCTGAGTCGTTTTGGAGCTTCCCCTCCTCCACTTCTAAGCTCAACCTGAGCGTTTTTGCCGCTGAAACCATCCAATTTATCCCCCCAAAAGTGCTTACGTTGAGCTGTAAAGTGGACGAGTGAAAGCCCCTGCCAGTGGGACGAGTTCGGCAACCTTTGGCTGCGGGGTCGCGTAGACCGGCAGGTCAAGGTGCGCGGCTACCGCGTGGAGCTCGACGAGGTAAGGCGGTGCAGGCTGACCCCAGAAGGACCCCGCGTTGACCGATTTCAGCGCTTTTCAAACTGAATAACGCATGCATGCTTTCAATTCTAATTTCAATTCTTTCAATCTCAACTTGCGCCGCTACAACCAGGTGCAGGTGGCGCTCGTGTCCGCACCCGTCGAGGGTGCGTCCTCCTGCGTTGTCGTCCTGCATGGCAGGGGGGGTATTGAGAATACGCAGTGGACCTCCTCCACGCCATTGGGAGTCCTTTGAGAACAAGCACTCGACCGGCATTGATTCGTTGCATATCCTCCACTTCCTTTGCTCGTTCGTGTGACCA
>Ga0307489_10000699_pt1 | contig 21065 bp, 17 predicted proteins | sample SB12metaG_FD_202247 | JGI IMG/M metagenome (GOLD analysis project Ga0307489, IMG submission 202247) | Sea-ice brine microbial communities from Beaufort Sea near Barrow, Alaska, United States - SB 1.2 | ecosystem: Environmental > Aquatic > Marine > Coastal | place: USA: Alaska | collected...
CTCACGACCCGTCCTCGACTGAGCGCGCGACCGCAAGCTGCGCGCCGTAAGGTTAAAAACGTCAACTTGCCCCGGTTTGCTCTGCTCGTACACAGTCCCGCGTCACAACGCTGCCGCCCTTCTCTCCCAGTTTTTGATTGAGAGAGAATGGCATCAGAGCCCTGATTTTTAAAATTATTAGTACCGATTAGCTTCAATCATTAAGGTAGACCCCTATACCACCTTTTAATAAATACCCCCCCCCTTTTCTTTCAACGTGGCGTCGCGCCACTCTTTGTGCGCGCGCCCCCTTCCCTCCGGTGGCACACCCGCACACAATCCGCTCACCTTCGGCATCTCGCAGTCCCCACACCCAGGTTATCACGCCGAGGCGAATGGCGGGGGTGGCGGCGGTGCTGTGCGACGAGGTGGCGGAGGCGGTGCACCCCAACTTCGAGTTGCTCGAGAAACACGGGCAGGAGGTGAAGGCCACGGCGGACGCGATGCTGGTCGGGCCGCGCAGATACTGCCCACCACTTCATGGACACGCATGATGAACTCATACGTCATAGTCAAATGGCATCCTATGACGTGGCGAGCATTATCTGCCGTCCCCAATGCCCGCCACTGAACCCTCTCGCGAGTTGAATCTTAAATGGCAACACTTCTTTCACATGACGATGACGTGCCGAGCGACTTCTGCCTGGCCCTAGGTGGTGGCGCGGCTCGACGAGCTCGGCGCCATGCTGGGGACGCTGCGCGCGGAGGGGCGCGAGCAGCAGGAGGCGCTGGAGCCGGTGCTGGAGGCGTTCGCGGCGGGGCTCGCGCGCGACTTCGCGTACATCGACTCCGTGGATGACACCGTGGGTAGGACGGGGGTTTGCCACGCCAGTGACTTGAGTTCCGGGCTTCAGGGTGGCTATAGTATAGGGGGTGAGCGCCGGCTCACACCACGCAGCGACGGAACCGCTGCCGGTGCCACCCGCACCACCCGTGCACGCCTATCACACCACCTACCGGGTGTCGCGACTGCGGGGTGGGCACGTGTTTGTGTTGGCCGACATAGAAACCGTCGATGGGCACCACCTGACCAGACATCTGTGTGTGGGGTCCCTGAGCGTGGGGGCGATCCGCGGGGCGGTGGCGCAGATGGAACACAACCTGACGCAGCTGGAGCAGAGCTCGTTCCGCCGGAAGCGCCTGGCGGAGGTGGCCACGGCGCGCGACGGCATCGCCAACCTGTTCGGAAAGCTGTCGGCGCTGCCCGGGACCCTTGGGGCGGCCGCAGGGGCGGCGGCGGGTGGCTTCCCCGGGGCGGGGTTGGTGGGCGGGCTGGCGGAGAGGACACGGAGAATGGGCGTCGGGGTCGGGGGAGGGGGCGGGGCGGGGAGGGGGCCGGGGGGCGGGGAGGCGGAGAGTGATGAATACTGGGACCAGGAGGAGGGAGGGCCGTCCGCACCAAGGCTGGGCCTTATCAGTGTTCCCTTTTCACCTCAAATGATCCGGTTTGTCCCTTAAACCATGAAACCACTAAAGTTGACCCAACTTGGTACCTCACAGGTGCGGGCAGTTGAGGCGGCACGGGAGCGAGTGAGCGGCCCTGCAGTGCGATGACGGAGGGGCTGAAGGGGGTGGTGCAGGGGGTGCAAGGGGGGGTGCAGGGGGGGGTGAAGAGGGTGGTGGAGGGGGTGCAGGGGCTGGGCGCCGCGCGCCAGGGGGTGCGGTGGCGGAGGGGCTGAAGGGGGGTGGTGCAGGGGGTGCAGGGGCTGGGTGCCCGCTCGCCAGGAAGGGTGAAGGGGGTGCACGGGCTGGGCGCCAGGGGGGGGGTTGCAAGGGCTGGGTGGCGCGCGCCAGGGGCGCCGCGACGACCCCGGGCCCGCCGCCGGCGCTGGTGGGCGTGCGATGCCGCCTCCCAGGGGGAACATCCCAACCGACTACATGAGCTAGCGAGCTCCTCCCGTAGCGCCATCGGCCGCTGCAGCTCATGTAGATCATGATCTTGTACTGAGCAGAGCGAGTCCCACATGCTGATGCAGATGGTGATGTTCCTATGAGGACCCCCAACGTGCTGGTGCTGATAACCATGCTCCTCTGAGCCGCCCCCCTCACTCCCGCCGATGCTGATAAATCATCACCAGATGTCTGTCCTTGCGCCATACAAAGCAGGCCATTTGGACTGCCGTTTTTTTTTTTTTCGCGCCACAGGCCTGAGTCCCGTAGCGGGCAGCTCAAATGAGCAGCACGGTTATCTTCAGTGGCCAAGGCGTCAACTCTCGTGACCGCGGCGTTTTCGTGTACGCTTCAGGAGAAGTAGTTGTAGTGTGATGTTTGAGAGTGAAATCATTACGCCTCACTAACTAACCCACTTACTCTCACTGACGCAATCGATCACTCGCACACACCACCACTCGCCCAATCACTCGCTCGCTCGAGTGTTACCCCGTTGGCGTCCACCTCCTGCGGCATTGCTCGCCGCGACTGCTAGATCCGAGCAAGGGCCAGTAAAGTGCCTGAGAATTTACCACTTAACAGACTGTGAAAGTACTTGAGGGTTTAGGGTTTAGGTCTCAGGATTTCATATTCACGAATTGACCCCCTAAATACCCCCCTAATACCCCAATAACATCAAAATATACCCCTCTTAAGTGGTAAAATCTGAGGTCACATAAGCGGCCCTTGCTCAGACCTAAGTGCCGCCACGCAAGGCGCCTGCTTTATCTCCGACCTCAGAATCCTGATCAACCCTTCCGGCGTGACGGACCCCAGCTCGCTCAACTCACCCGCGTACTCGGCGTAGGCGAAATTGAGCCCCTTCAGCCCTGCCCTCCAACCAGGGGCTTACACACGGCAGCGGAGGCAGTGGCGGTGGCGGCGGCAACGGCGGCAAACAGCGGATTAGAGGGCGAGGCGGCGACTCGCGTAGATTATAGACAGAGGAAGAGTTTTGGTCGTTAGGAAGCTTCATTCAAATGCAGGCGAGTAGCTGTAGGAAATGGCAGCGGGTTTGGCACAACATCAAATCAAAACAGAACGAACGCGAAGGAGCGCCGAGGCGCGAGGGGCGCGACATCGCAGTCGCAATACTGTAACTCGCAACTCGCGTCCTGACGGGCAGCTTACAGGTCGAACAGGCGCATCTCCGCCGCAGTGTAGGGACGCAAGCTGAAATTGAAAGCAAAGTTTGTACTCGTAAGCGATTCATCATGTTTTAGCTTCAAGCGCTGAAACGGAGCGCGGTCCACGGATGAGTATCTGTAACATGTCCGTCAGCAAGTGGGGGCCGGCTCAGAGGATGTTTGGCCGTGCAGATATTGCTCATAGCTTGCCGTTTGACTCAAGGGAACGAGGGTTCAAACCGCGTTGGACGACGTAGTGAGCAGCATCTGCTCGGCCGTACGTGAAGGTGGGCGACGTGCTGCGGGTGACCACCGCGGTGTTCAAATTTGATGTGAGGTCACTGTCACTGGCGCACAGTGCTCGCCGTGCCATCCACCACCATCACAGCCACACGCTGAAACCCTCGTTCATGGTTACAGACTCAGATGCCTAGAGTCTGTCCGCTTGAAATGGCGGAGAGGGTTGGTTAATGCTCACCTTGTGAGCACTTTGGGGCTCGATGCACGCTAGTGAAATGTACATATCAGACGAGCGCATGATGACTTACTCGGTAGGGTGGTGCAGGTTGACCCCACTTTGACCCAGGGTTGGCCGTGCCTGATTCCAGCGCTTGAAGCTCAGATATAATGAACCGCTTTATTACTTTGCTTTCAATTTCAACTTGCGCCACTACAACTCGGCGGACGACCGGCTGACGCCGGAGGCGGCGCTGGCGCACCCGTTCTTCGGGGACGTGCCGCCGCTGCCGGGGCCCGAAGTGTCCTCCTCCTCCTCCTCCGCCTTCTCTTCCTCCGCCCCCTCCGCCGCTGTTTCCTCCTCCGCTGCTGCCGGCCGAGCTGCCGCCGCCCACGCCGCCGCCGCCGCGGACCGCGCCGCCATTGCCGCCGCCGCTACCGCCGCTACTTCAAGTACAGTGACCCGGCCGGTTGCCACCGGCGGCGGCAGTGACGGAAGCGGCGGTTTCTCAGACGATGACGGCGGGATGGGTGAAATGGATATAGATGAGGAGATGCTGATGTGTCTGGACGGAATGCCGGAGGATCTGCGGATGAGCGGGATGAGCGCCAGAAGGATGTGACGTGACAGTGCCAAGTTCAGACCCTGTCCAGGATGCATTCATGGGATTAGGGATTCATGGGATTTGGGATTCATTGGATTTGGGATTCATGGGATTTGAGATTCATGGGATTTGGGATTCGGAAGCGTTACAGGATGCGGATGGGCTGATGATACCAGCTGGGTCTGTAAATGCGACAATGATGTAAATGCGAAATCGCGACGTGATGTATAGGGTAGAACTTTAGCGGGAAATGGGGTTTGGGTTTGGGGTTCTATATAGTACAGCTCAGTAGGCGGGGTAATTAGCGTAGGTGGGGTACGTCTGATATATCCGTTGGTAACTTTGTTCATAACCCTGTTCATAACAATTATCATAACTGTGTTCATAAATTTTTACATAAATTTGTTCATATTTAGAGGCACTCTGTGTTTAGCTTTCAGTGTTGTTTGTTCATAAAACAGGCAAGCAGTTTATTTACATTCGATCGTGCAACACTGACTGGGCACCACGCGCGTGTGTGTGTGTGTTTGTGTGTGAGAGAGAGAGAGAGCTTGACCGTGGTGAACAATATTCTGCCACGTCACTACGTGCTACTGAACTTCCAAAACGGGGGTTCACACGTCGTGCTACATAACAAAAAGATACCACTCGGTCGACGGACAGCAAAGAGCCAAAGTGGCCAAAGTGTGACTCACTCACTCGCTCTCTACTGCTGGGACATGTTGCCACTGTTGACCGGCCCCGTCGGGCCTCGTCCCCGTTTTCTGTCCGTAGCCCCTCAGCTCCTTCATCTCCCTCCCTAAGCCATGTCATGGGCTACTCGGGGCAGCCGTGCTCCCGCGCCCACTGCAGCAACTCCGTGTGTCCACCCTCATCGGCACGCGCAGTCGTCCTCGAATCCCACGGGCAGTCGTGCTGCCGCGCCCACTTCAGAGCATCCAGCTGCCCGCCCTCAGCGGCGAATGCGCAGGTCGTCTCGTTCGACGGACAGTGGTGCTCCCGGGCCCACTCCAACGTCTCCAGGTGTCCGCCCAGAGCGGCGAGTGCGCAGGTCCCCTCGTTCCATGGACAGTGGTGCTCCCGCGCCCACTTCAGCACCTCCAACTGCCCGGTCTGAGCGGCGGCTCCGCAGGTCGTCAAGTCCCACGGGCAGTGGTGATCCCGCGCCCACTTCAACACCTCCAGGTGCCCGCCCCGAGCGGCGGCCTTACAAGTCGTCGTGCCCCACGGGCAGTGGTGCTCCCGCGCCACTTCAGCACCTCCAGTTGCCCTCCCCTAGCGGCGGCGGCACAGGTCATCGTATCCCACGGACAGTAGTGCTTCCGCACCCACTTCAGCGTCTCCAGCTGCCCGTGCCCAGCGGCGGCGGCACAGGTGTACTCATCCCACGAGCAGTGGTGCTCCCGAGCCCACTTCAGTACCTCCAGGTGCCCGCCTACCGCGGCGTTGACACACGTCTCTGAATCCCAAGGGCAGCCGTGCTCCCGCAACCACATCAGCACACCCAGGTGTCCGCCTACAGCGGCTTCGGAACAGGTCCCCTCATTCCACGGGCAGTTGTGCTCCCACGCCCACTGCACCACCTCCAGGTGTCCTTCCCCAGCGGCGAGTGCGAACGTAGTCTCGGTCCACGGGCACCCGTTCTCCTTCGCCCGCGTGTGGGGAGGCAAGGTGAAGTTGAAAGCGAAGTGAGTTAGAAAGCGGATCACCATAATTTAACTTCAAGCACTGAAACCAGGCGCGGTCAAGACGGTGTCAAGCTGGGTTCAACCTGCACTGCCCTACCCAGACCAGCAGCCTGACGGAACCGACAAACCGACTTACCTTGAGCGGCACCTCATCGCTGACGCCCGCGCGCGGAAGAAATGAGGACTCTACCGCCGCCCTGCAGGCGTGATCCACGCGACGCAGCAGAGCGAGGTCCGTGGGATCCAGCCGCCGCAGCACCTCCTCCCTGAAGAGGTCGGACAGTCCAAGCAGGTCGAGCAGCCCGACGACAACCACCAGGTTCTGCGGCTTCACGCCCACGACGCGGCCGCCGGGCCCGTCCATTCGCACCCTCGCCCGCGCGCCCTCGTGGCTCACCACGCGACCCAAGCTGCCGTTCAGCTCCGCCGCGCCCGTCAGGCCCTCGCACCGCACGCGCGCGCCCACCGCCGGCAGCTTTTGGGGGGGCTCTTAAGGGGGGTTGCCGCCGCCGCAGCCGTCGACCCCGTCCGAGAGCGAGAGGCCCGAGAGGGAGGCGAGCGCGGGCTCGGGGCCACCGCCGCGCGCGGGGGTCGACGATGCCATTGCTTTGGCGTGCGTCGGACGGATCACGCGCGCGCTGCGCAGTGTGTGCGCGTTGATGGCGGGGGGGGGGCGAGGGAGCGCGACCGCGTTGGTGTGGCGTTTGGTTGTTCACGCCTCACGTTTAGTGGTTCTTTGTACGAGCAGCTCTCGTCATCAAGAGGGGCTGGAGTTGGAGTATCGGGGAATGTAATTTGACCACACACTACGTTGCTCTTCGCGGGTCAAAATAGGGTTTGTGCTCAGTTGCTGGTTGCCGAACCTCGAATTCCAAGGAAACTGAAAGTCGTACAGGTAGTGAGAGAGGAGATATGAGTACACACGTTGGGTGAAGTACGTGTGTGGGGTCGAGCACTGCAGCCACTTGTGCGGCCACGTGACTGCGACGACAGCAGCATACGCATATCGCGCGGCAGCGTAGTGTTGGCAGGCGAGATGGGGAAGACGAGCACCAAACAGATGATGGCTGCAGAGGCGCAGGAGGAGGAGGAGGAGGAGGCGGTGGAGGAGGAGGAGGGGGAAGGGCAGGAGGAGGAAGGGGAGGGTCGGGAGGAGGAGGAGGAGGAGGAGGAGGAGGAGCAGCGCGAGCAGCCCGCGCAGGCGCCGGGCGCCAGCTTCGAAGGACGCATGGGGGCGGGCGCGGGCGCGATGGCGCCCCCCCGGCGCGCGCGGCCGCCACCCGGGAGCTACGCGGATACTGCTGTCGAGCTGGATGCTGACGAGGAGGAGGAGGAGGAGGAAGAGGAGGAAGAGGAAGAGGAGGAGGAGGAGGAGGAGGAGGATGACGACGAAGACGACGACGACGACGAGGAGGAGGAGGACAGCAGCGACGACGGTCACTCTGGTGGAAAGCGCAAGCGCAACCGCAGCGGCGGCGGCGGCAGAGGCAAGCAGGCGACCGCCAGTGCCGCCACTGCCGCCGTCACCTCCGTCACCTCCACCTCCAGCTCCTACCGGGGAGTGTCCCGCCATGGATCGAAGTGGCGCGCAGCGCTCTGGCTCAACGGCAAGTCCACGTATCTGGGCACCTTCATCGTCGAGGGAGACGCCGCACGCGCGGTCGACCGCATGAGGGTGTGCCTCGACCTGCACGGGGAGAAATGTCAGGGTGGGCCCACAGGGCTCAACTTCGCCTACGCCAGCTACGCGGACGAGCTGGACGAGCTCGTGGACATCACATCGGAGGCGCTGGTGCTGAAACTGAGGCGTGAGGCCGTGGACACACGCACGCCCGCTGCCACCGGCACCTCCACGTACTGGGGCGTGTCCCGCCAAGGATCGAAGTGGCAGGCATCGCTCAAGCTCAACGGCAAGGGCACGTACCTGGGCACGTACGTCATCAAGGAGGACGCGGCGCGCGCGGTCGACCGCATGCGGGTGTGCCGCGACCTGCACGCCGTGGACAGCCGGGGGGCAGACATCACAAGGCTCAACTTCGCCTACGCCGAATACGCAGACGAGCTGGAGGTACTGGGGGACATCACGGAGGAGGAGCTGGCGTCGAAACTGAGGCGAGAGGCCGAAGACACACGCACGCCCACGCCTACCTCCTCCAAGTACCGAGGAGTGACCCGCAGGGGGTCGAAGTGGCGGGCACAGCTCAAGTGCAGCGGCAATTACACGCGCCTGGGCACCTTCGGCGTTGAGGAGGATGCCGCACACGCGTACGACCGTATGGTGGTGTGCTGCGACCTGCACGCGGTGGAGGGTCGGAAGGTGGGGCTCAAAGGGCTCAACTTCGCCTACGCAACCTACGCGGACGAGTTGGTCGAGCTGGGGCGCATCACGCGGGAGGAGCTGGTTGAGAAACTGCAGTGGGAGGAAAAATTGACTTGTTTCGAGGCGGCAGCGGCGGCGCGCAACGCCGCAGGAGGTGGTGGGGCGGGCGCCGCCGGCGAGGGCGGCATGATGTCCATCGACGTTCACATGATGAGCGGCGACCACACCCGGTGCGGCATCTGCTTCAACCCCTTCAACGCTGTTGGGTGGGGCCTGCCAAATATCGCTCGCCACGCACGTGATGCAAATATCTGCATCAGACAGAGTCAAAATGGCCTTGCTTTACGTGGCGGGCAGCTGGCCTGGCTGATGGCGCCTCGTCATAGCTTGCCATAAATGCATTGGTCAGTATGCCTTCAATAAATTCGGTTCAGAATCCGTTGGATGCGGATGACGTGGCGGGAAATATCTACCAGGCCCTGATGCCGGGCCGGACAAGGTGGAGCGCTTCTTCTTCATGCAGTGCCAGCACGCGCGGCAGTGCGGGGAGTGCGCCATGGCAGGGTGCTACACCCGGTATAAGACATTGTCGGCGCGTCATTCTGTCTGAACGCTTCTGTGTGGTATTATTGCATTACCAAGTGTGTATACCACTGCTTGTGTGTAAAGTGGCACACCAGGGTTAATAAATCATCGGCGTGCCTTGATGTATCGATGCACGGGTCCAAGTTGGAAGCCTGGTGCCTCCTCATACACGCCGACGCGTCTCTCTCTGATAAAATGATGCCCTGGTGTCATATCCGGTGATCTGACCACGTGCCCCTACCAAATTATGTACCTGTACGCTACGTGAGTGTGGTCCCTACCGCATGCGCATCTGGAAGACGCCCCCGGCCAAGCGGCGGTGCCCGTGGTGCAAGGAGAAGATCGACATCCGGCCCCGCCTCTTCAAGCCGTTCATGTGAGCGAGCCGGTGTCGATGCAGTCAGTCAGTGAGTCGGTCAGTGAATGAGTGAGTGAGTGGGCGAGTGGTGGAGGGTTCGAGTGTACGAGTCAGTCAGTCAGTCAGTCAGAAAAGCGAATGTGAGTACACGAGTTGAGGATGTTCGAATCTGAAGCCACCGCATGGTATGGCACGTGAGTCGAGCTAGGGTGGCGGCGCGGTGAGTGAAGTGGGTGCGTGAGTGGGTGGGTGATGACATGTATGAGCCGGTACGCATCACGTGTTTTGCGCTACTATGACGCGCGAGTCTATTCGGACGGGGGCGATGTGTATCATCGTCCGTGTCCCGTAGGTTATCAGCATTCCAATGCATGGCAGCGCTCTTTCGCGGCTGCTTCGGTTTTGTAATATCACATCGCACATGATAACCGTTTCATGCAGATTGACGACAGCTTTACTGGCAAAGGTACCAGCTCAACTCTGCAGTATCCGGACTGCGCCGCACGATTATCACAACGATATCTGCATCGGCATGTGAGGATCACTTTACGCAGTGGAGGATCAGTATCTATATCATCTCCATCGGCAGCTGGGGGGCGGCGTAGAGGAGCATTTGTCAGCGTCGGTGGGACAGTGGGGGGCGGCTCACAGGAACATGACTATCTGCATCCAACATGTGGGGTTGGCCCAGTACAGTTAGAGGTTCAGTATTAATGTTATCTGCGTAGGCCGATGGCGGGCAGAGGGCGGCTCAGGGGAGCAGCATGGTTATCTCCATCAACAGCCGTGACTCCTCCAGAACGATCAGCGTGCCCGCCGCCTCGTCGCAAGGCCTAACTCAGCGGCCCCTCCACCTCAACGTGAGTAACTCGAGTGACTTGGGCATCTTAAAGGATTCAGTTGGGGTCTCTTGACCGGTTTCAGGGACAATGCGGCTCGAATTGAGCTGACAAGGGAATGAGTGCCCAGAACCAGTAGGAGGAGGACGCTGCTAGTGTGTACGGGTGCACTGTGAGCAAACAGTCAGGGAACGAGTGCCCAGGCCACGGAGGAGGGGGATTGGGCGAGTGTGCACAGGTGCAATGTGAGCAAACAGTCTGGGAGCGAGTGGCAACGGCCCCGCCTCATCGCGGATCTGGCGGAAGTTGCGCGCGATGAACGCCCAGACCGCGGGCCGCACACCGCCTCATTGTTACTCAGCTAAACTTGAGCAGATTTCATGGTATTGCGTTCGATACCTGCCGGTGGTCCGAGGGACAATGCGGCTCAATGTTAAGCTCGACAGGAGGCTGGTGTGAGGCCCCGCCTTGGCCACCTCCCGCACCTCCTCCACCCCGGGCCTTGCACTCGCTCACTGTACCGCTCAACTTGAGCGCCTTTGAGGTGTCGCCTGTGTACTTTCAGGGACACAACGGTTCAAATGGAGCCAGAAAGGAAACGGCTCAAGTTGCGCTGACAAGGAAACTGGTGTAAGGACATGTATCCTAAGTCGGTAAGCACCTCAACCTAGTCTATAAAGAAAAAGGGGGTATCATTCTCACAAGGCAACAGTCTATGATACAAATGAAAGAAAAGTGACAGGCCCTGCCTCGAGCCCGTGTTCGTGCGCCCGCACGAACCAGTCGACGGCGTTGTGCGGCGACACGCGGCGGCGGCAGTGGTCGACGCACGCGGGCGCCCTCCAGCTGCAGCTCCTTCGCCTTGCGGGCCACGTCCATCAAGTCATTGTCGGTCAAGTGGAGCGCCGCCTAGGGTCTGACACTTCCGAATTCCTTTGTCAGCTTGATCTAAACACACTCGAGGTGTTGACTCCTTGTGGCTCGGACGTTGTTTGAGAATAGGTTAGCTCAGTCTTCAGTCTAGCAGTACTCAGTGAACCCTGGTTGCTTTTGTGTGATGGGTGCTTTCTGAAGAGTACTTTCTGATGTTGAGTCCGGCAGTATCATAATATTAGCCTTGCTTTTTGAGATAGAATGAGTGGTTTAGTGGATTCACAATGGGGCGGTCGGAATGAGAGAAGGGAGCGGCATGTGAGGCCCCGCCACGTCGGTGTAGCTGTACTCGAGGATGGCGCGGAACACGGCGGGGGTGGTGTGGCGGATCACCACCGGGCCCGCGCGGCCGCCGCCCACGCCCGACGTGAACATCGTGCGGAAGTACACGCTGCGCACCCCCAGCTGTGCCTTGTGCGCCACGATTGGCTGGCTCGTCGTCTCCACGCCCATACAGGAGGGTCGTTGAGCTCCAGCACTCGACCGAGGTTACGTCTAAACCCACTTTAGGGCGAATGCTCGTACATCGCACATACGCGCGGATGGGGAGGAGTGGAATCAACGTCGGTCTAGTGCCTGGTATGTAAGCTGTACTTGTACAAGCACTGTACGGTGTGGTTTGATGATCTGGCCAATGATCAAACGTGTTCTGGTGATTCAGCCATTGCTGCAAGTGACGACCCCGAACTGCGAACAGACCGGGCACTAGTGCGTGTTCTCGATACCCTCGCTGCCTGGTCGTCCACGTGCTCCACCGGGAACGTGACGTCCGAGAAAGTTGGGTCACCCAGCTTGCACTTCATCTGCTCGAGGTACGTCAGCACCTGCGGCGGCGGCGGGCCCGGGCCCTGCGGCGCCGCGGGACCAGGTTGTAGTGGCTGAAGTTGAATTTGAAACCAAAACTTGAAAGTAGTTGCATATTTCAGTGTCAAGCGCTAGTTACAGGCGCTTTCAACGTGGGTTTGATAGGGTCAACATGCACCGCCTCACCAGGGACCATTTTGCGGATGCGATGCGACGTCTGCGTGACAATGAAACTGCCGTCGGGAGCAATCGCTATCCCAAACGGGCGGCAGATGGGTGCCGCGGTGCCGGTACCGGCGGCTGTCGTGGCGCGGCCGCTGCCCGCCATCAGGGGCTTACACTCGTCCACTTCTCAGCTCAACTTGAGCCGCCTTTGACACCAAAACACACCCTACACATCCTAAACACCCGAAAACCCCCCTGAGACTTCCTTAACACCCCCCAAACACCCCCTACGCTCACCCTCTATCCCATGAAAAGCGCTTATGTTGAGCTGAAAAGTGAAACAGGGTAAGCCCCTGCCTGCCACCGTCATCACCGCGCCGTCCGAGCTGACCCGCCGGATGCGATTGTTTCCGAAGTCAGCCACGAACACGTTGCCGTCACCATCCACCGCGATGCCGCAGGGGCTGTCGAACCGCGCGTCAGCGGCCACGCCGTCTCGGAAGCCGCCTGCGCCTGCGCCGGCGCCGCCGCCGCCCGCCAGCGTGCTCACACCTGCCTCCCGCGATATTTGGCGGATGCGGCGGGCTTCAAGCTCGGAGACGAAGATATTCCCCTCACGGTCAACCGCAATCCCTGTCGGCTGATTGAATCCCGAACTGGTGCCCGGCGCGCCCGGCGCGTCGGCAGACGAAGCGGCGCCGGTTCCGGCGATTGTGGTCACCACGCCCAGAGGCGTGATCTTGCGGATGCGGTGGTTGCCCGTATCGGCGACGAAGACATCGCCCCAGATGTCCACCGCGATGCCCACCGGATGGCAGAAGCGCGCGTCAGCTCCCTGCCCGTCGTCGACGCCGGGGCGGCCGCTGCCAGCAAGCGTCGAGACATCGCCCTCCGGCGTGATCAAGCGCACGCAGTGGTTTGCATCGCACACAAACACACACCCCCTGACGTCGACGGCGACGCCAGTCGGGTGGAGGAAGCGAGCGACGGCGCCCGGCCCGTCCTGATAGCCCGCGACCCCGTCGCCTGCGATGGTGCTCACATCGCCGTCAGGCGCGATCTTGCGAATGCGATGGTTCTCCTGGTCGGCGACGTACACGATGCCCTCCGCGTCGCAGGCACAGTGTGAGGGTGTCGAGAACAGCGCCTGGGTAAGCGGCCCGTCACGGCACCCCCGCCCTGCCGCGTTCAGAGTGGACACCTGCATCGTGCGCGGCCCCGACCCCCGCGTCCAGTGCTGTGCGCCCGCGAGGAGCCCGCGGCGGTGTCACCGACGCCTCGAACCTCGATGTTTGCGCTACCTGTCGGTGTGACAAAGAGAGGGGGGACGAGGCAGCGCTGTCATCCAGAGGTGTGAGTCAGCGTCCTTCGTGTTATCCAAGCGCGCAGGCTTTCGAGTGCTCTGAAGCACAGCACACGGCGCTGCAGGCGAGCGGAGTATCGAGCTGGGAGACACGTGATAGGGGCGAGAGACACGGCGCGGGGAAATAGTGGGATTAACACAACGGGGCAGGCCGGCGCCGTGGCGGCGAAACAACGAGAGCGCTACGTCAGAGCGGAGAGCGAGAGTCCCCGGGTGGGTGGTTGGGAGAGGAGGGGTTGCCGAGCTCCTAGCAAATAAAAACCACGCAAGCTCGCAAACGCACCGGTGTATCGGCGCGCGCGTGCGAGGGCTTGGTGCACTGGCAGGGGAGGTGGTGCCGCGACGCACAGCCGGACTCTTCGTGCAGAGCTGGTGTGCCGCGCGGCTGTGCTAGCGGGACTTTAGCGCGTTGAATAGCCTACGCAAGTTCAGTGCCGTGCTTAGTTGTTGCTGTTGCTGAACCTCGAATTCCGAGGAAACGAAAAGTGGTAATACTTGTCGAGAAAGAGATCGTAAGACGGTGGGTGAAGTACGTGTGTGGGGTCGAGCGCCGCAGCCACTTGTGCGGCCACGTGACTGCGACAACAACGACGTACGTATATCGCGCGGCGGCATAGTGTTGGCAGGCAAGATGCGGCAGACGAGCACCAAACGGATGGAGGCGGCGGCGGAGGAGGGGGAGGAGGAGAAGGAGGAGGAGGAGGAGGAGGTGGTGGAGGAGGAGGAGGAGGAGGTGGAGGGGGCGGAGGAGGAGGGGGAGAAGGAGGAGGAGGGGCACCAGCGCGATCAGCACGCGCAGGTGCCGGGCGCCAGCTTCGAGAGACGCGTGGAGGCGGGCGTGGAGGCGTTGGCGCCCCCCCGGCGCGCGCGGCCGCCACCCGGGAGCTACGCGGATAATACTGCTGTCGAACTGGATACTGACGAGGAGGAGGAGGAGGAGGAAGAGGAGGAGGATGAGGAGGAGGAGGAGGAGGGGGAGGGGGAGGTGGAGGACGAGGACGAGGACGAGGACGAGGACGAGGAGGAAGAGGAGGAGAACAGCGACGACGGCGAATACGGCGGAAACCTCAAGCGCAAGCGCAGCGGCGGCGGCGGCGGCAAGCAGGCGACGCGCGCGAAGAAGAAGCCCGCCAATGCCAGCGCCACCACCACCGCCTCCCGCTCCGAGTACCAGGGAGTGTCCCGCAAGAGGTCGAAGTGGCGCGCACAGCTCCTGCTCAACGGTAAGCACATGAGCCTGGTCACCTTCGTCCTCGAGGAGGTCGCCGCACGCGCGTGCGACCGAATGCTGGTGTGCTGCGACCTGCACGGGGCAAAGCGTCAGGGTGGGCTCAAATGGCTCAACTTCCCCTACGTCGACTACGTTGGCGAGCTAGACGAGCTGAGGGGCATCACGCAGGACGAGCTGGCGCTGAAATTGAGGCGGTCGGCCGAGGACACACGCACGCCCACTCCCACCGGCACCTCCACGTACTGGGGCGTGCGCCGCCATGGGTCCAAGTGGCGCGCTAAGCTCAAGCTCAACGGCAAGGATGCGCACCTGGGCTACTTCGTCATCAAGGAGGAGGCTGCGCGCGCGGTCGACCGCATGCGGGTGTGCTGCGACCTGCACGGAGAGAGGCGTCAGGGTGGGCCCAGAGAGCTCAACCTCGCCTACGCCGGCTGCGCGGACGAGCTGCAAGAGCTGGGGTCCATGACGCCGGAGGAGCTGGTGCTGAAACTGAGGCGGGAGGCTGAGGACACGCGCACGCCGACTGCCACCGGCGCCTCCAAGTACTGGGGCGTGAGCCGCCAGGGGTCGAAGTGGCTCGCATCGCTCAGGCTCAACAGCAAGAGCACGCGCCTGGGCACCTTCGTCATCGAGGAGGAGGCTGCGCGCGCGGTCGACCGCATGCGGGTGTGCTGCGACCTGCACGCGGTGGAGAGTCGGGGGGCGGGGTTCAAAGGACTCAACTTCGCGTACGATGACTATGCGGGCCAGCTTGCCGAGCTGGGGTCCATGACGCCGAAGGGATTGGTTGAGACTTTGATGTGGGAGGCAAAGTTGGCACGCTTGGAGGCGGAAGTTGCGGCGAGCAACGCCAGAGGAGGTGGTGGGGCGGGCACCGGCGGCAAGGGCGGCATGATGTCCATCGACGTCCACGTGATGAGCGGCGACCACACCCAGTGCGGCATCTGCTTCGACCCCTTCACCGCCGACGGGTAGGGCCTGCTGCATATCGCTCGCCACCGCACATGGTGCAAATATCTCAATCAGCGAGGGTCAAAATGGCCCTGGATGACGTGGCGGGCAGTTTGCCTGGCGGATGGCGCCTCGTCATAGCATGCCTGTGATTCACTGGATTCAGAATGCCTTGGATGTGGATGACGTGGCGGGAAATATCTGCCAGGCCCTGACGCCGGGCCGGACAAGGTGGAGCGCTTCTTCTTCCTGCAGTGCCAGCACGCGCGGCAGTGCGGGGAGTGCGCCATGGCAGGGTGCCACACCTGTGATGAGACATCGTCGGCGCATCACTCTGTACGAACGCTTCTGTGTGGCATTAGACTTAGAATCTCACCACGTGCGTATACCACTGCTTTCGTGTGAAGCGGCACACTAGGGATAATATATCGTTAGCGTGTCTGATAACATGATGCCCATGCGTGATATCTGGTGATCTGAACATGTGCCTCTGCCAAAATATGTATGTGAACGCTATTTGCTATGTGGTTGTGGTCCTTACCGCACGCGCATCTGGAAGACACCCCGGGCGAAGCGGCGGTGCCCGTGGTGCAAGGAGAAAATCGACATCCGACCCCGCCTCTTGAAGCCGTTCATGTGAGTCCTCAGCCAATGTCGATGCCGATTGGAGCGGGGATGCAGTTGAGTGAGCCGCGGGAGTGCAGCCACCGTGGTGTCAATGTGGGTGGGTGGCCGGGTGGGTGGGGGGGTGAGCAGACAGTGCTGGGTGGGTGGGTGGGTGGCTGGCTGAGCGGGTAGGTCGGTGGGCGGTGAACAGGCAGTAGGTGGGTGAGTGGGCTAGTGGGTGGATGGGAGCGGGCTGTAGGCGGCCTCAGTGAACAACAGTAGGTACGCGTTAGCTGTGCCTACTGTGTGGTGAATGTGGGGTAGATGGGAACAGTGGGTGGGTGGGCGTCTGGGGTTGCGTAAAGCTCACCAGGTGAGGCGCCTTGGGGGTCGATGCACGTTAGAGGGGACGGGGGGCGGAGGGATACCAGTGGATGACTGATGTACACACGTGGATGACTGATGTACAACAACACGACCAACATACTGATTGACTATACAGCTATGCATCGCCATGATGAAATGAAGAAAGTGGTTCGCTCTCAAACACTGCCCAATTTCTGTCCTTCAGAGTGGCGGCGCGAGTGAGTGGAGTGGGTGTGTGCGTGAGTGGGTGATGACATGCGTGTGCCGGCACACATCACGCGGTGTGCACTATTGTAGCGCGTGAAGTAGTTCGGACGGGGGCGATGTGTCTCGTCGTCCGTGTCCCAGGATTAACATTCCAATACGCGGCGGCACTCTCTGGCGGTTGGCTTCGTTCTTGTTATATCACATCGAACAACATGTTCGTTTCACGAAACTTGGTGACAACGCTATCCGCTCAGGTACTGGCTCTCAACACTCCCGTCTCCACGCTGCGCCGCACGATGGTCACTCCGCTGCATCAGCATATGGGGCTTGCTCTGCCCAATGGACGCTCATTATATCTGCATTATCTGTATCTTTCGGCCGATGGCGGGCGGCTCAGGGGAGCAGCATGGCTATCTCCAGCAACAGCCGTAACTCCTCTAGAACGATCAGCGTGCCCGCCGCCTCGTCGCAGGGCCTTACACCGCGGCGCCCCTTCACCTCATCTTAAGTAATTGGAGTAACTGGAGCAACTGGAGTAACTGGGGTAATTCAAGTAATTGGAGCAAATGGAGTAATTGGAGTAATTGGATTATGTGGAGTAACTGGGGTAACGCTTGAGCTACTTCGAGGAGCCAAGTGGGGTAATTTGACCGGTTTCAGGGGCAATACGGCTCGAGTTGGGCTGACCAGGGAGTGAGTGGCCAGGCCAAGGAGGAAGAGGGTGCGGAGAGTTTGTGCAGGTGAACCATGAGCAGACAGTCAGGCAACAAGTGCTCAGGCCAGGGAGGAGGGCGATGCGGCGAGTGTGCACAGGTGCACTACAAGAGCAAACAGTGAGGGAGCGAGTGGTGACGGCCCCGCCTCATCGCGGATCTGGCGGAAGTTGTCCACGACGAACGCCCAGCCTGCGGGCCGCACATCACGTATCACTTCCACACAGCTGAACCTGAGCACATGTTGTGGTACTGCGTGCGATACCTGTCAGTGATTCGAGAAATAACACAGCTGGAAATTCAGCTCGAAAGATGACTGGCGTGAGGCCCCGCCTTGGCCGCCTCCCGCACCTCCTCCATCCCGGGCCTTGCACTCAGTCACCTCACTGCTCAACTTGAGCGCCTTCAACGTGTTACCTGAGTGGTTTCAGGGACAAAGTGCTCGATCTGAGCTGAAAAGGGAACAGCTCAAGTTGCGCTGACAAGGGAACTGGTGTAAGGACCTGTATCCTTAGTGAACATGCATCACCTTAGCTAGCTCTAGTATAAAAAAACAGGGGGTATCATTCTCCCAAGGCAAAATGCGACAGTCTACGATGCACATGAATGAAAACATAAATGTTAAATGTTAGGCCCTGCCTCAAGGCCGTGCTGGTGCGCCCGCACGAACCAGTCGACTGCATTGTGCGGCGACACGCGGCGGCAGCAGTGGTCGACGCACGCGGCCTCCGCACCCTCCAGTTGCAACTCCTTCGCCTTGCGTGCCACGTCCATCACGTCGTCGTCGGTCAAGCGAAGCGCCGACCAGGGTCTCACACTTCTAATCCCCCTTTTAGCTTACTATGGCCACATTCGAGGTGTTGACGCCGTGTGGCTTGGGATGTAGTCCGAGCTTGGTTTAGCTTAGTCCACAGTCTGGCATCATTAAACAAACCCTTCATGAGTTTGTGTGATGGGGTTGAGTGCTTTTCGGTTTTCAGCCAAAGCAATCTTATGAACTCAGCCCTTTTGTCTTAACTTGAGTGGTTCAGTGGACAATGCGGCAGGCAATTGAGTTGAGAAGGGCATGGCGCATGAGGCCCCGCCACGTCGGTGTAGAGGTACTCGAGGATGGCGCGGAACACGGCGGGGGTGGTGTGGCGGATCACCACCGGGCCCGCGCGGCCGCCGCCCACGCCCGACGTGAACATCGTGCGGAAGTACGCACTGCGCGCCGCCAGATGTGCTTTGTGCGCCGTGATTGGCTCGCTCGTCGTCTCCACACCCAAGCAACCGGGTCGTTGGGCACAAGCACTCGACCGAGGTTAAGCCTGCGACCCTGCATCCAATTCAAGGTGAATGCTCGAACGTACGCGCAGACGGGGAGAGGTGGATTCATCGTCAGCCTAGCTAGTGCTTGTTATGAATATCCCCGCTGCCTGGTCGTCCACTTCATGGTGAATGCTGATATATACGCACGGAAGAGGGGGAGCGGATTCAACGACGATTCAGTGCGTGTTATCAATACCCTCGCTGCCTGGTCATCCACGTGCTCCACCACGAACGCGACGTCCGAGAAAGTTGGGTCACCCAGCTTGCACTTCATCTGTTCGATGTACGTCACCTGCGGCGGCGGCGGGCCCGGGCCCTGCGGAACCGCGGGACCAGGTTGTAGTGGCGCAAGTTGAATTTGAAACCAAAACTTGAAAGCAGTTGCATGTTTCAGTGTCAAGCGCTTAGTTACAGGCGCTGTCAACGTGGGTTTGATAGGGTCAACTTGCACCGCCTTACCAGGGACCATCTTGCGGATGCGATGCGACGCCTGCGTGACAATGAAACTGCCGTCGGGAGCAATCGCTATCCCAAACGGGCGGCAGGAGGCTGCCGCGGTGCCGGTACCGGCGGCTGTCGTGGCGCGGCCGCTGCCCGCCTTCAGGGGCTTACACTCGTCCACTTCTCAGCTCAACGTAAGCGTTTTTTGTGGAATAGGTGGTGCGTTTACGGGGTATTTGAGGGGTGTTATCCAGGTGTCAGGGAATTTAGGGGATGTTTAGGGTATGTATTTGAGTCAGAAACGGCTCAGGTTGAGCTGAGGAGTGGACGAGTGTAAGCCCCTGCCCGCCACCGTCATCACCGCGCCGTCCGGGGTGATCCTCCGGATGCGATGGTTGCCGAAGTCAGCCACGAACACGTTGCCGTCACCATCCACCGCGATGCCGCAGGGACTGTCGAACCGCACGTCAGCGGCCACGCCGTCTCGGAAGCCGCCTGCGCCTGCGCCGGCGCCGCCGCCGCCCGCCAGCGTGCTCACACCTGCCTCCCGCGATATTTTGCGGATGCGGCGGGCTTCAAGCTCGGAGACGAAGATATTCCCCTCACGGTCAACCGCAATCCCTGTCGGCTGATTGAATCCCGAACCGGTGCCCGGCGCGCCCGGCGCGTCGGCAGACGAAGCGGCGCCGGTTCCGGCGATTGTGGTCACCACGCCCAGAGGCGTGATCTTGCGGATGCGGTGGTTGCCCGTATCGGCGACGAAGACATCGCCCCAGATGTCCACCGCGATGCCCACCGGATGGCAGAAGCGCGCATCAGCTCCCTGCCCGTCGCCGACGCCGGGGCGGCCGCTGCCAGCAAGCGTCGAGACATCGCCCTCCGGCGTGATCAAGCGCACGCAGTGGTTTGCATCGCACACAAATACATACCCACTCGCGTCGACGGCGACGCCAGTCGGGTGGAGGAAGCGAGCGACGGCGCCCGGCCCGTCCTGATAGCCCGCGACCCCGTCGCCTGCGATGGTGCTCACATCGCTGTCAGGCGCGATCTTGCGAATGCGATGGTTCTCCTGGTCGGCGACGTACACGATGCCCCCCGCGTCGCAGGCACAGTGTGAGGGTGTCGAGAACAGCGCCTGGGTAAGCGGCCCGTCACGGCACCCCCGCCCTGCCGCGTTCAGAGTGGCCACCTGCATCGTGCGCGGCCCCGCGGCCCCGCGGCCCCGACCCCCGCGTCCAGTGCTGTGCGCCCGCGTGGAGCCCGCGGTGTTGTCACCAACGCCTCGAACCGCGATGTAGGCGTTGCCTGTCGGTGTGACAAAGCAAAGAGCGGGGGGCGAGGCAGGGCTGTTATCCAGAGGGGTGAGTCAGCGGCTTTCGTGTTATCCAAGCGGCCGCGCTCGCGAGCGCGCTGAAGCAAAGCACACGGTGCTGCATGCGGGCGGAGTATCGAGTGGGGAGACACAACACACGAGAGAGGGGCGAGAGACTCGGCGCGGGGGGAGAGCGGGAAGAACGCGACGGGGGAGGCCGGCACCGTGTCGGCGAAACAACGAGAGCGCTGCGTCAGAGCAGAGAAGTCTCCGGGTGGGTGGTGGGAGGGGAGGGGTTGCCGAGCTCCTACTCGTCAGCAGAAAAACGCCACCCACGCTCGCAAACGCACCGGTTGTTTCGGCGCCGCACGGTCGCGCGAGGGCCCTTGAACTAGCGCGGCCTGCGGCCCGGGCCGACGCCGTTTAACAGCGTTTGACTATAAATGCCCTATGCCGCAGCACACGCGACGTATCTGATCATATATAAATGAAGCGCTGAATGAAGGGCCCAATTCATAACAGGAGAAGCGGAGTGTGGGTATGGGCATACAGGCAGAACGGCCCTGGGCCTGGAAGGGCAAAACCCATACAAACATAAACTCCTCTAACGCGATATGAACTCCCCTAATTTTAGAAGCTTGATGGAGAGTTCTTCCACAAATCTTGGAGGACTAAAACGTTGCCGCAGATCCGGACACGATTCGGTGCGATGGCTG
>Ga0307489_10000700_pt1 | contig 21061 bp, 37 predicted proteins | sample SB12metaG_FD_202247 | JGI IMG/M metagenome (GOLD analysis project Ga0307489, IMG submission 202247) | Sea-ice brine microbial communities from Beaufort Sea near Barrow, Alaska, United States - SB 1.2 | ecosystem: Environmental > Aquatic > Marine > Coastal | place: USA: Alaska | collected...
TGGGGTTTCCGTTTGGCGCTGCTGCGAAGCTTCGCTTCGGGTCACTTGCCAAACACAGCTGTGGGCGGTATGAACAGTGGGTCTCACTCACCCTCCGATGATGCATTGCAAAGCGCCCCATACGGCACAGAGGCACGTGCCCCCAGCGTTGGGAGTGCCCCCTTCGATGGTGCGAAGTGGGCGTGACCCAACGAATGTTTGCAGTTGCCCACCCTGCCTGTGTGTTATAGACCAGGGTGAAGACATGTTAGCTAAAAGAGCCTGACTGGTGCCTGGCGTTGGGCCAGCACACCTCAACGTCAACCCCGTCAACCACGTAGGTGCAAGCGCCCACCTCGGTGGTGCCAGGGGACACACTCGTCCACCTGTCATGTCAGCTCAACGTAAGCGCTTGTGGTGGGACAGGGTTGTGTTTCGGGAGAATGTAAGGCGGGGGTGGAGGGGGTACCTAGACGCTAGGGGATGTGTTAAGTGTCAGAAACGGCTCAGGTTGAGCTGATAAGTGGACGAGTGTAAGCCCCTGGTATTGAGCCAGCACACACCTAAACTCGCCCCCATACAATGCAACCGCCCACCCTGCCGCACGGGTTCGACAAGGAGCTGCGGGAGATCGGCGACTTCGAAAACTGGATCAAGGCAGGGGCCTGAGAGATACTGCTCGCCACACAATCGACCGCACCTTTGAATCTTCGTGTCTTGAATAGATGGCACCCGATGACGTGGCGAGCAATTTCAGGCTCTAATCCGCCACGTCATGTAACTTTTTTTAAACCCTCATGGCTCAAGTCAAATTGCTTCCGATGAAGTGGTGAGCAATTCCCCGTCGCCGCAGGCATCGCTTCCATTTACCGGGCCCAACAACAATTCAGGGTAGCTCTACTGGTTACTAAACTGATATTGTGCCAATACATTGATAGTGGCCAACAAGCATTGCTCCCGAAGCGCCGATGTACCCGAGTCACGTTTAACGGCCAATATGAGAGCTTGAGAGCATGTGGCAGGCCCTAGATGAAGAGCGTGGAGCACGATCTGACCAACCTGACGGGGGTGATGGAGTACTATGCCGGCAACGGCACCGAAGAGGGGGGCGGGGACGATGGGCAGGAGGACCAGACCGCCCGGTGATGCGTGTATGTTTACCAAAGTTTATCGAGCCCCAAGGCTCTCAACGAAGATGGAGGCTCTGAGCGGGAGCACCCGGGCCGGTGATGGGCAGTGGATGACATAATGCATAAGTAGTTTTAGGATAGCCATGCTGTTGGGTGCAGAGTGCACGCTCGACAATTAGCTTTAGGGTACTTTAGAAATAGGAACTCTCTTGGGCAGCAGCAGCGGCGGCATGATGCGGCGGCGTGATGCAGCGGCGGCACGCGTGGATGAGACGGAGAAAAACGAACAATGTTACTCATTAAAAAAATGCCAAAACAACAGACATCTACCGCCCTCGTGGAGCGTTCTAAAATGCTAAAAGCCATACAGTACCACCCAAACCCAACATGTCCTTCTTATTTAGTGGGCTTCTTGGCCTTCTTATGGTTCAAGGGCTGGCCCAGAATATCCTCCGGGGGCTTGACCACCTCCTTGACCTCCTTGGTTTAGCGGCTCAAGTTGATTTTGAAAGCAATGTAAAAGCAGTTGATCATATTACAGTTTCAAGAGCTCAGTTCCAGGCGCCTTCAACGTGGGTTTGATGGGGTCGAGCTGCACCGGCCTACCTTAGGCGCAGGCCCGTCGCTGTTGTCGGGGATGGCGTTGTAGATGGGGAGCGCCACCGACCAGGGGCTTGCACTCGTTCGCTTTCAGCTCAACTTGAGCCGTCTTTGTGCCCCGCGTAACCTAACTTGACCCATGACTGTGTCCCGAATGTGCTCAAGTTGAGCTCTAACGTGAACGAGTGTAAGCAGCTCAACTTGAGCTGTCTTTGTGCCCCCCGTAACCCAACTTGACCCATGAATGTGTCCCGAATGTGCTCAAGTTGAGCTCTAACGTGAACGCGTGAACGAGTGTAAGCCCCTGCCACCGACTCGTTGGTCTTCATGTAGATGCTCTGGATGTTGGCCCACTTGCTGCAGCGGCGCACGTTGAATTTAAAAGCTAAATTTGAAAGCGGCTCCTCATATCTTAGCTTCAAGCGCTGAAACCAGGCACTATCAATAGAGGCTCTAACTGGGTTCAAATTGCACCACCCCACCTTGCGCGGGATCACCTCCGTGTAGCGGCGCAAGTTGAATTTGAAAGCAAAGTTCGAAGGCGGTTCATCATATTAAAGTTTCAAGCGCTTAGTTCCAGGCGCTTTCAACGTGGGTTTCACAGGGTCAAGCTGCGCCACCCTACCTCCGCCGCCCCGTCGATCGCCGCCAGCGCGTTCGCCACCACCTCCTCCGGCGAGGGCCGGGCAGATGATGCTTTGCTCGCCACGTCGTCCAACGCGTTTTGAACCCTCGTATGGGGGCGAAAGCCTGGTGCCTCCTTATACAGCCGGGACGCTTCTCTCTGAACCCTCGTGTCTTGAGTTCACCATCCTACGATGTGGCGAGCAATATATCGGCAGTACTAGTACAGCCTGTATCCAGACTAGGAGCATAGCTCCGGTCTGCTACTCACTCTCACATCCATCGACAGGTGGCAGACCGGAGCAGAGTTACGACTGGATCTCCGGCAGGCCCTGCCTTGAGCGACATCGAGCTCTTGCCCACCTTGACGCTCAGGCAGGTCCCCGCGCCCATGTGCATGTAGGTGGCCGACGCGCAGGGGCTCACACTCGTCCACGTTTTCAGCTCAACGTAAGCACTTCTCGTAGGATACGCTGAATGGCGTCAGTCTGTCAGTGACATAAACGGCTCAAGTTGAGCTGAAATTCGGACGGATGTTAGCCCCTGCCGACGCGGCTTTGCGGATTTGCGCGGGCCAGTCCTTCTTGGTCAGGTCCACCGCCACCGGCTGCCGCTTCTTCTTGATGTAGCGGCGCAAGTTGAATGTGAAAGCAAAGTTTGAAAGCGTTTCATCGAATTATAGCTTCAAGCGCTAAAACCTTAGGCGCCTTAAACACGCGGGCTTCCACATTGGCAACCTGCACCGCCCTACCTTGAAGAACGCCTTGCCCAGCAGCTTGGGCAGGATGGGCAGCACGCGCGCATCCGCCACCAAAGAGGGCCTGGCAGGTTGTGCTCGCCACGTCATAGAATGCCACTTGACTCAATAAATAAGGGCGTTTGATGATGGCGGGAGGATGGGGGGGATAGGAGGGGTGAGGGAGGCGGGAGGGGAGGGTGGGAGGGGGCGCAGCGAGGGGAGGTTGGGGGTGGGAAACATGGTTGAGGGAGCGCCACCCGAGGAGGCGGGGTTGCGACTGCGACAACGACTGCGCTCACCGCACCATGCAACGCGTTTGATGACGTTGCGAGCAACATATAGCACGCCCTGCCACGAACAGGTCGTACGAGTCGCTGAGCTTGCGCTTGGCCTCGTGCGGCTTGTAGTTGTTGCGCAGCTTGGAGATTCCCAACACCTTGGCCACGCCGCACTTCTCCATCGTCGCCACGTGCTTCTTGGCCTCCTTGTGGGGCCTGCCACGCATTGCTCGCCACGTCACAGGATGCCATGTATCTCAGCGGACGAGGGTTCAACGGGCGGGGAAGGCGACGGGCAGGGGGAGGAGCAGGAGGAAGGGAGGAGGAGGAGGAGGAGGAGGGAAGGGAGGAGGAGGAGGAGTAGGAGGAAGGGCAGCAGCTCGAGCTGCACTTGCAGGCGCCGGGCGCCAGCTTCGAGGGACGGATGGAGGCGGGCGTGGACGCGGTGGGCAATGTCTGGCACGGCCGTGCCTCCTTGTGGCCCTCGCCCTGGTGGTCCTTCACGATGAGGCACACCTCCGCGCAGGGGCTTACTCTCGTCCACTTTTCGGCTCAACGTAAGCGCTTTCTGTGGGATAGGGGGTGCATTTAGTGGGTGTTCAGTGGGTGTTCAGTGGGTGTTCAGGAGGTGTCAGGAACTGTTAAGGGGTGTTTAAGGTGCTGTTGTTTTGTCAGAAACGGCTTAGGTTGAGATGAAGAGTGGACGAGTATAAGTCCCTGCCTCCGCGGTGTCCAGGTTCAGCAGCGGGTGCGGGATCTTCAGCGGCACCAGCTTGTTGCTGCCGACCGTCAAGGTCGTGCACTCGTTCCCGGCTCATCTCAGGAGGAGGAGGAGGAGGAGGAGGAGGAGGAGGAGGAGGAGGAGGAGGAAGAGGAGGAGGAGGAGGAGGAGGAGGAGGAGGAGGAGGGGGAGGAGGAAACATGAATGAGGGTTGTCGTGCTAGGTAGGGTGACCGACGAACTGACGTGCGTGGCGCCACTGCCGCCGCCGCCGCAGCAGCCTCTGGGCTTCGAGCCGGCGACCTGTCGAGTGGGAACGATGGGGAACGATATGGGGGCCTCGGGCCTTACTCTTCGAGGGGGTCTTGCGCATGGAAATCATGACGTTGAACATCTCGCCGTCGCCGTCATCGTCGCCGTCCGCGTCGAACAGCTTTGACTTGCCCTCGCTCTTCACCTTCTCGATGTGCTTCGACAGCGCCGCCACCGCCTTCGCCACCTCCGTGCAAGGCCCGCGTCACATCCAGCCACTCATTTCACCTCACAGCTCACACGACATACTCACTACCTAGAGCTAGGGGTCTTACCAAGTGCCTCCGCTTGATACCGAGGCAGCCTTGGAGTGTGTGGGGTGTACACTATGAACTTTGCGCGCTCGGTCACAGCCTTACCTGCGCGGGGTCCACCCGCGGGGGCGCGGCTGCCGCCGCCGCCGGCGCCATTATGTGTGTGGTGGTGTGTGAAAGTCACGACACCCGCCGCCGCCTTGGCTCGAAGTTTTCGCTCGCTCACGAGCGCCCGCTTTCACCGGCGCTTGAGCCGCCACTCGATGCGTAGGTAAGCAGGTCGCAGTGGAGGACAACGTAACTGTAGAAACGCCTCGGCGATGACGCGGCGCGTGTTTGTTGTGCGGCCCAAACGGAATGCGCAAATGGAAAGGCCGCCGCCGCCGACTTTCTTAGCGAGAGTCCGACCGAACAGCATGGTCGGTCGACGCGCTATCCACTGGACAGCTCAACTTGAGAGCGATTGTTGTTGGGCACCATCCCTGCTTGCACGGCGCCCCACAACCTTGAAATGTTCGCCTGCGCCGCTGCTTCCCCCGCCGCCGTGCTCATTTCCGCTCCACGCTCCGCCACCGCCTCCGCCCCCCGGCGTAGCGCGGCCCGCATGGCCGCCTCCGCCACCTCCGCCGAGGTTGCAAATGTGTCGAGGACCACGACGCCGAGCATCGCGCCGTTCGAGTTTGCAACCGCGGCGCGCACGCTGTTCGGCTGCGGCACCTCCAAGAAGGCGGGGCGGACACAGCTGTGGTTTTATACTCGAGGCCACTCCTGTGTGTGCGTGCATCCAAAGGCAATCCGCAGTCCCAACATTTGTTTTCACAGGAACACCACGAAGATGCATATTGCTGCTTGAGGGATGCAACCAGGGGCTTACACTCGCTCTCTTCATAGCTCAACTTGAGGACCTTCGGGAACAATTCGCTCACATTAGAGCTTAACTTTAGCACCTTCGGGACACATCCACGCGGTGATCTGGATTATATGAGGCATAAAGTCAGCTTAAGTTGAGCCGAAAGGGGTTAAGTAAGCTCAAGTTGAGCGAAAATGTGAGCGAGTGTAAGCCCCTGGTTGCAACCACCTCTCAACCTCGGGAACACTTGGTATCCTAGGTGAGGCCCTCTGAGAAGGTTCCCGCGCTCGTCAAAGAGCTCACGGCGCTGGAAGGGTGCAGCGACCAGCCCGTGCTCATCGTCACCGGCGCCTCCGACCGCTTCTCCGCGCCCTTGGCCGAGGCCCTTGAGCTGGAGGGTGTCGCATCTTTCGTGTACCACTGCCCAGGCGGCGAGCCGACGACGGCCACGGCCGAGGCAGGGGCTTACACTCGCTCACTTCACAGCTCAACTTGAGGACCTTCAGGAACACATCGCTCCCGCAGAGCTCAACTCGAGCACCGTCGGGGCACATCCACAGATTGATTTGGGTTGTGTAGGGGACAAACTAACCTGAAGTTGAGCGGAAAGGGGCAAGGTAAGCTCAAGTTGAGCGGAAATGGGAACGAGTGTAAGCCCCTGGGCCGAGGCGGCGATAAAGGTGGCGGTGGAGCACTCGTGCGGCGCGGTCATCGCCATCGGCGGCGGCACGCCCGTTGTAGGCCGGTGCAAGTTGACCCGTTCAAACCCACGTTGAAAGCGCCTGAAACCGAGCGCTTGAAACTAAAATGTGAGGAACTGCTTTCAGACTATGCTTTCAAATTCAACTTGCGCCGCTACACCGTGGACACCGGCAAGTGCGTTGCCGCGGTGGGGCGCTGCAGGTTGCCGGTATCAGAACCCGAGTAGAACGCGCGTCCGCTTTCAGCGCTTGAAACCAAAATTTGATGAACCGCTTTCGAACGTTGCTTTCAGTTTCAACGTGCGCCGCTACGCCGCGGTGCTGACCAACGGCGGCGCCGACCCGGACCTGTACGACTTCCTCGAGGTCGTGGGTAAGGCTGTTGACACTTGCATCCAAACAATTGGAGTCAGCCAGAATGCTCGTTCATGGTGTTCCGCGCCTCGCCCCACCTCGCCTCACCTCGCCTGCACCTCCCCTGCCCTCTGACCATAGCGGCTGATTGATGACGCTTGCATTCAAATTATTGGATTTAATGAAGGGTGGAGCTTAGCATTTCAGCTGTCAGTTACCGAACAAGCTCACACCAATGAACCCACTGATCACTACATCATGAATGGTCACCCCGAGGGCCACGAAGTCACGGCACTGCGTTTGCGGTTGATATGGCCCAGAATGCTCACGAGGCCGGTTTCGGTATATCGCCTGGGGGAAATGCCAATACAGAGTTGCGGGCAAAGCATCTGCGCTCCGCGCGGGAAATTGGGCGCCAGGTTGAATGCCCATACAGAATTGCGGGCAAAGCGTCAGCGCTCGGCGCGGGGCGCGATATACCGAAATCGGCCTATTCACGGCACTGCGTTTCCGGTTGTTGTGGCCTAGAATGCTCGCTCATCCGCGAGACCCTAGCGGCGGGGCGCGCGCAGCCGCTGACGAAGCGATGCGCGCCGTTCATCGCCGTGCCCACCACGGCCGGGCAGGGGGCTTATTGCAAAGAAGCACTCGGCCGACGTTGAATCGGTCAACCGAGCCCGCGCGTCTGTATGAGCATTCACCCTGAAGGTATTGTAGGCCATGCTCCGATGTCGGCTCGATTGCTTGTTCCTCAACGACCAGGGGCTTACACTCATTCCAATTTCCGCTCAACTTGTGCTTACTTTGCCCCTTTCCGCTCAACTTCAGCTTACATTGTCCCACATATGACCCCAATTGACTCTTGGATGTGTCCCGAAGGTGCTCAACTTGAGCTCTAACGTGAGAGAGATGTTCCCGATAGTCCTCAAGTTGAGCTCTGAAGTGAGCGAGTGTAAGCCCCTGTCAACGACCCTGCGGGCGGGCCTGGCGCGGAGGTGACGAAGAACTCCGTGCTGGAGGCGGGCGACCGCAAGGTAGGGCGGTGCAGGTTGACCCTGTCAAACCCACGTTGAAACCACCTGGAACCAAACGCTTGAAACTGAATTGTGATGAATCGATGTCAAACTTTGCTTGCAATTTTAACTTGCGCCGCTACAGCAAGGTGTCAATGCGGCACCCCTACATGCTGCCGGACGTGAGCGTCATCGACCCCGAGCTGACACTCTCCATGCCCCGGGATGTCACCGCGCACACTGGTAGGGCCCTAAACCCTAAACCATAGACCATAAACCCCAAACCCTCAACCCTAAGCCCTACCAACCCCGAGCTGACGCTCTCCTTGCCCCGGGACGTCACCGCGCACACTGGTATGGAACGGAACACTGTCCTTGTGCCCGTGCGACAGACTGACCATGTGTCCAAGGTGGTGTCAATGCGTGATACGAGAGAGAGTGAGAGAGAGCGAGAATGAGACGCTCCCGCGTGTATACGGTGGCACCAGGCTTTCGCCCCGACCCCCGGTGTGCGAGAGGGAGAAAGGCTTCAGCACGTATAAGTAGGCACCAAGGTGTCGCCCTGGCTGCCGTGTCATGGTGATGGATTCTCACCCAACCACGATTTATTATCTCAGTTTATGTGTGTGGCGACGTGATGCGGTACACTACGCTTGGGGTTGGACGCGCTGACGCAGTGCATCGAGCCCTTCGTCAGCAACAGCAGCAACCCGCTCACCGACGCCGTCGCCCGCGCCGGCATCCAGGCGGGTAGGGCCTGGTCTAACAGACCCTACCTGGGCTGTTTGCACTAGAAGCGAGGACAGTCGTCCACAATGACGCCCCCGTCTAGGTCCGAGCAAGGGCCGGTAAAGTGACCCCAGAATTTACCAGTTAACAGACCGTTAAAGTACTTGAGGGTTTAGGGTTGAGGTCTTAGGGTTTTGATTTCACCAGACGACCCCTCTATTACCTCCCCAATACCCCCCTGAAATCAAAATTTACCCCTCTTAAATGGTAGATTCTGGGGTCACTTTACAGGCCCTTGTTCGGACCTAAGTAGAAGCGAGGGTAGTCGTCCACAATGCCGGCCCCGGTTCCCGCGGCCCTGTGGTCGCCGCCGACCAGCGCCTGGCAGAAGTTGCTCAAACCAAACTTCTACTCACTTGCTGACCCTCGTTGATTGAGTTATGTGCCAAACGCCTGATTTTTCTGAGCATGTTTCGCTGGGCCCTGTTAGCGGGTGCGCGGTCGCTGCGCGCCGCCGTGGAGGACGGCTCCAACCTGGCGGCCCGCGAGGTAGGGCGGTGCAGGTTGATAGTATCAAACCCCGTGTCGAAAGCTCCTATGGTTTCAGCGCTTGAAACTAGAATATCATAAACTGCTTTCAACGTCTGCTTTCAATTTCAACTTGCGCCACTACAGCGAGGACATGTGCCTGTGCAGCTACTACGGCGGCTTGTCATTAGCCAACGCTAAGCTAGGGGCAGTGCACGGCTTCAGCGGCACTCTGGGCGGCTTGTTGCACGCCCCCCACGGCACGGCCCTCGCCACTCTCTCCCTTTCTAGTCCAGTCGAACCCCCAGCCGTTCGTCTCTGAGACCACTTGCGTTACATCCCAACTTGAGTTCACACGTCCAAGGCGCCTGTAGATAGGTTTAAGGTACCTCGGAGAGTAGTGGTGCGACCCTGAAACCTAAACCCTAAACCCTAAACCCTAAACCCTAAACCCTAAACCCTGAACCCTGAACCCTGAACCCTGAACCCTACACCCTGAACCCTGGTGGTGCGGCCCTGGCCGACGGGGCCATCTGCGCGGCGCTGCTGCCACACTGCTGCACGGTCAACGTGGCGGCGCTCAAGGTAGCGCGATGCAGGTTGACCCTATCAAACTGACGATGAAAGTGCCTGGAACGAAGCGCTTGAAACTGAAATATCATTGACAGCTTTCAAATTTTGCTTTCATTTTCAACTTGCGCCGCTTCATCAAGGGCCGCGTGGCGGCGGCGGACCCGGCAGCGGCAGCCAAGTACCTGGCGCGGTACGAGGTAGGGCGGTGCAGGTTGGCCCTATCAAACCCGCATTGACAGCGCCTGGAACTAAGCGCTTCAACCTATAATATGGTAAATTGCTCTGGAGTTTGCTCCAAAGTTGCTTTCAAATTCAGCTTGCGCCACTACAACGAGGATGTGGCGCGGGCCGTGACGGGGGACGGCGGCGCCACAGTGGAGGACGGCGTGCAGTGGATGCAGACCTTGGTCAAGGTAGGGCCTGCCAGATGTCACCCGCCACGTCATAGAATGTCACTCCACGCAATGAGCGAGGACTCAAAATGCGTTGGATGACGTGGCGGGCAGTTTGACAAAGTGCGCCGAACCATTTCGACACTTACGTCACTTGGTGAGACTTAGTGCTAAGTCGTCCAAATGGAGCATTCTGAGTCGAGCGGGACGACTTGTACTATTTGTTGTTGAGTGTCTAGGTGGTTTCACGCACCTTGTCATAGGTGGCAGGCCCTATGTATCGGAGTGCGGGGTGCCGGGGCTGGGCCACTTCGGTCTCAAGGAGGCAGGTACCAGTCAACAGTATTACCTGTCTGGTATTATGTCATAGGTCGATATCGGTATATCGCTTCCCGCGCCGAGCGCTGAAGCTTTGCCCGCAACTCTGTATGGGCATTCAGCCTGGCGCCCGCTTTTCCGCGCGGCGCGCTGACGCTTTGCCCACAATTCTGTATGGGCATGACACCCAAGTGATATACCGAAATCGGCCTATTTAGACTGGCATCACGGGATCGGTAAAATTTGAGTGCCACAGTATCAAAACACTGGCTGGTGGATTGCGACGTGGACACGAACAAGATGGCGGATCACTATCCCATCGGCTCGGCGAGCAGTACCCCCATAAGGCCAGCCCGATTTAATCTCGAGATCCGGTGAACGTTTTGGGTTGGATCGCAGTGGGGGGGGGCGGCGAGTTGGATCGGCGAGTCGGTCTAAATCGTATGGGCAAAATGACCCTGACATTGAAACAAACTTAACAGCAACCCTGAACCCAAAATGGACCGCGTAGTATGGGCAAAATGACCCCAAAACCGAGACGACTCGTCCGAAATCGCCCAAAATCGAGGGGTCAGGTTGACCGGATCTCGAGATTGTACACTGCTCACCAAAGTCATTCATTCCACTTGCCCCTTTAAAGAGGCGGACTTCGCGGAGGTGATCGCCAAGTCCAAGGAGTCCAGCAGTATGAAGGTGGGGCCTGGCAGAACATGCTACGCGGTCGGCGCCCCTCTATTTTAAGAAACTGGGGGGATCTGTGTAGGAAACTTCTGGGATCCCGGCCGACACCTGGCCGACCGATCCCAGTGCCTTCTCGATTATTAAACCCCCAACTGTAAATCAGTGTGATTTACCCCCAGTTTCATAAAGTAGAGGGGATCGTACCGCGTAGTGCTCAGAACATTACAGCGCAGCATTTGACTCAGTAGTCCACGGTTTAGAACATGTTGAAGAATGTTTTGGGCAAATTCTGCGAGGCCCTACGTGAAGGGCAACCCGGTGGCGCTTAGTGACGAGGAGCTGGCCACCATGTTGAGACTGGCGTTGTGATGTTGACGCGACGGGGAAATGTGTTTTCTTTCGCTCTAGGCTCTACTGTCTTGTTACAACGCGTTCGAGTTTTATCTCACATACATCTTATAGTATTGAAGTCAAAGCTCCATTAATAAACATTACTACCAACATAATTCTGAAACCACGTAGTGCTCTGAGCTGCACACGCCCATTGCACCCAGTGAAGGGTTTTTCCGCGGTGCATCGAAACCAGTACTGAAAATACATCACACATGAACGGTGTCAATACTGACTCATATGAGTACGAGTTGCTAGAAGCATCTTATGATAATCTTTTCCTGTGCAAGCGCCGGGAATAACGACAAATGGCACTGCCTCGCTTGACTAAGGATGAGCGGCGATCGGCCCGCCTGCGCGGTCGATGCCCCGCCCCAGCAGCAGGGGCTTACACTCGTCAACATCTTTGCTGAACCTGAGCCCTTTTTGTCACTGAAACCAGCAAAGCAACTCACCACATGGGACAAAAAGTGCTCACGTTGAGCTGAAAGGTAGACGATTGTAAGCCCCTGCCCAGCAGCATCGCCCGCCGCACAGTGGTGCACCGCTCGAAGTCCTCCTCCACGGTTTAGCGGCGCAAGTTGACATTGAAAGCAAAGTTTGAAAGCAGTTCATCACATTTTAGTTTCAAGCGCTTAGTTCCAGGCGCTTTCAACGTGGATTTCATAGGGTCAACCTGCACCGCCTTACCACGGTGGTGGAGGAGGTGGGCAGCAGGTGCCCCATAAACAGGGGCTTACACTCGTCCACTAGTCGGCTCAATGTAAGCACATTTTGTGGGGTACGTTGGGTGCATGATTTCCCCCCAGTCTATTAGACAGGGGGACACGCGGAGGTGTGACCAACACGGCTTGGGTTGAGCTGAACAGTGGACGAGTGTTGAGCTGAACAGTGGACGAGTGTAAGCACCTGCCCACGAACTCCACGTAGTCAAGCGCGCCGTCGCAGTTGGTGTCAAACTCCTTCATGATATCACTGAGCTCCTGAGGAGAAAACTCGAGGCCCATGGATCAGGGGCTTACACTCGTCCACATTTCAGCTCAACGTGAGCACTTTTTGTCCCATGTGTTGGGATGCTGTGCTGGTTTCAGTGACAAAAATGGCTCAGGTTGAGTAAAGATGTGGACGAGTGTGAGCTTCTGCCATGGATTTCATCCCGCTGGTGAACTCTTTCCAGTTGATGATGCCATCGCCATTCACCAGGGGCTTACACTCGTTCACTGTTCAGCTGAACTTGAGCCGTGTCTGACATACAAAAACACCCTACACACCCTATAAACCCCCGAACACCCCCTTCTCACGGGCTACACAACCTCTACGCGCATCCCCTGGCCCATTAAAAGCGCTCAAGTTGAGCTGAGAATTGAACGAGTGTAAGCCCCTGCCGTTGACGTCAAAGCGAGACCAGACGATGTCGAGCTGTTTCTTCAGCGGCACGTCGCCTGCCGCCCCAACGACGATCGCGCGCAGATTCTCGATCACATCCTCTCGAGACTGTCTGCGCTTTTTCAGCGCCGCTTCCACCTTCTTAGCGTCCCCCAAAAGCTTGACATTACCCACGATGTAGAGCCCCGCAAGTCGAATTTGAAAGCAAAGTGTGAAAGCAGTTTATGATATTCCAAATTCAAGCGCTGAAACCAACCATAGGGGCTTTCAACAAGGGTCTTGATGGTATGGACCTGCACCCGGTCCTCATTGCCATATTTAGGGTGTAGGGTTTAGGGTTTGGTGTGCACCGCCCTGCGACGAGTGGGCTGGTCCTCATCGCCTCGCTGCTCTGCGCCACGGTGTAGCGGCGCAAGTTGACTTTGAAAGCAACATTTGAAAGCAGATCATCACATTTTAGTTTCAAGCGCTCACATCCTGGCGCTCTCAACATGGGTCTGACAGGGTCAACCTGTGCCACCCGACCACGGAGGTGATGTCCGCGTTGACCCCGGCGGCGTGCACCTTGAGCCAGGGGCTGATACTGATCCACTTCTCAGCTCAACCTGAGCCGTTTCTGTCACTATAACTCCATGGACCACCCAGCGTATCCCACAAAAGGCGCTCATGATGAGCTGATGAGTGGACGAGTGTGAGCCCGTGCCTTGAGCCACTGCCGCATGTACCCCGCGGACGGCGCCTTGGTCGCCGCGCGGGGCCCGAACCTTCTCAAAGTGTTGCCCTCGTGCGACGCCAGGATGTAGTGGCGCAAGTTGAATTTGAAAGCACAGGTTGAAAGCAGTATATCACAGGTTAGTTTCAAGCGCTGAGTTCCAGGCGGTTTCAACTGGAGCTTCATAGGATCAACCTGCACCGCCCTACCAGGATCTTGCGCATCTTCTCCATTCTGTAGCAGCGCAAGTTGAAACTGAAAGCAACACTCGACAGCAGTTCATCGTGTTCCAGTTTCAAGCGCTTAGTCCCAGGCGCCTTCAACACGGGGTTAATCGGTTCAACGTGCACCGCCTCACCATGCTGAGCGGCACGCGGTCGTCGCACCATTCTGTAGCGGCGCAAGTTGGAATTGAAAGCAAAAGTTGAAAGCAGTTTATCATATGTTAGTTTCAAACGCTTAGTTCCAGGCGCGTTCAACATGTGTTTCATTGGTTCAACCTGCAGCACCCTACCATTCCACGAACTCCTGCCAGAAGATGTTGCCGTCGCCATCTGTGTCGAATATCTCCATCAAGTGTACCAGCTCCTCCGTGTTCATGTTGACCCCCATGTTGTAGCGGTGCAAGTTGATTTTGAAAAGTTGAAAGCAATATATCCCACTTTCGTTTCAAGCGCTTAGTTCCAGGCGGTTTCAAATTGGGTTTAATGGGGTCAATCTGCACCGCCCTACCATGTCCTTCAGTGCCTTGTCAAACTCGTACCGCCATGTAGCGGTGCAAGCTCAAATTGAAAGAAACGATGCAAGCAGTTTATGATGTTCTACTTTCAAGCGCTGAAACCATAGGCGCTTCTGACACTGTGTAGACTGTGTATACTGTGTAGACCGTGTAGACTGTGGCTGAACCATAGGCGCTTTCGACACTGTGTAGACTGAGGAGGTGCAGCGCCCTACCAGGATATGCTGCTGTTGCCGTCAGGGTCAAACTTGAGGAACACCTTCTTAAGCTCGCGGGTGGCATACGCGGAGCTGGAAAACTGCCTGATTTTGTCGCGGACCAACAGGATGATATCGAGGATCTGCGGCGACAGCGACGCGGCGGTGGTGAGAACGTCAGTGACTGGTATATACCAGGCGGCAGCTGGCCGGAAGAAACGGAGCGAGACAACGCGGGGGAGGGTGCCGGAAGAACGAGGAAACAATTGGATGCGGGAGTTTGAGTTGGGTATTCATAGCTCAGAGGCGTGTGGTTGAGGCGGCAAGGGGTAAAGGAGAGATTGAAGGAAAACTAAATGTGGGTTCACCGCTTCACCCCAGGTTGAGCCCAGGCTGTGAGCTCAGGTTGACCCCAGGTTGACCCTAGGTTGCCTCCAGGTTAACCCCAGGTTTGACCCCAGGTTGACCCCAGGGTGACCCCGGGTTGACCCCATGTTGACCCCGGGTTGAACCCAGGTCGACCACTGGTTGACCCGAGGTTGACCACCCGATGACCTCAGGTTGACCCAGGTTGACGCAGGTTGACCCCAGGTTGACTCCAGGTTGACCCCAGGTTGACCCCAGGCCAGGTTGACCCCAGGCCAGGTTGACCCCAGGTTGACCCCAGGTTGACCCCAGGTTGACCCTGGTAGATTTCGCCGGGTCGATCGAAGACGAGCGGGGCGGCGGGCGCAGGGGTTCGTCACGGAACGCCGCGTGGAGCCGGCGAGAGCAGACGGGAGGGAGGGTTGCTTGGAGGTTCGAGCGGGGCGCGCACCGCCTTCTGGCGCGTGAGGAGGGCCATCTCAGCCACGTACGCCTCCTCGTCAGTGACCTCCCCGCTGTTGTCCGCGTCCCATTTGGCCTGCATCCGATGCACGAGGACTTTTTTTAGTGCCGTGAGTTTAGGTGGGTTGGGGCGCTTGTGCTCCAAACGCGGGCGGACCGTGCCAGAGCGGGCGTTGTGGAAAGAATTCGGCGGAGTGCATAAAGTGAACATGGCAACACTAGATGCGTCGCCAGGCGGAGGCATGCACCAGGAGGAGCAGGTGGACTTTTTAGTGCCATGAGTTTAGTCAGGTGGGTGGGGAAAGGCACGTTTGTCCTCCCAATTCGGGCGGACCGTGCCAGAGCGGGCGTTGCAAAAGGCGCTCGCCGCCATGAGCAGACCAAACCATATGCGTCGCCAGGCGAAGGCATGCACACACCTTCCTCGCCTCCAGCTTGCGTTCCTTCTCCGTGTCCCGGATGGCTTGGGAGTAAAGCCTTGCAGCCTGTCCTGCCTCGGAGCAGGGGCTCACTCGTCCACTTTTCAGCTCAACTTGAGCCGTGTCTGACACACAAAAACACCCTAGACACCACAAACACCCCCTAACCCCCCCTTAACACGCGCTACACAATCCCTACGCGCACCCTCTGTCCCACACAAAGCGCTCAAGTTGAGCTGAGAAGTGAACGGGTGTAAAGCATCTGCCTCGGAGGACACCGCGGCGTAGCTCTGGCTCGCCATTTGGGCGGCGACGTGACGTGGCGGGATGTGGACTCACTCGCTCGGCCACGCTGAACGAAACACCTGCCACGTAAATGCGCTGCCTTCCGCCCTATCACTGAATGGAGTATGCACGAGGCCTGAGCTTGAAGGTGACGACGGTCAGTGCACGTGGTGCGTCAGGAGGAGGCGAGGGCTGAGGGTCGGGACGCGATATTCGTAGTCGTCTACGATGGCTTTATGACCGTGCCCACGCCGTCAACGTGTGTGTTGACTGCGGCTCTGCACGGCTCCCCTCGCGCCTCCAGCCGCCTAGTTGTGTATCGGACCCGGCGCCCGTGTCTCACGTTGAGTGAGGATGGGACGCCCTGCCCCAACCCGGCCGCCCCAAAACGGCCGCCTCGCGCCTAGCACGGCTGCCGTGCCCGCTGAGCGGGGTTTTCGGGTTCAGGGTTTATGAAAGGGTTTAGGGTTTCCGAATGTGGCCGTTGCGCCTCTCATTTTTCTGGAGTGCCCACGCGGCACCTCCGCTGCCAGTGCATTCGCGGCAACGCGAGCGACGGCACTGCGCCTCTCTTAACAGCGCCGGCGGACAACCCAGCACTCCACCGCTCGCCATGCCCATGGCGGGCGGCCAGGATGTGGAGTTCACCGAGTCGGTACGACCCGACTCCCGAATTGCATTTTATTTCCATCTTTTGAAGATTTGAGAGATTTCGAAACCTATCCGCGCACAAGACTTGGACTGACCAGTGAGCGTACTCCCTGCCGCAGGCGGAGCTGTCGTTCCACGGCGTCGAGTACATCGTCACCATCAGCAGCCTGCGCGACGAGATGCTGTCACTCGAGGTGCGCTGCGGCAGCGGGGGCGGGGTAGACAACAAAACTAATCTACAGACGGAGAGCGAGCGGGGGTCCGAAGGCACCTGGCCAAAGTGAACGTTTGAGACTGGCTCACACGCATCGAACGGAATGCGCGGCGGCGGCGGCGGCTGCACGGAAGGGCGAATGCGCGCGCGGAGAGAATGCACAACGTGCGCGAGCAGCGCGCGCACACCCCTGTGAGGTTGGCGTACGCGGTTCGGTCGGCGATACTACCGCGACACCCCGCGCCCCGCGCCGCGACGACTTCAAATCTTCACATAAAATATCTTTCTCACCCATGCCCCATCGCCCACACGTACAGGTGGAGCAAAAGGACGACGGGCAGCGGCAGGGGCTCACACTCGCTTAGCTCAACTTGAGCCGTGTCTGACACACAATAACACCCTGCACACCCCCAACACCCCCAACACCCCCTCAACACGGCCTACACAACCCCTACGCGCACCCCCAATCCCATTGAAAGCGCTCAAGTTGAGCTGAAAAAATAACGAGTGTAAGCCCATGGGCAGCGGTGGCGCGGGGATTTCACCAGCCGGTACATCGAGGACATCACCACCAAGACCGGCAACTTCAAGGCAGGGCCTGCCGCCCGAACTCTGGCGCCTTGGCAGCTCGACTGAAATCGGTTGGTCCCTTGGCTGAAAGCTGGAACCAACCAACTCCGGCGCTCCAAACCAACCAACTCCAACACGATGACGCCAGGCAGCCTCAGAATGTGTACCTCGAACGTCGAAGCGGAGGGCATTGGAAATATTCTCCTTGAGGAGTGGGCATTGGACTGATGATCCTCCAGGAGGGCACAAAACCGATAGTCCGCGAAGAGGGGGCATTGGAAATATGTACGTCGAAGAGGGGGGATTGGAAAGACGAACCTCGAGGGGGGGGCGCTGGAAAGATGCACCTCGAACACGCTCATGTTTAGCTGACACGGGCTAGTGTGACCTCCTCGAAGAAGAGGGTTTTGGACAGATGTGCCTCGTAGATGCGCATGTTAAGCTAACACGGGAACTGGCACACGACCCTGCGGCGAGAAGTACGGCGTGTTTCTGAAGATGCTGCTGGCGGCCGTGGTTGATGACAGCGACTCCGTCTTTGTCGACCTGCTCACGTACGCCGACCTCGAGGCGGGGCCTGCCTGTGGGCTGAAGGGTTTAGAGTTTAGGGTTTAGGGCTTAGGGCTTACGTTGAGCTGAAGGGGCGGGGGTTCGCCGTGACCTGATGTGTGCCGGGAAACTGTGACTGAAAATATACGCCGTGTCTTTATGTTTGCTGGTACTCTATGACTGAAACTGAACGACGCGCCGTGTCAGGGAATGAGTGGCCAAGTCAGGGAGGAGGATGCGGCGAGTGTTGTACGGGTACACTATAAGCAAACAATGAGGGAACCAGTGTACTTCAGGTTTCCAGGGTACCTCAAATGGCGGTCGCCGATTCTTGAGTAATAGACGGTCAAATCGCCATATTGTACCACTGTACGAAGGTATGGGAAATCTGACCGTCTATTCACTCGAGTCATCCGACTCGAAGAGCGTTGACCGCCATTTAAGGTACCCTGGAAAACTGCGAAGTAAGGCCCTGCACCGAGGCTTTGAAAAACAAGCGCGCAGGCGGCGGCGGCGGCGGCGGGGCGGCCAAGGCGGGCGGCACCGGGCACACCAACAACAAGCGGTACCTCATTCTGACCTACGCCGCGGAGTACGACCGCGTGCACTACCCGCTGCCGCTGCTGCACGAGGTAGGGCCTTCACAGTTTTCCAGGGTAGCTCAAATGGCGGTGGCCAATTCTTGAGTAATGGACGGTCGATCCGTCATATTGGGTCTGATGTGGCGGATCTGACCGTCTGTCAACTCGTGTCTTCCAATCGAAGAGCGTTGACCGCCACTTGTGCCACCCTGGAAATCTGCGTAGGCCTTGCACTCCATCGCTTTGCAGCTCAAAGTACAAGATTACGCACGTAGCTTTCTTTTTCGCTCAACTTATGAACGATGAGACAGCTCCCATTCTTTGATACTTCCCTTGAGAAGCATGTTCGAGGTATTATTTTAGTGGTTGCATGGGCGATGCGGCTTGAGTTGAGCTCACAGTGGACTGGTGTAAGCGGCTTCGGGGTGTTATGTCAGGGACACGCGGCTCGAGTTGAGCTAATGATGGACTGGTATACGGCCATGGCACGAGGACAACCCGGCGCCGGCGGCGCTAAAGGCAGGGTACGACACGGCGTTCCGACTCTTTACTCAAAGTGTACCTGTACTCACTCGCTGCATCCTCCTCGGTTGCCTGGCACGGCGTCCTGACTGTTTGCTCACAGTGTACCCGTGCCTTCGAGGTGCTGGCTGTAGAGCTGAACAGGGACGTGGTGTAAGGGGGCACTGGCGCAAGGCGACCATCGCGCGGCTGAAGGAGGACAATGCACAGTTGGCTGCGGCGGCAGCGGGGCCGGGGGGGGGTGCGCACGGCAGCCGGCAGCACGGCGGCGGTGGCGCTAGCGGCGCCAAGGGTGGCAAGGAAGGGAAGGCGGCAGCGGTGGAGGCAGGGGCTTACACTCGTCCACTTTTCGGCTCAACGTAAGCGCTTTCTGTGGGATAGGGGTTGCATTTCGGGGTTGTCTAGGGGGTGTTTAGGAGGTGTCAGGGGGTGTTAGGGGGTGCTCTCGGTGTGGTTTATGTCAGGAACGGCTCAGGTTGAGCTGAAAAGTGGACGAGTGTAAGCCCCTGGGTGGAGGCAATCCGGGCCAGGGAGGAGACTGAGGCGCTGAAGGCGCAGGTGCGGCAGCTGCAGCGCACGCTGGCCACCGCGGAGAAAGCGGCGGCGGCCTACGGCGGCGGAGGCGGTGGCGGGGGCGCGGGCGGGGGTGCGGGGAGGGGGGTGAACGACAGCGGGGGGTCGGCGGCGGCCTCAGCGGCGTTTGAGCAGGTCGAGCACCTACAGGTACGGCGGCGTAGGTTGAACCCTAAACCCTAAACCCGAAACCCGAAACCCTACTGGTTACGGCTGCGTGGGTTGAATTCCCTTTGTCCGCGCTCGCTTGTTAGGCGATGTCTGGTTTGATACCGGCTGTACTGTGTACTGCCTTCATTGTCGCCAGCCAAGTCATCCCTGTCAGTGTACAGCCTTGTGTCTTGAGTAAAATGGCATCCTATGTCGTGTCATCCCCAGCAGTGTGAGGGACCTGTTATTGCCTTAGGTGGCATAATGTGACGTGGCGAACACTCGCGACCGATGGTAACGGCATCATGTGACGTGGCGTTGCGTTTTGATTCGGCTGTCGTGGCGAACACTCGCGTGTCAACTTTAACGGCATCATGTGACGTGGCGTCGCGTTTTTTTCTCGGCCATGGAGGTGGGCGGAGCTGAAAGCGGCGGCAAAGGAGGTGCGCGTGGTGCGCCGCGAGCGGGACGACCTGGGCCAAAGGCTACAGGCAGGGGCTTACACTCGTCCACGTTCCAGCTCAACGTCAGCACATTTAAGGGATGCGCAGGGTGCCTTGGGTGGAGTTAGGGACAAAAGCAGCTTAGGTGAGCTGTTAAGTTGACGAGTGCCAGCCCATGGCTACAGGGCGCAGAGACGGAAGCGTCCAATGCGGAGGCGTCGAAGAAGCGCATGGTGCAACGCAAGCAGAAAGAGCTGGATGTGGCGGTGGTGGAGGTGAACCGCCGCCGCGACACCGAGCGCGACCTGAGGGTCAAGATCAAGGACCTCTCCACGGAGGTGGACGGGCTGCAGCGGCGGATGCGGGCGGCGGATCAGAGGTACGCCAACGGCGGCGGCACACCGAGGGCATCCAGCCGATCCGCGTCGCCCGCGCGCGGTGCCATGGTAGGGCGGTGCAGGTTGACCCTATCAAACCCACGTTGAAAGCGCCTGGAACTAAGCGTGTTGAAACTTACATGTGATGGACCGCTTTCAAACTTTGCCTTCAAAATTAACTTGCGCCGCTACACCATGGGGCCGGGGGCCGCCGCTGCCGCGCCGCGCTACGGCGCCCGCCCGGGCGCTGGAGGTGCTGGAGGTGGGGTCATCCGTAATCTCCGCTACGTCATCCACGGGTGCTAGGGCGAAAGCCTGGTGCCTCCTTATAATACACGCGGAACCGTCTCTCTCACTCCCTCTCTCTCTCTCTCGCCACATCTACCACCTCTCTCTCGCCACATCTACCACACGTCATATACTGCTAGTGTGGACTCATTAAATCATTTAAATCATACAACCGAGGGTGTCACACATTGTGGATGACGTGTCGACGATTAGTTGTGCGGCTCCAGCCGGAGGTAATGCCGGGACTTCCCGGAACCCGTCGAGGAGCGGCTCCCCCGCGGGGTCCAGGGCGGGGTCCGACCGGGGGTCCGTGGAGCGCAGCCGACCGACGTGGGGCGCGCCGCCGCCGCGCGCGCGCAGCCCGGCGGCGCCGCGCGACCCCTCCTCGGCGCGAGCCGCCTCCGCCTCCCGC
>Ga0307489_10000701_pt1 | contig 21059 bp, 20 predicted proteins | sample SB12metaG_FD_202247 | JGI IMG/M metagenome (GOLD analysis project Ga0307489, IMG submission 202247) | Sea-ice brine microbial communities from Beaufort Sea near Barrow, Alaska, United States - SB 1.2 | ecosystem: Environmental > Aquatic > Marine > Coastal | place: USA: Alaska | collected...
GCGCCTCTGCGTGGCAGGCGAAGTTCGAGCGCATTAACGGAAGCGGATCGCAAGACGGCCCACCCTCGGTGTGGAAGCTGAAGCCCATTCCCCTCACGCAAGGCTCTTTCCAAGCGGCCGTCGACGCATGCTTGGCGACGCACCCGGTGGATGGACTGTGCGTCGACAGCGAGTACGGCGCGATGCCGGACTGGAACGTGATTGGCGTCACGGATATGTCCTACGCGTTCAGCAACAAGTCCGCGTTCAACGCGAACATCGGCGCCTGGGATACCTCGAGCGTCACGACTATGGACTACATGTTCAAAGACGCTGCAACCTTCAATCAACCGCTCGCAGGTTGGGTCACCTCCAGCGTGACAACTTTTTGGGGCATGTTCTTGCAGGCTTCAAGTTTCGATCATGACATCACCGGTTGGTCCAATCAGTCGCTCACGGACGGGTCATGGATGTTCTATGGCGCCACCGCGTGGCTGGCAAAGTTTGAGCGTATCGACGGCAACTCGATATCGACAGGCCCACCCTCGATGTGGCAGCACGCGCCCAGCTCGACAGACTCCTGCAGCTCTTCCGCAGACTGCAACTACGGAGGGGCGTGCCTCGGTGGAAACTGTTGCGCCTTCAGCATATACTCGATGGCCCCCTCCTCCGAATACAATGGCACCGGCTACCATTATGTGGACACCGGCACCACGAACTGCGCGGCGTGCAACGACGCGTCATCGACATCCCCCTACATGTCGTCGAGCAACGTGCAATACCGCTGCAGTGCGTGCAATGCCGGGTCACAACTCTTCGAAGCCTATGGTGAAGTCCAATGCCAACAAATATGCGACCCGGCGACCGAGTTCCGCTCATCACCGAGCTCTCCCACCTGCTCGACCAAGTACTCAGCCGGCAGCTCTTGCCTCACTTCTGGATACTCAAACCCCTCAGAACGAGATTCGACGTGTCTGTCGGGAGTGTGCGGCGGCTCTTACTGCTGCAGCGCAGCCGCCGCCGCCACGTCGTGCGGGTTTTGCGCATCTGGTTCCGGAGCTTGTTGGACCACATCCCAAGTTGGCGGCTCCTGCGGCTCTACCGCGGACTGTTACAACGGAGGGGCGTGCCTCGACAGCACCTGCTGCGCCTTCAGCAACTCCTCGATGGCCCCTACCTACCAATACAATGGCACCAACTACGCAGTGATGGACAGCGGCACCACACACTGCGCAGCGTGCAACAACCCGTCACAGACATCCGCCTACTACTCCACGGACAACGATCAATACCAGTGTAGCGCGTGCGACGCCGGGACGCAGCTCGTCGACGGCTTCGACTACTTTGGCACTGGCAATTTCCGGTGCGCCATCATCGCTGCCAATGGCGAATTTTGCAACAACTTCTGGCAGTGGTCGCGAAGCCGGGCTTGTGCTTCAGGTAACTACTGCAAATCCGTGGACGCCGGCGGCACCGGTAACTGCGCGGCTACTGTCGCCGACGGCGAAAATTGCAACGACAGCTTGGGGTGCTCATCTGGCTACTGCGACATGGTGACGACGACTTGTGCATTCTCTTTCCAGCCGGCCGTCGACGCATGCCTGGCGACGCACCCGGTGGATGGACTGTGCGTCGACAACGAGTACGGCGCGATGCCAGGCTGGGACGTGTCGGGCGTCACTGATATGTCCGGCGCGTTCCGCGGCAGGTCCGCGTTCAACGGCGACATCAGCGCCTGGGACACCTCCAGCGTTACCTATATGTACGGCATGTTCGATGGCGCTTCAGCTTTCGATCAGCCTCTCGAGGGCTGGAATACCTCGAGCGTGACTAGTATGGGAAGCATGTTCTCCAAGGCCACAAATTTCAATCGGCCGTTGGCGGCTTGGGACACCTCCAGCGTCATGTCTATGTACTACATGTTCGGAGGGGCTTCAGCTTTCGATCAGCCGCTCGCGGCTTGGAATACTGCGAGTGTCATGGATACGTTTCGAATGTTCGCGAACGCCTCTGCCTTCGCCCAAGACATTACCAGCTGGTACACTCCGAAGCTCTTGACCGCCCGCTGCACCGGTGCGAATAACAACTATTTATCGGCATGGGCTTACACTCGTCCACTTTTCAATTCGACTTGAGCCATTTCTGACACAAAATATTCCCTGAACACCCCCCCACAACCTCCTCAACACCCCCCAAATAACACCTAAACGCTCCCCGTACCCCTCAGAAAGTGCTCACGTTGATCCGAAAAGTGGACGAGTGTAAGCCTCTGATTATCGGATGTCTGCAACGGCTTATGGGCCTCGGAAGAAATGTTCCCCGGCGCCACCGCGTGGCTGGCAAAGTTTGCGCGCATCGACGGAAGCGGATCGCCCGACGGCCCACCCTCGCTGTGGCTGCCCATGACCAGCCTGGTACCCCCACCGCCTCCGTATTTTGCTGCTGGTTTCACGTGTCCGTTCAAATGCACAGGTCACTTTCAGATGACAGGCGGCGCCAAGTTGTACGTGCCGCCGTGCCCTTGCGGTGAGCGAATGTGCTCCGCTGGCAACAAGAAATCATCCACGACTGAAGATGCTGCTACTTCTATGAATTTGGCGGCATTGAATCCTCAGTGCTTGAACACAACATTGACGTATTGCAAGGAGAGAGGCTACCGCGTGTCGATCGGGGACGGGCCAGCGTACGTCGAGCCAGGTTGCTCGCGGTTCTATGGCGATGACGCGAAGAAGATGTCGACGAAATCTGCGAAACGTGGAGCGGCGACCACCTTTAGTGGATCGGATATGCCAACCTCACCCAATGGGAAAGGCAGCTTTTCGATGACTGTGGGCGCAACTTCCCTCAGCGCAGCCGACGGGGATGTTTCTATGGCCGTCGCTGAGCTTGCCGAAAGTGATCTCGCGAGCATTTCGAAGCCTCCCGGCCATACCGGAGATTACAAGAGCTCGATCATTTCCTTGACTCCGCACGGCCAAACCTTCGATGCTTGCGTGGACATTGAGGTGCCTTACGACGTAGGAACACTGTCTGTCGGCATGGTGAAGGCTGAAACCGAGGACTCGACCGATTACACCGTCCTCGACCTGTGCGCCACCGCAACGGAGGACTGCTACACCCTCGTCCTCGATGCTGACGGCACGACAGGCACGGCATCGGCGTGCCTCACCTCATTCAGCGTGGTTGCGGTACTGGAATATTCTGAGAGCCCGCCACCTCCCTTCTCGCCGCCGCCGCCACCACCGACACCTCCTTCTCCGCCGCCGATGAGTCCTCCGCCGCCGCTTCCCGCGCCTCCCCCTCCGCCCCGCCCTCCGCCGCTGGCACCTCCACCGGCTCCACCGCCGCCTCCTTCTCCGCCACCGATGAGTCCACCGCCGCCGCTTCCACCACCTCCTAGCCCACCACCGCCATCACCCCCACCTCCAAGCCCCCCGCCCCCCGCCCCACCACCCCCGCCCAACCCACCGCCGCCGTCGCCGCCACCACCGTCGCCGCCGCCGTTCCCCAACCCTCCCCCTCCGCCCTTCCCGCCGCCGCCGAGCCCGCCGCCGTTGCCGCCGCCGTTGCAAGATCCCGGCGTCGGAGACACGATTGTTGAGTTCTCCCTTGCGCTCCGTGGCGTCTCCATGGCCGACCTTGCGACCACCGACACATCCACGTCGGCGCGTCGCAAGCTGCTCAACACCGTGCAGCAGTCAATCGTGTCCGCCGTTGTCGTGTCTATGACCGCCGCTACTTCGGTGGATGACAGATTTATTCGCCTGGATAATTTGCGTGCGTGGAGTGGCGGAATTCTGCTCGACGTCACGATGCTCTTCCTCAAATTTCTGGGAGCACCGACCACTGCGTTTCTGAGTGATGTGAGGAATGCTCCGGGGTCGATTGGGGGACTGAGTGCCAGCCTCACTGAACTGGGCATCACGGGTGTGGTCTCGCGAGGATTAGCCACCACCTCGCAGGCTAGTCCTCCTCCCCCGCCGCTCTTCTCGCCTCCTCCGCCGCGCTTCCAGCCGCCGAATGCGCCACCGCCGCAGCCGCCGTACCCGCCGCTGGTGAAGCTCGAAGTGATTTCCTTCCCTCCCCCCGCCCCCCCACCGCCTACGTTGAGATTCCCACCTCCGCCGCCCCCGAGGTAGGGCCGTCGTGCACGCTGACCTCCCGTTCACCCCGGGTTGACCGCACTCGGTTTCTGCGCTTGAATCTCAAACGCGATCAACTGATGGACTGCTTTTAAGATTTTCTTCCAATTTCAACTTGCGCCGCTGCTCCGAGATTTCCTCCACCGCCTCCCGACTCCACGCCGCCGGTGCTCACCCTGTACGGCGACATGTCGGTGGTGCTGATGCAGCGACTGGGATCGGTGGCGGAGACCAAGTTCGATGATCCGGGGGGGATATGCATGGACGTCGTCGACGGCGTGATCTCGGGCATCACAGTGGTGGGCTTGGACGCGATTGCCACGGCGGAGCCCACGGCAGCGGACGCGCCGTTCGAGGTCACGTACGACTGCGTGGCAGGGTTTGGCAGAAATTACTCCAGAAGCCCTTCATCATATTCTTCGACCCTCGATTAATTAAACTCAATGCCGGCGTTGCTAGGAACGCTCATCTCCTTGACATCGAGGGACTATTTACTCGAGGATCGCGACCAGGTCGAGCAGTCGGCGAATCGGTCGGTGGGATTTTCTAGACAGACAGTTCTGATTGGTCGAACGGGATTCGATACCGTATCTTCGGTACCAGAACCTACAATGAGTTGAATTGTTGAAATCGAGTTAAATTCCACTATGTGAATTGCCCGGGCTCTCATGCGAGGATAAGCTGGGCAACAGCGCCGCGACGCAGACCCGGACCATCACCGTGGAGGCGCTGTGCCCCGCGCCGTCGTTCCTCTGCTCCGACGATTCCTGCGCCGACGGCTCCGTCTCCCCCGCCATCTGCGGCGTCTCGATTGAGGAGGAGTTTGTGGGCGCCTTGGCTGTCGAGGTGTTCCCGGCTGATGACGTCAACACAAACCCGCCCTTAATCACGCTGCTCCCCGCGCAAGACGTCTGCAAAGCGGACCCCAACTGTGAAATGGCCGTCCTAGAGGATCCTGACGACGCGACGAAGTTGACGTTCATCATGGTGCGGAGCATCATGCAAGGCGAGACGTACGTGGATGCCGGCGTGACGGCATTCGACATCGAGGACGGCGATCTCACCGCCGAGGTCGCCGCGTACGGCAGGGCCTGGCTCTTACGTCCCGCCACCTCATCCATACAAATTTTGAGCCCTCGTTTCGCGTGTTACTTGACATGCTATCACGCGGCGAGTTACATTTTTACAGACTATATCGCACGGCGTCGGCGCAGTGGACACGTCCAAGCCCACGGAGTTCCCCTTCGTCATCACCTACAATGTCAAGGACAGCGGGAAGCCGCAGCTCGCGGCGCGGGAGGTGCGCCGCCGCGTGTTCGTTCTAAACCCGTGCGCCGGCAAAGCGGCGGACGGGGGTGATGAGATTCTGTGCGAGGACTCGGGGAAATGCTCGACCAATGGTGCTTGCATTGAGCTCGCCGAGGAGGTGGTGGTAGTCGTGAACCTGGCCCCCGTGGTCACCTTGAAGGGCCCCGCGACACTCGATATTGCGCAGTACACCGGGTACGTGCAGTGCCCCCCCGGGGACGTGCCGGTCTCCGCGCTCTGCGACCGGGGCGCCACGGCAAAGGACGATAAGGACGGCGACCTCACTGATTTCGTGTTGGCGTGCGAGGAGAAGTACACGGACAACGGCATCGCCGGGTGCTACGTGGACACCAACAAGGTTGGGCGGTTCAGACCCCAGGTTGACATGGGGGTCATGATACGAGGGCGAGGGCGAATGCCTGGTGCCTGCCTGGTGCCTCCTTATACATGCGGAAGCATCTCTCTCTCACTGAGGGCAGGGCGAAAGCCTGGTGCCTCCCTCACATGATAAACTGCTTTCATCTTTTGCTTTCAATTTTCACTTGCGCCACTGCAGCAAGGAGGGAACGTACGTGATCATCTACACAGTGAGCGACTCGGCTGGCACGCCGAATACCGAGGCGGTGACGCGCACTGTCGTCGTCACGAAGAACTGCAAGCCGCCCACGTTCATCTGCCTTGATCAGGAGTCGTGCTCCGACCTGGACAAGGGCAACGTGTGCACGCAGGACCTGGCGGTGGCGGTGGTGGAGGAGAAGGTAGTGGACGAGGCTCCCGTGATGACGCTCCGGAAAGCTGATTTCCTGAACGAGTTCGTCGCCGTGAGGCAATATCAGCCCTACGAATGGTGCATCGGTGACCAGGTGCCCACGGAGAAACTTCCGTGCGAGCTCGGAGTGGACGTGAACGACAAGGAAGAGGGCGACCTGACCATCTTCTCGCTCGTCTGCCCGCCCGCTTCGAGCCTCGCTCTCGGTGGCATCAAGCACGTGGCGTTCAAACCCGACGGTGGGGTCACACGCCCGGGGGGATAAGACGTTGTCGCGGTCGTTGTCCGTGTGTCTCGACTGATTGACTGCCTATCTATGGGAAGCGTCTGGTGCCTGCTCATACATGCGGGAGCGTCACCCTCTCCACATACATCTATATGTATTTTTGTCCGTCTTATATGATACAAGTCTAACGATCAATACCCTACAGTAAACCCCCCATTTAGACCCCCGAGAGGGAGCCCCATTGAAGCGTCCATGAAGAGACCCCTCTGAACCCGGTGTCTATATGCCTTTGTGTGATGTGCGTTGCTGGTTCGGTGGTCTCATTGCGTTCGAGCTACCGTGCTCGCTGGGTCCCTGCCTCACGGCACCCTCAACAAACCCCTCCAGCCCTACTGCATCAACACAGCGTCGCCCATCGGCACGGAGATTTTGATCGAATTCGTCGTCTTTGAGCAGAACTCCTACCCGCCCAAGATGTCCACGGTGACGCGTACCGTCAACATCGTCGCTCCCTGCGACGTCGGCTTCGAGCTGTGCCCCCAGGACAACGTGTGCAGTGACATCGACTGCGACCAGCGCGAGCTGCTGTCGTCGCAAGTGACCGTGATGGACACCATGCCGCCGACGCTGCGGACTACGGTGCCGGCTGTGGTGGAGGTCCCGTATGGCGAGACGACGGATTTCAAGTACACTGTGTGCGCCACGTGCGGCGATGCCGGGTGCGGCATGTGCGCCGAGGACGCGGACGACGGCGACGTCTCGGGATCACTCCGAGTGATACAGATCAAGGCAGCGGAGGACGATCTGTCCTGCCCCATTTCCGCCGTCTCTGAGGGGCAATGCGGCACCGGCACGTACATATACGAGTACACCGCCGCGGACACCGCTGGAAACGAAGCCATGGCCAAGCTCGAGTTGCGCATCGTGTCGACCGGCGAGGTGGTCACGTCGTATCCGATGGGCGCATTCTCAGGCGCGGACGGTGAAGAAAACGCCGCCGCCGCCGGGGTGCTCTACGCCACCACGGGCTCGCCGGAGAACCTCTTGTTCATTAATAGCCTTGCCGCCTCGCTGGGCGGCGGCGGCACGTACACCCCGGATGACCTTTCAGTGTTGGGCTCTTCCACGAAAAAGATCCCCTCGCGGGTGCCGAGTTACGCCGCGGTAGGGCGGTGCAGGTTGACCCCTGTTTGACCCTGGCGTGGCCGTGCTTGATTTCAGCTTCAGCAAATGAAGCTTCAATGTGATAAACCGCTTTGAAATTCAATGTTTGCTTTCAAAAATAAGTTGGGCCGCTACTCCGAGGTTGTGCAGGTGCGGATCACTGTCGTTACCGGCCGCGCCAATGCCACCGCCGCCGCCGGCGCCACGACCACTGACCCGGGAACCAAACGCAAGGTCCAACGCCGCCGCCGTGTGCTGCTGTCTGGCGGGGGCGGAGTAGGAGGGCGGGACGCGGACGAGGAGGAGGTGGGCTGGAGCGCCGACGGCGTCTCCGCCTCCTCCGCATTCCTCGGGCGCTGGCACCACCGCTCGCTGCTCCAAGCCGCCGCCGCCAGCTCGGACCTCGACACGGCACTCCAAGCCGCCTCCGACGCCATCGGCGGCAGGGGCCTACACACCTCCACTTTCGGTACCTCAACGCAAGCTGCACTTCTTGTGGGATACATCGCATCGGTTGATCTCAGTATAGAACACGGCTCAGATTGAGATGAGGAATGGATGAGAGTAAGCCCCTAATCGGCGGCGGCGGCGGCGCATTCGCCGCCGCGCTTGCGGCAAACGCCGCGACGGAGGGCATCGCGATCGACAGCACGGTGAGCGAGCCGGACACCCCGCAGAAGGTTGCGACGACCCCCGTGGTGGACGTGGATGTGGCCACTGCCGCCGCGCTCACCGCCGAGCTGGAGGTGATGCAGCAGCGCGAGGTCAAGATGGAGGCCGCCCTCACCGCCGTCATCTCCACGCTGCCGCAGTCGCTAGCCGACCCCGAGGGTTGGAAGCAGGTGGTGGAGCAGTCATGGGGCAACGGGCTGGAGGAGGGCATCAAGGGCCACGCCGCGCTCATTGAATTGGCCACCGAGGCCATCGCGGTGCTGGACTCTACCGTCAAGGTTCAGGCGCAGGGCACCGAGGCGCTGCTCGTGCTGCAGGAGAAGTACCTCGCGACCAAGAAGGGCTTGACGGCTCAGCTCGTCAAGCTTTCGAGCGCGCTGGGCATTGACACAGCGGGAGGCACCAAGTGCGACCAGATTCTGACGTGTCTGTGCCCGAAGCGCGACAACGGGGAGATCCGGGTTGAGTTCAACGTGTCGGCAACGGAGGACAGCTTCCAGTACTTCGACAGACCGCCGGCGCCGCCGTCGCCGCCGCCGTCGCCGCCGCCGCCGCACCCGCCGCCGTGCAGCCGCGAGACGGTGATGATGTACGGCGGATGCAACGGGGGCGACGGCACCGCCCCCGCCGCCAACGCCTCCGCCGCCGCCCGCGCCCCTGCCCCCGACCCTATCGAGGCCCCAGCCCGCCGCAAGATCTTGGCGTCCAGCGAGGAAGGGGAGGTAAGGCGGTGCACGTTGAATTTGTGAACCCCATGTTGAAAGCGCCTGGATCTAGACCCTAATTTCTCGACACTAAGCTATGATAAACAGCTTTCGACTGTTGCTGTCAAATTCAACTTGTGGCGCTACAGCAAGGTGTCCGACGCAACGCTCGAAGCCCTGACGACCAAGTTCCACGGGTACGACATGAGCCTGGGCGCGTCGACCCAATTTGCGGAAGACACCGGGTTCGTCCCCGACCGCATGATCCGCGGGCAGAACCGCCTCGTCGCCGGCGTGCTCATCTACCAGACGCGCAGCGAGCTGAGCTACAGCTGCCGCGGCCCGCGGTTCGCGCACCTGCGCACACCGTGCCGCACTGGCGTGTCCAGCGCCACGCCGTACGGCGTGGACCCGGTGTTCAAGCGCGGCTCCGACATCTATGACATTGGCACGGCGGACGACGTGGGCGCCTTCTATAACGCCACCAGCCTGGCCGAGGAAGGGATCAAAGTCCCGCGCGGATTCACACAGCGCCAGGCAAGGGGGGGCATTGAGAACACGCACTCGATAGATGTCAAATCTCCTCTTCTGTCTCCCGGCGTCTCTATGAGCGGTCACGCTGGAGATAACTCATGCGGGCACGTCCGATGTCGGTTCGAAGCTTGTTCTCACTGACCCTCCTGCCAGGAGGACATCGATCGCGGCCTCAAGCGCTTTCCCATGTTCATCGACATCATGAGCCGGCAGTCGCAGGCGTACCGCATGCTGTCCTATATGATCCAGGGCGAGTTCATCGACTTTGCCACCACCAAGCTGGAGGTGGCCGTGGTGACCTACAACCCAGACCTGCGCCGCTTCGTATCTACGAAGGTCGTTTTCGAGTACACCGCTGGGGGCCAGATCCAAACCGAGAGCTACGTCCAGGTGCTCAACATGGGCCTGTACGAGGGCACCTCCGGTCAGCTACTGTTCATCGCAGAGATGGTTACCATCGCGTGGATCCTGTGGATGGCTTTCGGCGAGGTGCGCGAGTACTTCCAGACGCTACGCGCCGCGGATTTCAACATCCTGTCCGCGCTGGGCTCGCACTTCGTGGACAAAGACAGCAGCAACATGCTGGAGTTCGCGTCCATCTCGCTGCAGATCATCGCGTTCGTCGTGTGGTGGTTCTACCAGCTGCAGTACGCCTTCAACTTCCTACCCACGAAGCGCTACGAGGTGTACTATACCACCCCGAACCCCGTGGGGAACTTCCTGCTGCCGGCGAAGGATCGCGCGCGGAACAGCCAGGAGTTCACCGTGGGCGGGGAGGACGAGAACGGCACCTACACGGCAGGGTCCCGTTTTCTCACCTCAACCTGACTCGTTTTTGCCGCTGCAGAGTGACACCCCACGCCACCCACCGGGTGCCAGTGCGAAGGCCTGGTACCTCCTCATACACACGGTGTGTCTCTCTTCTGCGAAATCATCCTCCGTACCCCGCGAAGAGGGCTAACGTTCAGTTGAGAAGTGGACGGCTGCGCGGCCTTGGTGCACTTTATTACAGACGAGGTAGAAAGCGCTGCTAAGGAGCTCATTGGTGCTGCAGAAGTCACCTCAATGTCAACCCCATAAATCGACCCTGGCACACGGTGCCGCACTCGCCGCTGAACCCGTTCGAGCTCCCGGACGACCCGGGCGCGGGGTACCGTAACCTGGTGGACATGGTGACGCACATCGACACCATGTCCAACCTGCTCGTGTCCTATGGCTTCCTACAGGGCATCAACCTGTTGATGTTGATGGCGCGGGTGATGAAGATGCTCAAGTTCCAGCCGCGCCTGGCCCTGGTGACCAACACCTTCGCCTCGGGATGGGTCGACCTCACGCACTTCTTCTCTGTCTTCATGATGTTCATGACGATGATGGCGGTGGCGGCGCACGTCCAGTTCGGCTCCGTGATCGAGGAGGTCTCCACCATGACAAAGTCGTTCAATTACATGTTCATCATGCTCCTGGGCGAGTTCACGTTCACGGAGTTCTACCAGGAGGACGTTGCATTGACGTGGATCGACCAGGCCGCCATCAGCATCTTTGTCACCTTTACGCCGGTATTCTTCACCCTGCTGCTCATTAACTTCCTGCTAGGAATCGTGGGCGACGCCTTTGGGGTAAGGCCTGACAGATAATGCTCGCCATGTCATGTGATTCCATTTGACTCAGGACATGAGGGTCTACAATATTGAAGATGACGTGGCAGGCATTATCTGTGAGATCCTACCTGGGGGACGAGAAGGAGAAGCTGGGGGATATCGAGGGGGATGACTTGACCACCGACGTGCGCAAACTCTTCGAGTACTACAGGCGGACGATGGACCCGCGGTGGAGCCGATACTGGCCCAGCCACTGCCGGCTGCGGCGCGCGGTGAAGCAGGCAGGGACTCATGGATAGTGCTCGCCACGTCATGGGATGCCAGTTTACTCAAGAAACGAGGGTTGATATCGTGTTTGATGACGTGGCAAGCACTATCCATCAGTTCCTAAACGCAGGGCATCGGCGTGCAAGAGTTCCAACAGCTGAGCGATCGGGAGAAGGCGGCGGTCCGCGAGGAGGAGGCGTTCGTGAAGAGCCAGGCAGGACGGGGAGGAGGCAAATTAGTGGAGGGCCTGGTATGGACTGACGGATAGTGCTCGCCACTTCATCAAACGCACCCAATTCACTCCCTCGTTTATTTAGTCAAATGGAATCCTATGACGTGGCGGGCTCTATCCATCAGTCCCTAGGGCTTGGATTCAGCGTCCACTCCGCTCGACGCGGCGGAGAAGGGCCTGGACTCGCCGTCCAACCCGCGCAACTCCAGGTAGGGCGGTGCAGGCTGTCCCCGGCTTGACCGCGCCTGGTGTCAGCGCTTGAACCTGAGGGTGTCAGCGCTTGAACCTGACGTATGATAAAGCGCTTCCAAACTTTGCTTTCCATTTCAACTTAAGCCGCTACATCCAGGGCCGATTCCCCCAACTCCTTAAACTCCCCCTTAAGCTCCCGGCGGGCGGAATCCGTGTCCGAGTCCGAGCTGAGCGAGGATGAGAGCGATGTAGTGACGCAGTGTGTGATGATCCAAGGGCGGCGCACGACGCGCGATGAGCTGGTCACCAGCCTGACCGAGGCACATCACGAGCGCGTCAACTCCGTCAAGGACCCTACGGAGAAGAAACGGTTGCTCAAGGGAGTGTTGGACATCGAGAAGCTGGCGGACTGGCTGGTGGAGTTCGAGTACCTGGACGAGGCTGGGCCGGACTCGGCGGAGGCCAAGGAGTTCGAGCGTCTGGAGGTTGAGGCCACGCGCACAGAGCACCTGTCGCACCTACGTGACACCATCGAGGACTACGAGACGTCGCAGGCGGACGCCGCGGCATTCAACCGCGCGGCGGCGGAGTGGATGCAGGCGGCGGACGCCAACCTGGACCGCGTGGAGCAGGACCTGGTGCTGTTGTGCGAGGTGATGGAGGCGGAGGGTGGCGGTGGCGGCGCCGACATCCTAGGGCAGCGGAAGCGGCAGCCGGGCGAGATGCTCGCGCCGGAGCAGCGCGCACGCCTGATGGCGGCGCTGCAAACCGCGCGGGCGGCACGGGCGGCGGTGGAGGAGCAGCAGAGGGCGGCGGCGCTGTACGCAATGAAGGCAGCCACCGCCAATTGCTCGCCGAGTCGTCAAACGTATTTTGAACCCCCGTTTCTTGAGTTGAATGACATCCTATGACGTGGCAAGCAATGTCCAACAGTTATTACTCGCCACTCATCACACGCATTTTGAGCCTTCGTTTGTTGAGTCAAATGACATCCTGTGACCTGGCAAGTAAAGTCTGTTTAGTCTCTATATGAAGGCGCGGCTGGACGAGAACAGCGGCGGCGGCAGTGCCACGCCCGCGCCACGCAAGTGGGGCGCGCTGCGCACCGCCGTGGTATCGGACCCCAACCAGGCCCCGGCCAAGATGTTGACCATGGCCGATGTCGTTCTTAAGCTCAAGCAGAAGGTAGGGCGGTGCAAGCTAACCCCAGGTTGCCCCCGAGACGACCGCCCTCGCATGATGACCGCACTTGCTGAATCTAAAATTAAATGGAGAATTTGATGAAGCAACCGCCCAAGACTTTGCTTCCCAACTTGCGGCGCTACTTGTAGCAGCGCCTCAACAAGATGCCGAGCGCGTTGGAGCACTCGCCGGCCAGCATGTTCCGGCGCCGCCGCGTGGAGCGCGCCAAAAAGGCGGCGGAAGAAGCTGCCAAGCTCGCGCCGCCAAAAAAGACGCGCCGCAGGTTCCGCATGTAATGACGACAAAGAATCGATTGACAGCAAGTGATCGATTATTTATTTTCAACGTAATCTAGTGGACACACAGTGTCGGAGGCTAGCTAGGAGTCAGTAGGTGTCTTGCTAGTACAGGACGGAAGTCACAGACACCACTAACCTTACCATGCTCTACGGCCCTTAGGCCGTAGGCATTCGCCTGCACTGCGGCCGTTTAGGCGCAGGCAGTCCCTACGTCAAGCCCAACAAGTTGGAGACCCCAGTCCTGATCGCATTAAGCCATGCAACCCCCGTCCTCGTGTCCCCGTCCGCGTCCTCCGCCGCCGCTCCCCTCGCCCTCGCCACCGTCGCCGCCTCGGAATCTGGATGTTAAACTGTGTGAGCCGTTTTTGTCACTGAAACCCCTCAAAAGTTTCGAGGCATGCCCAACCCAGCCTCATGCTCGCCAAGACGGTGTAGGGATCTGAATCCAGAGTTTGTAGTTTCCAGAAATTAGGGTACTAAATTGCTTCGTATGAAGTGTCAAGCGCACGCCAACGAACCAGTTTGCAACTTTGCTTGAGTTACGAGTAGATGTAGTACGCGCAGAGCTATCCGGAAGCATTCCTTGTGAGCTTTTTATTCGTAAGCATGTACTTGTAGACTTCAAGACAGAGAAGTTGCTGACACCTCCGCTGAGAGTTCCTCTTTAAACTCAGTGTCGGCGTGACGCGTCACGCCTATCTCCTCGAAACCGAGGGTCTGTTGACACAAGGATCGCGACCCGATCGGACTCTCGGCGAGTCATGATTTGGTCGAACGGGATTCGTTACCTTATGTTCGATACTAGACCCAACATTGAGCTTAAATGTGTGCCTCCGCTCCGGTGACCGGCGACGAGGATGCCGCCCTTCCACACGCGCGTGCGCCCATCGATATGCGTCATTACGCCACGTGTGTATGTGTGTGTTCATGAGCTATCGAGGCTGAAGGATCTACCCAGCCACCTATACCACAGATTATAAACACAAAAGTAACTCCAATTACCCTGCATTGGAGCCAACAGTGCCCGGGTCGAAGCGCAATCACACACGCGTTGCTAGCTAGCTCATGGGTCTGCACCTTCGTTCACGTAATAGCCATGTAACACGTCCCACTCCCTACGTCCTCTTCTTGTGCGTGTCTTTATAGTGAAATGTGCCACACATTTCTTTGTGCCCACCCGCATTCCAGTCTAGTTTCTGACACGCGTCGCTGCAATACCGGGCAGTCTTGCACTGCGGGCAGACTTTGAACTCCTTCAGATGGCCCACAACCTCGCACCCGTCGTTGTGGTAGTGCCTACCCCCCTCCAGCGCTGTCCTACGTAACACCTTGAGATAGGGGACGGGATCATAACTTTCCTTCCGCAACCAATGCACCACGCCCGTTAAGACATCCGGAGGGACGTCGTGCCCCTCCGTGACCCCAGCCGACGTGGCGTCCCCGGCGGCCTCCCCCATGTGCCCAACCTCGCGGGCGTAGGGAAGGTCTCCGTACATTTTAGCGGCGAGTTTCAAGCACGCGTCGTGGTCGCCGTTCTCGGCGGCCTTGCGCATCCATTGCATCGCCCGCCGCTTGCTGCGCGTGACGCCGCGCCCTAGGGCCCGGCAGATATCGCTCGCCATGTCATGCGATGCCATTGAACTCAAGCATCGAGATTCTACAATGTGGAGGGCATTATCTCACAGGCAGCATCTGACAGGCCTGACCGCGGCCGAAAGTGTAAATATGGCAAAGGTTTTTCGCCGCCCCCGCGTGGCCGGCATCTGCCGCGCGCCGGTACCAGCCCACCGCCGCAGGGTAGCACGGCGCCACCACGCCCTTCCCCTCTTCGAAGCCACACCCGATGCAGAACATAAATTTCGGCAACCCGACCTCGGCGCCCTGGGAGTACCATTCCGCGGCTTGCTTGTGCTCCTCCCTCCCGTGGTGTATACTTGCCTACGCATGCATAGCGTTCACGTGCCCCTGCCCCGCCGCCTTCTCCAGAAGCACCACGCCCTCCTCCGCCCAGGGTTGGCACCGGATAATAAAGCAGGTGGTCATCAGTTGATCACATCGACGCTTCGCGGTCTGGTGAGCGGCTGGAAACTATGAGGTGCGAAGTGCAAACCCTACGTCTGCCAGTGGCGACCTGCCGGCCGCGCCCAGCCGCTCGCCCGGAGCCCCAGCCGCCCGACTCACTAATCGGTACCCCTGGCTGAACTGCGCTTCCTCATCCCCCTTGGCGGCCCTCTGCTCCACGACCTCGATGCCGAGCGCTTCAAACAGCGCCGAGGAGTCGGGCAAGGCAGATGTCGCTCGCCACGTCAGTCACCGCACTTGGATCGTGCGCATCTTGAGTAAACGACAAGCTATACGTGGCGAGCAATATCTGCCAGGCCCTACCGCGGGATCCTCTGCCTGCGTTTTCCAGTCCCCGAGCGGGTTCACGTTTAAGCTCGCGAGCGCGGCGGCAGCACCCGCGGCGGCGGCAGCTCCCGCGGCCCCCGCGGCTCCGTTCTTGACCGGCGCCCGCTTGGCGGCATCGCGTTCAGCTTTCCGCCTCTCCTGTCGCGACGGCGCCATCTGACCACGCCGGATTTCGCGAAGCAGATCTCTCCGTCAGACCTGGGATCTGACGAGCTTGGGTACCTTCGCGTCAAGGACGGGCGGCGGGCGGGCCGACACGCAGATTGACACGCCCACGTCGGGAAGCTTGTCCAGACGAGCACGTGCCGCGCGATATTCCCAGAGGGTGCAACCCGGATTCCAAGTGCCCTCGCCCGCGCCCGCGCCCTCCAGGAATAACCCTAGACATAAACCCGACGAAACCCTAAAGCATGCGCTGCGCAACGCCGGCGCCAACCTGACACACGTCCAAGCTTCGCGCTGCCAGTGTGCACCATTGAGCGCGCGCGTCGTCGCACGGGGTGGTATCCACCCAACCAGCGAGGTAGCGCACACTCCCGGCCACCTCCGCAGCACGCTAGCAGCGGTGTCTGAGGGAGAGGAGAGGGGGTGCAAACTCTTCTTGGCTGCTTTTACCATCCGCTCGCGGGCTGTTGATGTCGAGCGGTGCCGTCTCAGCCTGCCGCGTCTACATCAGGCTCGCGTCCGCCCGAGTCGCCGTCACCGCGCGCGCGCCCTACCGCTGCCAGGTTCAGAGTGCTGCAGCACCGCCGCTCCCTGCGGAGCTCCCAGCGGGACTGCAGTCCGTTGCGTTAGCGCCGGCCGCGAAGTCGGCGAGAGGGATGAGCACGGGATTCGGTGAAGCGATGGGGCGCGGCGGCGGCGGCGGCGGCGGCAGCGGTGGCGGGGCTTGACTGCTTGCTCATAGTGTACTAGTGTACCAATATGCGCTTGCCGCATCCTCCTCCCTGCTTCCCTGGTCTGACCACCACACTCGCCGCATCCTCCTCCCTATCCTGGCGACAACCACCACACTCTCCGCAGACGCAACCTCCTCCCTGGCCTGGCCACACTCGTTCCCCGACTGTTTGCTCACAGTGCACCAGGCCCTGGGCGGAGGAGAGAATGGGGACGTCAACCTGGAGGAGCCCAGGGCGGCGCATCGCAGCATGTCGCTCGTGCTGCCGCTCCCGGCGGGATCCGAACTCACGACGACCCCCCCACCTGTAACGAGCGCATTCGCGGACGGGGAGCTGCGCGCGGGGAAGCACTTCAACGCCCTGATGTGGTGGGGCAGATGTTGCACACCACGTCATCGACACGCACTTTGCACCTTCGTGTCTTGAGTGATGTAGCGTCCTACGACGTGGCAAACATCACTATTGCTGTCGCTGCCTTCAGCGCCCTGCTATAGCAGGGCCTCAGGCCTTGAGTCCGGCAGACATTGCTCGCCTCGTCATCCAACGCCAACGCTCCTCGTCATCCAACGCATCCCCGTTGCTTGAGTCAAATGGCATCCTATGGGATATGGCGGGCAGGGCGAAAGCCTGGTGCCTCCTTGTACTAGTAAACGTGGAAGCGTCTCTCTCTCACTGTCTCAGCATTCGTGATGGACGAAAATCATAGTTCGAGCCGAGGGTACGCGAGTGAGCGAGACAGAGACGCTTCCGCGTGCATAAGGAGGCACCAGGCTCTCGCCCTAGGCCTATGACGTGGCGAGCGATATATGCCGGACCCTCTGCTATGGGACCCCGTGGCGTCCGCGCGGTTTTTCGACGACCGGCCGTGGGGGGGCGTCGAGGCGTTCGTGCGGGGCGTGGTGGCTGGCAATAAGTGCTTGTCAGACCTCGGCGGCGGCGGCGGGAACAGCAGTGGGGACAACCGCGAGACTGGCGCCATCCTAGAGCGCGCGGGTGTGTGCCCCGGCAAGGTAGGGTGGTGCGAGTCGAAAGCGTTTGAACCGCGTGCTGAATGAAAGCGCCTGGTCTCAGCGCCTGAAACTGAAATATGATGGATTCCTTTCCAGCTTTGCTTTCGATTTTAACTTGCGCTGCAACCGCAAGGGTGTGTTAGATGGCACCCGGCTCGACAACTTCCCCCTGCACAAGCCTGGGAAGATTGCTCGGCACAACTACAAGTTACCCCTGGCGTACTTTGGACCGGCGTTTGCCGGGTGGGCGTGGATGCCGTCGGACCGCGCCTATATGGTAGGGCCTGGCCGCTATTGCCATATCACTCATGAGACTATGGTTCAGAGTGCTTTGGTTAGCATGGCCTGGTGTATAACTGTATATCGCTCGCCACGTCATAAAGTGCCTTTCAACTCTTAAGATGAGAGTTCAAAGTGCTTTGGGTAGTATGTCTTGGCGTATATCACTCGCCACGTCATAGGGTGCCATTTAGCTCTAAATATGATGGTTCAAAGTGCGTTGGATGACGTGGCAGCCATATCCACCAGACCCTCCTACGTGGAGCAGGGCAAAGAGTGGGGGCCTGGGACGTATTCCGTGACAGCGGTGGTTCAACACGCCATCAGTCCGCTGTTCGAAGGCGACAAACAGCGACCGGTGAACGTGGCGGGGCGGACGGTAGGGGCTTACACTCGTTAGCTTCTCAGCTCAACAAACGCACTATTTGTGGGCTGCACGCACTTTTTGGCTTGATGCGAGCACATTTTGTGGGCAATTTGGGAGGTTTCATCCGCGGAGGTTGAGCTGGCAATAGGCCAATTTCGGTATATCGCCGGGGTCAAATGCCCATGCAGAGTTGCGGGCAAAGCGTCAGCGCTCCGCGCAGGAAAGCGGGCGCCAGGTTCAATGCCCATACAGAGTTGCGGTGAAAGCGTCAGCGCTCGGCGGGGGGAGCGATATACAGAAATTGGCCTATTGGACGCTTGCTGTGGCTTCAGTGACCAAAAGCAGCCCAGGTTGAGCTGAAAAGTGGATCAGAGTAAGACCCTGGCGGATGGACAAAGGCGTGAGCGGGGCGGCGCAAGCGATATCCTTCTGGACTTTCAACGAGCTGCCCTCCGACGCCATCACGTCGGCGATAAACAGTTCGGAACCCGGCCGAAGGGGGTTGCTTCGTGTCACCGGGCCCGTTGTGAAAGTGCCCACGCAATTCCACGCAACATTTGGAGCCACATGGAGGTAGGGCGCTGAATGACATACTACTCATTCTCGCACGTCATCCACCACACTGTGAGCCCTTGCCTGATGCGCTAGAACGTCAACATCAGAAATATTGAGCATTTCGTATCTGGCCCTCGCTGGATGAGGTACGTGTACGTAATGCCGCTGCGGCAGGCTGGGGAAGAGGACGGGACCCCGGTGGCTGCGGTGGACCCGGCGGCGGTTGACAAGGCAGGGATGATAGTGAGAACCAGCACTCCACCGACATGAATCTCTTCTTCCTCCTCCTCTTCCTCCGCCTCCTTCTCCTCCTCCTCCTCCTCCTCCTCCTCCTCCTCCTCCTCCTCCTGCTTCTCCGCGGGGAAATATCGAGAACAAACACTCGACTGACGTTGAATCGAAGGACAGAGTCCGCTCGTATGCATACGCATTCACCCTGGAGGTAGTCATAATCTGATCTCGGGCAAGCGCTTATTCTCAATGACCCTCCTGCCAGGTGCTGCGTGCATTGGAGGGGAAACACGTGGACATGTACCCGTTCGCACGCGACACCCCGGCGGGCAAGGGCACCGTCTGCCACATGAAAGTCGCGCGGGCCTTCGCTGCCACCGTGCCCAGGCCGGGGGGGTATCAAATGTCCGGAACAAGTGCTTGACCGACCTTGAATGTCCTCCTCCTCTTCCTCCTCCTCCTCCTCCTCCTACTCCTCCTCCTCCTCCTCCTCCTCCTCCTCCTCCTCCTCCTCCTCCTCCTCCTCCTCCTCCTCCGCGGGGTGTTGAGAATAAACACTCGACCGACGTTTAGTCGCCTCGTCCCCCTCCGCGCGTCTACATGTGCATTCACCCTGAAGGTATGTCATGCTCTGATCTCGTGCTTATTCTTAATGACCCTGCTGCGAGGGCGGCGAGTGGACCTGCTGCTGCAACAGCCCGACGGAGAAACCGCCCTGCAGGTGGAGGCTTGCGTGAGACACTGGCGCGGGATCGAAATGATATTGGCGAAAATGGCGTGGGCGAAGCGGCGGGGAAAGAGGGTGCAGATGAGCCAGTGCTCGTTGTTGAGTTGGTCGCTAACCGGTTCCTACGCAAACTGGTGCGGGTGCTTGTGGCGACGGCAGTGCGGGAGGCAGGGGGGCTTCCACTTGTCCACTTCTCAGCCCTGCCTGAGTCGTTTTTGTCACTGCAACCACCCAGCACAACCAACGTATCCCTCAATAAGTGTTCACGTCAAGCAGAGAAGTGCTCGTCCACTTTGCAGCTCAGCCTGAGTTGTTTCTCTCACTGAAACCACCCAACACACCCAACGTATTCGCCAAGAGTGCTCACGTTAAGCCGAGAAGTGGACGAGTGTAGGCCCCTGGCGGGAGGCGGCGGCGGGCGCGGCGCCTGATGTGCTTTTGGCGCTTAGCGCGGCGGGGGAGCGCATCTCTACCGCTACTCCGGCGCCACCGCAGGGTCTGATGCTGGCGGGGGTGGGGTACGGTGACCATCCAGTGTGGGACAGGGAGTATGCGTTGAAGGAACCGGGGGAGGGGGAAGGGGAGGTGGAGGAGACGGAGGAGAGGTAGGATAGGGAGGGGCGGGAGGAGAGGTAGGAGGGGGGATGAGAGGTAGGAGGAGGGAGAGGGAATGGGGAGGGGTAGTATAGTCCTAGTTTGTTGGTAGCGACGCAGTTGCAGGAGGCGGTGGCGGGCGCGGCGCCAGATGTGTTATTGGCGCTCAGCGCGGCGGGAGAGCGCATCTCCACCGCCACCCCCGCGCCGCCGCAGGTTGGGCCTGGCTATACTTGTTGCCCGTAAACTAGCCTACTAAGCACTAGCCCCTAAACTAGCTTGAAAAAGCTTAGTTTGAACCCCCCTCACCTACTCACCCACTGTAGTCGCCAATACTAACCCACTAATCCACTAACCACTAGCCCTTAAACTAGCTTATACTAGCTTAGTGTAACGCCCCCCATCGCCAGCACTAACTTAGTTTGACAAGCATAGGCCTGGCAGATGTTGCTCGCCACGTCATGCGGCTTACCTTGAGCCCTCGTTTCTTGAGAGACCTGGATGGTAGTAGCTCTATGCACAGTAGTATCTCCGTATTGCGTCTTTGCAATTCTCGCTGTGCTCCCTCGACTTTCGCAGAGTATACTGCGTGGTGTACCGGTGCACTTCTACTTGCCGAGCACCCAATGACGTGGCGAGCAATGTCTGCCAGGCACTAGCCGCAGGGATTGATGCTGGCGGGCGTTGGGTATGGCGACCATCCGGCCTGGGACAAGGAAT
>Ga0307489_10000702_pt1 | contig 21055 bp, 24 predicted proteins | sample SB12metaG_FD_202247 | JGI IMG/M metagenome (GOLD analysis project Ga0307489, IMG submission 202247) | Sea-ice brine microbial communities from Beaufort Sea near Barrow, Alaska, United States - SB 1.2 | ecosystem: Environmental > Aquatic > Marine > Coastal | place: USA: Alaska | collected...
AATAGGGTGCCGTCTTCGGCAAAATGGCCTCTCCGGGATTGCACATTTGGGTGCTCGTGTGACGAGTGGCTAGTAACTGCCCAAGCGCACCTCGGCAGCCTCGAGCTCGGCCCTCGCCGCCCACACCCGGGCCTCCGCCGCGCCCCGCCGCGCCCTCGCCGCCTGCGCAGTGCACGAGTGGAGGCGTCGTAAGTCAAAGCTCAGTCACGCATTCAATCGTCGCCCTAGCGTCGCAACGAAGAGACAGGAGGAGGCAGGCGAGGGTCCGGGCCGGGGGGTGGGGGTGGGGATGGCTCGCGTCGCGGATAGACGATGCGGCCTCGCACCTCCATCTCGGACGCGTCAAATAGCTGCTGCTGCTGCCACTGCCGGCCGCCCGTGCGTCGGGCAGTGGATGCTTCGCGAGCTGATAAGCGGCGAGGTTCGACTCCAAATGTTGTCCTAACCCTAAACCTACTAAACCCTAAACCACAACCCCAAAAATGGAGGGCGCAACATGACGTAACGAGCGTTACAAGCGGAGTGAATGATGCCTCACGTCATTCGCCACTTGCAGATCCTCGTTTCTCTAGTTGAATGGCATCACACGACGCGGCGAGGGTTACAGGCGGAGTGAATAATGCCCGCCACTTCATCCACCACGCGTTGAACCCGCGTTTTTTTTATGAAAGCCATCCTTCGCATGGCGACGCATTGTTTACCTGGAATTTGAACCTGGCAGCGGCGGCGGGTACGTTGTTTAGCTATGCACGGGGCTTATTGAGAATAACAGCTCGACCGACGCCCAGAGCGCCATAAACCGCCTGATCGACATTCGCGAGGCTGAGGGTGGATGCCCATACGGTGGTATGCGGTCGGTCGGCGGTTACGAATCGAGTCCGCATGTCTGTATGAACATTTACCAACACCCCGCGAACGTCGAGTCATTATTCTCAATAAGCCCTGTGCTATGACAAAGTGCATCAAAGTTTTACGAGCAAAAGCAAAAGCAAAAAGCATGGACCAATCACAGGCTCGGATCAGAGACTTTGTCATATGATCCATACTTGAACATTCAACTGGTATACCGAATGAACCACTGCCAGCGTTTTCATAGTTCTGAAAGAGAGTAATACGACATCAGCACGTCCCTTTCCTATCGCCCACGCGCGCCGCGCCGTGCGCCGCGATCCTCTCCTCCGCCGCCGTCACCTCACTGTCACCTCGCTGCCACCAAACATATCCTGGCGCACATTTATCCGGATATTTGATTATCCCATACGATACATGTATTACATACTACAGCTACTGCAAAAACCAAAGCTTTGCGGAATTTAATTTTAGATACAGATGACCGCGCTAGTCTTACTCGTCTTCTTCCCCGCGCCTGCCGCCCTCGAGGTACCCGACCTGGCCTTGGACTTGCTCCGCTCCAGCCCGCGGCTGGACTTGGCCTTCAGTATGCCCGAGCCCGCCCCCCCTTGTAAGCCCGACGCCGCTACCCCTTGTATGCCCGAGGCGCTGTCCTCGAGCTCCGGCTTCGCCCCGCTGGCCAGGGACAACCAACATCTGCCCGCCACGCCGTCGACGCGCGTCTTGAACCCTCGTGTCGTCGTGAGGTACATGGCATCCTGTGATGCGTCGATTTAATGCCTGGCCTGTGGGCTAGTAACTTCTAGTAAGCTGGAGTTTGGTAATTTGGCCAAAAGTCAAATGACTTTTGGTGTGAATCACCAAACGGCTTCTTACTACGGGTAGTACGAGATGCTATATGTAGTACGCTTGATAGACTAGGCACTAGAAACAAGCAAATGTTGCCCGCCACGTCATCGACACGCGTTTTGAACCCTCGTGTCGTGAGTTATATGGAATCCGGTGGTGTTTTGAGCGCGTTCTGCCAGGCCCTACCGCGGCGGCGCCCTCCGCCGCGCGCCGCCGCCGCCGCCCCGCGTCAGGGGCTTACACTCGTACACTTTCAGCTCAACTTGAGCTGTCTATGTGCCCCACCTGACCCAGCTTGACCCATGCAAGCGTCCCGGAAGTGCCCAAGTCGAGCTCAAACGTGCACGAGTGTAAGCCCCCGCCTCGCGCGTCTCTTCGCGCCTCTCCTCGCGTACCCGCGCCGCCTCCCCCGCCACCGCGACGGGCCTGCCGCATACCACTCGCCATGTCATCGGATGCCATGGCGAGGTTTAGGGTTTAGGGTTCACAGGCCAGGTTTAGGGTTTAGGGTTTAGGGTTTAGGTTTATGCCCAACCCTAAACCCTAAACCCTAAACCTAAACCCCATCTGACTGGAGACACGAGGGTTCAACATGCGTGTCGGTGATGTAGCAGGCAATGCGCCTGGCAGACATTGTTTGCCACGTCATAGGATGCCATGTTACTCAAGACACGAGGGTTCAAAATTCGTGTCGATGACACCGTGGACAACAGGTTGGGCAGACATTGCTCTCGCCACGTCATAGGATGCCGATTAATTCAATAAACGAGGGTTCAAATGCGTGTCGATGACGTCGCGGGCAACGGCTGGGCATGGGCAGACATTGCTGGCCACGTCATAGGATGTCGGTTAACCAAAGCAACGGTGGTTCACAATGCGTGTCGATGGATGACGTGGCCCCACCACGGCGGCGACGTAGTGGGCGTCCGCGGCGCGCGCGCGGTGCATGCACACCAGCATCTCATTGGCGTCACACACGTCCGGCGCCAAATCCCAGGGCCACTAGCTTGCACTATAGACATTCAGTCAGGCCGCACTATGGGCATTCGGTCAGACGTTAGGCGCACCGACGAAGTTCGTCTGCCCCAATCCGGCACCCACCCACCTGCTTCCCCATGTTTGATATGGCAAAGTGCATCAAAGTCTTACGAGCAAAAGCAAAAGCAGAAAGCATGGACTGGATCACAGGCTCGCACAGGCTCGGAACGGTTTATATCGGAGCCTGTGATTGGTCCATGCTTTTTGCTTTCGCTTTTGCTCGTAACACTTTGACGCACTTTGTCATACCAGCAGCCGCAGCTGCAGCGACAGCAGTACCTATAGGAAACACAACGCATGGTGCACCCGTACACACCTAGGTCCGACCAAGGGCCGGTAAAGTGACCCCAGAATTTACCAGTCAACAGACTGTAAAAGTACTTTAGGGTCTAGGATTTAGGTCTTAGGGTTGTATTTCACGAGTACGATACGACCCCACTACTACCCCCTTAATACCCCCCTAGAATTAAAACAGACCACTCTTAATTTGTACATTCTGGGGTCACTTTACCGGCCCTTGCTCGGACCGAACACCCTCCCCGCCTGCTTCATCATCATGGACACAAGCGGCCGCAGTGCCGCGGCGCTGCGCACACCCGTCGTGCCGTAGGGCCTGCCAGATATCGCTCGCCATCTACGCGGTCGGCGCCTCTCTACTTTAAAAGACTGGAGGAGTCAGTGTGAAACTGCCTGATTCTGGGACTACGATCGACACTCGGCCGACCGGTTTCACTGACTTCTCGATTTATGAAACCCCGAACTGTAACTCAGTGTGATTTACCCCCCAATTTCTTGAAGTAGAGGGGATCGTGATGTCATATGATGTCATCTAAGTCAGGAGACGAGGGTTCAAGATGTGATGCATAACGCGGCAAGCAATCCTCGCAGTTTTCCAGGGGGGGGGGGAAATGGCGGTCAATGCTCTGCGACTTGGGGCACTCGACTTAATAGACGCTCGGATCCGCCACATAAAACCCAATATGGCGAATCGACCGTCGGCCATTCGAGATTTGGCCTCCGCCATTCGTGTCCCCCGGAAATGTGGGAGAAGGGTTTTAGGGTTTAGAGTTTAGGGTTTAGGGTATGCCAGGCCCTACCGTGCGGTAGGACGCGAAAGTGCGAGCGAGAAGGGTTTTAGGGGTTTAGGGTTTAGTGTTTAGGGTTTAGGGCTTAGGGTTTAGGGTTTAGGGTTTAGAATATGCCAGGCCCTACCGTGCGGTAGGATGCGAGCCAGGACGGTCGCGCGGACCACGCCTGAAGATACCCCAACAGACTCGGCCCACCCAGTTGTAGCGGCGCAAGATGGAGTTGAAAGCAAAACTTGAAAGCCGTTCACCATATTTCAGGTTCAAGCGCTTTGTTTCAGGCGCTTTCAACGTGGGTTTGATAGGGTCAACCTGCACCGCCCTACCTAGGGAGGCCAACGAGCACGGCGCCCGCGGCTGGGGCCAACCAGACATTGCCTACCACGTCATAGGGTGTCGTTTGACACAATAGATGAAGGTCAAACAACGTTGGATGACGTGGCTATCTATTAAAGCGCTTAACTCAATACAGAGTATACGCGCGCTATCCCAGCTAGATGCTCAAGATTACATGACATGAGCACACTCACATCTACAAATCTTAAATCCCCCTCGAAACGGTTTATGCAACGTTGGATGACATGGCGAGACAAAAACATGAGCCAGGCAGGCACTACCTGCGGCAGCGCAGCTACGCCGGATTCCACAAAGTTATGAACCACCAGCAGGACGCTGGCCATCAGACAGGGCCTTACACTCCTCCACTTTTCAGCTCAACGTGAGCCGTGTCTGACACAAAATACACCCTAAACACCCCCTGACACCCCCTAAAAACATCCTAAATACCGCCTAAGCAAGCTCTAAATACACCCCCTGTCCCACAGGAAGTGCTTACGTTGAGCCGAAAAGTGGACGAGTGTAAGCCCCTGCCATGAGAGCGTCCGCCCCGTCCGGCGCCTCACCCGCCATGAACGGCCCGCCGCCAGGGGCCTACACTCGCCCACTTTTTAGCTCAACTTGAGCGCTTTGTATGGGATAGGGGGTGCGCGTAGGGGTTGTGCAGCCAGTGTTAAGGGGGTGTTAGGGGGTGTTTAGGGTGTGTAGGGTGCTTTCTTGTGACAGACACGGCTGAAGTTGAGCTGAGAAGTGGACGAGTGTAAGCCCCTGCCCGCCACTCGACGACACAAGCCGCTCCAACTCCGCGATGGCGGCGAGCGCGGAGTCGGCGAATAGCCCGCGGAGCAGTGGCTTGCACTCGTTCACGTCACAGCTCAACTTGAGCAACTCCAGGACACATTCATGAGTTAACATGGGTTACACGGTGGACAGAGGAGCTCAAGTTGAGCTGAAATCGGTACGAGTGTAAGCCCCTGCCGCGGAGCTCTTCGTCGGTCCGTCCATTGGTCTCGGACGCGGTTGGTCGAGACTCGGACCCGTTCTCGTCGGGAGGGATCACGCAGAGCACTTCATCGATCTGCGACTCGGGCAGGAACTCGGTCGGTTGGGACTCGGGCGCTTCGGGCGTTAACCCGGCTTTGTGGAGGCACTCCTTGGCCATGGCTCTGCCGGAGTCCAGAGAGGAGCCGGTAATGCGCCCGCCGACGAGCGACGCCATGAGTTTCTCGCCCAGGGCCTTCGCCTGCGCCAGCGACAGCGGCCCGCGCTGCGCCGCCACCGCTTAGGATCGCAACGTCACAGGATATCGCTTCACTCGACACCCGAGGACTAACATGTGGTCAATGACGTGTCGGGCGTGCCGGATTAGGGTTTAGGGTTTATAATAGGCCGGTTTCGGTATCCCCTGGGTGAAATGCCCATACAGAGTTGCGGGCAAAGCGACAGCGCTTCGCACGGAAAAGCGGGCGCCAGGTTGAATGCCCATACAGAGTTGCGGGCAAAGCGTCAGCGCTCGGCGCGGGAAGCGATGTACCGAAATCGGCCTATTAGGGCTCTAGGGCTTTTGGTTCAGGGTTTTGGGGCGTGAAGCGCCCTGCCACGGCGGCGACGTGCGGCGAGTGGGCTTAGTCAGGGCTTAATCAGGGCTTAGGGATTAGGTCTTAGGGCTTAGGGCTAGGGCTTAGGGCTTTGGGCTTAGGGCGTTAGGGGTTAGGGATTAGGGTTTAGTGTTTAAGGGTTGTGGGCCGTAAAGCGCCCTGCCACGGCGGCGACGTGCGGCGAGTGGGGCGTGCCGGCTTAGGGTTTAGGGCTCAATTAGGGCTTTAGGGCTTTTGGATCAGGGTGTTGGACCATGAAGCGCCCTGCCACGGCGGCGACGTGCGGCGAGTCGGCTTAGTCAGGGCTTATTCAGGGCTTAGGGATGAGGGCTTAGAGCTTAGGGCTTAGGGCTTAGGGCTTAGGGCTTAGGGACTTAGGGTATAGGGTATAGGGTATAGGGTTTAGGGTTTAGGGTTTTGGGGTTTGGGGCGTGAAGCGCCCTGCCACGGCGGCGACGTGCGGCGAGTGCGCGGCCGCCCGCTCCAGCAGCTCGGCGAAGCCGCCGACCCGGCCGCAGGGCCGAGAGAACAATGCTCGTCTCGTCATGTGATGCCATGTAGCAACACCAAGGTTAGGGCTAGGGTTTAACCTAAACCCTAAACCCTGGCTTGACAGACAACGTGGAGAACATCATCCAGCTCGCCAGGACCAGCCACTTCATGTGATGACACATAACACAGCGAAACAGGTTCTGAATGAGCACGATGACGTGGCGGGCATGATGACGTGGCATGTATGGTGACGTGGCGGGTATGATGGAGTGGGCCCGACCCACGTGCCGCCCGGGACACCCCCCGGGGTTCCCTGCATGGCGGGCGTCAGCCCTGGGGTGTACGCGTCCATGAACCAGCGCGGCTTGTTCACCTCCTCGCAGGGACACGCAATAGGCCGATTTCGGTATATCGCCTGGGTGAAATGCCCATACAGGGTTTCGGGCAAAGCGTCAGCGCTCCGCGCTGGAAACCGGGGGTCAGGTTGAATGCCCATACAGAGTTGCCGGCCTTTGTCCGGACCTACCTGGTCGATGAGCACCAGCTCGAAGGGCACGCGAGCCTCCGCCAGGATGTAGCGGCGCAAGTTGATATTGAAAGCAAAACTTCAAAGCAGTTCCTCGTATTTGAGTTTCAAGAGCTTAGATCCCAGGCGCTTTCAACACGGGTTTCATAGGTTCAACCTGCACCGCCCTACCAGGATGAGACACATGCGGATGCAGGACGGGCACGCTGGCACCAGCGGCCAGGGGCTTACACTCCTCCACCTTTCAGCTCAACCTGAGCTGTTTCTGACACAAAATGCACCCAAAACACCCCCTAATTCCCCAAAACACCCCCAAAACACCCCCTCAACAACCCCGATATCCCCTAAACCCCCTAAACACCCCCTCAACAAGCCCCAAATGTACCCCCTATGCCATAGAAAGCGCTTACGTATAGCCAAGAAGTGGACGAGTGTAAGCCCCTGCCAGCGGCCCCGCGCCGCTGGCCCCGTCGATGTCCTCCCCCTGGCCGTTGGAGCCGCGGTGGGATATGACGACGATGCGCGGCGCGTTGGGCGCGGGCTCCCCCGCGGGCTAGGGCCTGCCAGATGTTGCTCGCCACGTCATGGACAAGCATTTGAAGGGTTTAGGACTTAGGGTTTAGGGTGAGGGTTTGATTTAGGGTGAGGGTTTAGGGTGAGGGTTTAGGGATTAGGGTATTACAAAAACAATCTTAAACCCAAGATTATGAACCCTAAACCCTGAACCCAAACTCTCATGTCTTGATGCAAATGGCATCTCATGACGTGGCGAGTACTATACGTCATGCCCTACCACGGGCCCCAGCTGTGCCTCAGCGTTGCCAGCGTCGATGGCCACGAACCTGGGCGTGAAGGCTCCCACGGCGTGCATGTACCCGAGGTGTACCGGCGCAAGTTGATTTTGAAAGCAAATTTTGAAAGCGGTTCATCACATGTCAGTTTCAAGCGCGGACACTAAGCGCGCTTTCAACTTGGGTTTTGATACTATCAAGCTGCACCGCCCTGCCAAGGTCCAGGCGGCGCGCGCGCGCCATGATGACGTAGAGGTCGCGGCCGCCGTCCACCGCGTCCGGTGCCGTCGAGTAGGGAGTAGGCCACGTGTACCGACGCACTATGAGCCCATCGAGTATCACACGCATGCATATAGTCATAGACAACAGGAAGGGCATACTCCGTGCTACGAAGCTCTGGTGGCGGGGTCAAATGGGGATGGCGCATGGCGCGGTATGGTCACGATCGTTGAGTTAATAGACCCTCGCCCATACATTTTCAGCGTCCCGGATCTCGGAGGCTGAACTACAATGTGATACATATGAGCGACGGTCTATCAACTCAAGCCAATCCAAATCCCCGTTTGATCCCCCAACCAATCTGCGCAGTGAGTGCATGAACCCTGCCATCTTGTGGATGGTCTGCGCGGCCGCCATCATCATCGCCGAGTTGTACAGCGATGTCGTCTTATAGCAGTCCACCCACGCCGGCCGCTTGATCCACGCCTTGATGTAGCGGCGCAAGTTGAATTTGAAAGCAGAATTTGAAAGCAGCATATCACATTTGAGCTTCAGGGGCTTTGGTCCGAGGCGCTTTCAACATGGGTTTCACAGGGTCAACCTGCACCGCCCTGCCTTGAGATATCGCAGCGCCGACGGCGCCCCCGCGTCGGCGAGCGTGCAGGGCGCCCCCGGGAAGACAGTCAAGCCGCACTCTAGCGCGTTGTGGCACCAAAACAGCATCGTCGCCATCATATGGGGGCGCAAGGTCAAATTGAACCCGGAACGTGAAAGCAGATTATCATATGAGACAAGCCCACATTCGAGAAATATATGTTAACTGAAGACGTCCTGAGTTAACATGTCCAAAAATGACAATTTCGAACGTGGGCTGTCTTTAAATGTCAACTTACAGTCACAAGCGCTGAAAGCAGGCACTTTGGACACTGGTTACAACTTGCATTGCCTCACCATAAAAGCGTCCGCCTGATCAGGGCTGTCACCTCCGAGGTGTAGCGGCGCACGTTGAGTTTGAAAGCAAAATTTGAAAGCGGTTCCTCATATCTAAGCTTCAAGCGCTGAAACCAGGCGCTATCAACAGGCTTCAACTTGCACCGCCCCACCGAGGAACGGCCTGGGCAGCGCCGAGAGAACCCTCTCCACCTCGAAGAATCCATCCGTCGAAATCTGAATCAGCCGCGCCTTGAGAGCGGCGTCACTCTCACCCTCCACGGTCTCAATCCCAGCTAGTCCAAGCAGCGCCGACATCATCCCCTTCCCCGTGGGCAGCTCAGTGCCCACCATCAAACCCGACAAGTAGGGCCCCTACTCGTCCCGACCCACTCTACTTTAAGAAACTTGGGGTTTCAGTGTGCGAGTCTCGGATTCCGGGACTCGCTGGCCGAGCCGACCGACCATCTTCAGGGTCTTCTTGAGTCATTCGACCCTCAGAATTGGACCACATAAGTTTGACGTGATCTGCCCCTCAGTTTCTTAAAGTAGAGGGGGTCAGACCGTGTAGCCAGCAGGTGTTGCTGTGAGTACATTGTGTTTTATCATGAGACTTGCAATATAGACTAGATTTTGTTGCCCGCCACATCATCAAACGCGTTTCGATGATTTGTTTCTTGAGTAAAACCGCTACCTATGACATGGCAAGCCATGTTTGCCAGACCCAACCGCGAAGCCCGCGTATGCAATCTTGGAAACGAGGTCAGAGGCTTGCTTGGCCGTGATGTAGCGGCACAAGTTGAATTTGAAAGCAGAGTTTGAAAGCGGTCCATCATATCATAGTTTCAAGCGCTCAGTTCCAGGCGATTTCAACGTGGGTTTGATAGGGTCAACCTGCACCGGCCTACCGTGAGGGGCCCGCGCTCGGTGGCCACGGCGGCGAAGCGCGGGCTCTGCTCCTTGGTGTAGTGGCGCAACATGAATTTGAAAGCAAAAGTTGAAAACTGTACATCACACTTTAGTTTCAAGCGCTTAGTTCCAGGCGCTTTCAACGTGGTTTCAACGTTGTCTTGATAGGGTCAACCCGCACCGCCTTACCTTGGCGCGGGCCAGGATCTCGTCGAAGTCGCCCACCCACTAGGGCCCGCCAGACATTGCTCGCCACGTCATAGGATGCCACCTAGTGCCTAGTCTGTGGGCTAGTAACTTCTAGTGAGCTGGAGTTTGGTGATTTGGCCAAAAGTCAAATGACTTTTGGTGAAAATCACTAAACGCCTACCTACTACGGGTAGTACGAGATACTGTACGTAGTATGCTTTACAGACTAGGCACTAGCTCAAGAATCGAGGATTCACAATGCGTGCCGGGCTATGGTCATGGCAGATATTGCTCGCCGCGTCATAGGATGCCATGTAATTCATGATACAAGGGTTCAAAATGCGTTGCAGGACGTGGCGGGCAATATCTGGCGGGTGCTACCACCCATTCGCCCGTGTCGACGCCGCCGGGGCTGCCCTGGATGCAGTGGCTTACACTCGTCCACTTCTCAGCTCAACTTGAGCCGTGTCTGTTACAAGAAAACACCTTACACACCCTAAACACCCCCTAACACCCCCTTCACACGGGCTACACGACCCATATGCGCACACCCTATCCCATACAAAGCGCTCAAGTTGAGCCGAAAAGTGGACGAGTGTCAGCCCCTACCTGGATGGCCGGCGTGGTTCCCGCGGGGAACGCATCGAGGAACCACGGCGCCTTGTTGTAGCGGCGCAAGTTAGATTTGAAAGCAAAATTTGAAAGCAGTTCATCATAATTCAGGTTCAGGCGCCTAGGTCCGGGCGCTTTCAACGTGGGTCTGATAGGGGCAACCTGCACCGCCACTTTCAAGCGCCTAGTTCCAAGCGCTTTCAACGTGGGTTTGATAGGGGCAACCTGCACCGCCACTTTCGAGCGCTTAGTTCCAAGCGCTTTCAACGTGGGTTTGATAGGGTCAACCTGCACCGCCACTTTCGAGCGCTTAGTTCCAAGCGCTTTCAACGTGGGTTTGATAGGGTCAGCCTGCACCGCCCTACCTTGTCGTGCGCGTCGATCAGGTACGTTTTGAACGGCACCCCCGCCTCGGACAGCAGGAGACCAAGTTGTAGCGGCGCAAGTTGAATTTGAAAGCAGAAGTTGAAAGCACTATATGAAACTTTACTTTCAAGCGCTTTGTTCCAGGCGGTTTCGGTTTCAACTTGGGTTTCATAGGGTGAACCTGCACCGTCCTACCGAGTCTGAGGCAGTATGGACAGAACGGCATGAGCGGCCCGAGCGGACTGGCACCGTCCACCGCATCGCCCGAGCCGTAGGAAGCGCGGCCTGAGAGTAGGGTCGGCTAATATTTTTCCGCAAATAATTTTCATTCCAACGCATTTTGAACCCTCGTTTCTTGAGTACAATCACATACGATGATGCGGCGAGCAATGTCTGGCAGGCCCAACCTGAGAGCACCGCCTTCCGGGGCACGCCCGGCACCAGCGCCCCCGTCGGCGCCGGCTGCATCCCAAATATGGCCGGTGCCATGGAAATCCCAACAGCGGAAAGGTAACCTTGGTCGAGGCGGCGTGCGCGCTCCATGATGTAGCGGCGCACGTTAAAACTGAAAGCACAGCTTGAAAGCAGGTTAATCATATAGTAGTTTCAAATGATGTAACCAGGCGCATGCAATGGAGTAGCACCTGCTAAGATCACAGAGTATCACTCACGGGCATTGAGTCAGAGACCCAAAACAAAGAAAGTCCTATTCCGTGCTTGCAAACACGAGTTTCAACTTGCACCACCTCACCATGACGACACACATGTCGTTGCCACCGTTGACCGCGTCAGGAGCCATCTTGGCGATGATGGCGCACGCCGTCATCTAGGGCCCGATAGAGGTTGCTTGCCACGTCATAGGACGGCATTCTACTCAAGGTACGAGGGATCTAATAGGCCGGTTTCGGTATATCGCCTCGGTGAAACGCCCATACAGAGTTGCGGGCAATGCGTCAGCGCTCCGCGCGGGAAAGCGGGCGCCAGGTTGAATGCCCATACAGAGTTGCGGGCAAAGCCTCAGCGCTCGGCGCGGGAAGCGAATTACCTATTGCGTTGGATGACGTGGCGAGCACCATCTGTAAGGCCCTACCGTCATCATCATCGGGGCGCTGTACAGCGACGTGGTCTTGTAGCACTGCACCCAGGACGGGCGCGCCGCCCACGCCTGGATGTAGCGGCGCAAGTTGTTTTGAAAGCAAAGTTTGAAAGCAGTGCATCACTTTTGGGTTTCAAGCGCTTAGTTTTAGGCGCTTTCAACGTGGGTTTGATAGGGTCAACCTGCACCGCCCTGCCTGGAGGTAGCGCAGCGCGGAGGGCGCCCCCACGTCGGCGAGCGTGCAGGGCGCCTGGGGCAGCACGCTCAGCCCGCACTCCAGCGCGTTGTGGCACCAGAACAGCATGGTGGCCATGAACGCGTCGGGCTCCGCGGGGCTGTCGCCTCCGAGAAACGGGCCGGGCAGCGCCGAGAGCACCCGCTCCACCTCCGCCAGGCCGTCCGCCGTGATCTGAATAATCCGCGCCAGCAGAGCCGCGTCGCCCTCACCCTCGATGGTTTCAATCCTTCCCTGCCTCATCAGCGCGCCCATCATCCCCTTGCCACTATCCAGCTGTGTGCCCACCATCACACCCGCGAATTGGGCGTACGCGGTCCTGGTCACCAGATCCGCAGCTTGCTTCGTCGTCAGGGGCCCGCGCTCGCTGGCCACCGCGGCGAACCGCGGGCTCTGCTCCTTGGCGCGGGACATGATGACGTCGAAGTCGCCCACCCACTCATCGCTGCCTGCCAATCCCCCGGGAACACCCTGCATTGCCGGCGTGGTGCCCGCCGGAAAGGCGTCGAGGAACCACGCGGGTTTGTCTTGCCCGTCGATCATGTAGGTTTCGAACGGCACCCCGGCCTCCGCCATGAGCAGGCCGATGCGCATGCAGTGCGGGCAGTACGGCATCAGCGGCCCGAGCGGGCTATCACCGTCGACGACGCCAGCCGCGCCGCCGTATGACGCGCGGCTTGACAGCACAGCCTTCCGGGGGACCCCTCGCACCAGGGGCTTACACTCGTCCGCTCTTCAGCTCAATCTGAGCCGTTTCTGACAGAAAATAAACCCTAGAAACCCCCTAATACCTCTTAATATCCCCTAAACAACCCCTAAACAACCCCTCACTGCACCCCCTATCCCACACAAAGCGCTTACGTTGAGCTGAAAAGTGGACGAGTGTGAGCCCCTGCCTCGCACCAGCGGCCCGGACGGCGCCGCCTGCTTACCGAAAGTTGTCGCCTGATCCATGCCGACTGCGGCACGATAGCCTTGGTGTAGCGGCGCAACTTGAATTTGAAAGCAAAGTTTGAGAGCGGTTTGTCATATTCCAGTTTCAAGTGCTAAATTCCAGGCGCCTTTAACGAGGGTTTGAAAGGGTCAACCTGCACCACCCTACCTTGGTCGAGGCGGCGCGCGCGCTCCATCGCGATGTACAGATCGCGACCGCCGTCCACGGGCTTACACTCGTCCACTTTTCGGCTCAAAGTAAGCACATTTCGTGGGATACGTTGGGTGCATGATTTCCCCCAGTCTATAAGACAGGGGGACAAGAAGAGGTGTGACCAACACGGCTTAAGTTGAGCTGAAAAGTGAACGAGTGTAAGCCCCTGCCGTCGTCCACCGCGTCTGGCGCCATCCTTACGATGATTCCGGCCAACCCCCCGATCGAAGCCGCGCTGAACAGCGACGTAGTCTGGTATCAGGGCTGGGCAGATACCGCTCGCCACGTCATAGGATGCCATGTAACTCAGTAAATCGAGGGTTTGAGGTGTGGAGGAAGTGGCAGGCAATGAGCCTGGCAGATTCTGCTTGCCACGTCCTGGGTTGCCGTTGAACTCAAGATACGAGGGTTCAAAATGCGTGTCGGATGACATGGCGGGAAATGGGAAATATCTTTGGGGCCCGACCTTGTAGCACTGCACCCATGACGGGCGCGCCGCCCACGCCTGGAGGTACCGCAGCACGGAGGGTGCCCCTACATCGGCGAGCGTGCAGGGCGCCTGAGTTTAGCAGCGCAAGTCGAAATTGAAATCAAGCGTTGAAAGCAGTTTAGCGTGTCATAGTTTCAAGGGCTGAATCCGTAGGCGCTTGCAACGCGGTTTCAGGGTTAGGGTTTAGGGTTTAAGGTTTAGGGTGATACTGTCAACCTGCACCGCCTCGCCTGGGGCATGATCGACAGCCCGCACGCCAGTGTGTTATGGCACCCGACGAGCATGGTCGCCATGAACGCGTCAGGCTGCGCGGGGTTCTCGCCTCCGAGGAACGGCCCGGGCAGCAGGGGCTTACACTCGTTCCCATTTCAGCTCAACTTGAGCTATTCTGTCCACCGTATAACTCAACTTAATTCATGAATTTGTCCTGGAGTTGCTCAAGTTGAGCTCTAACGTCAATGTGTGTAAGCCCTTGCCGGGCAGCGCCGAGAGAACCCTCTCAACCTCAAGGAATCCATCCGCCGCGATCTGAATCAGCCGCGCCTTCAGCTCCCCGTCGCTCTCAGAGTCGAACGTCTCGATGCCAGATGACCTCAGCAGCCCAGCCATCATCCCCTTGCCACTGGCCAGCTGTGTGCCGCACATCAGACCCGCGAAGTTTGCGTATGCAATCTTCGTGACGAGCCCCGCAGCTTCCAGGGTGGAAAGCGGGCCCCGCTCGGTGGCCGACGCGGCGAGGCGCGGGCTCTGCTGCTTGGCGCGGGCTAGGATGTCGTCGAAGCCGCCCACCCACTCATCGCTGTCCGCTAGTCAGGGGCTTACACTCGTCCACTTTTCGGCTCAACTTAAGAGCGCATTCTGTGGGATAGGGGTGCATATAGGGGTCGTTTAGAGGGTTTTAGAAGGTGTCAGGGGGTATTAAGTAGTATCAGGGGGTGCTCAGGGTGTGTTTTGTGTCAGAAACGGCCCAGGTTGAGCTGAGAAGTGGACGAGTGTAAGCCCCTGCCGCTAGTCCCCCGGGGATACCCTGGATGGCCGGCGTGGTTCCCGCGGGGAACACGTCGAGGAACCACGGCGCCTTGTCTAAGGGGCTGGCAGATATTGCTCGCCTCGTCAACCGAAGCATTATAAACTCTCGTTTATTGAGTTAAACGCCATCATATGATACAGCCGCAAAAGCTGACCGGGTTTAGGGTCTGTCTGCTTGAAATGGCGGAGGTGTTTAATTGATACTCACATTGGGAAGCGCTTTGCTCCGTAGCTCTAGTTATGGTGGGGGGGCAAATGGGGATGGCGCGTGGCGCGGTCTAGTCACGATCGTTGATTCAATAGACCCTCGCCCATATATTTTCCAGCCTGCCGTGTACGGCAGGCTGATCCACACGGTAGTTTATATGAGCGACCGTCCATAACTCAAGCAAATACAGATCCCCATTTGCCCCCTCCACCAGAAAGTGGGGCTCGACGAACGACAGAACATGCCATCCTATGACGTGCTGAGTGATATCGGGTAGGCCCAACCTTGTCTTGGCCGTCGATGAAGTACGTCTCGAACGGCACCCCCGCTGCAGCGGCACAAGTTGGAATTGAAAGCAAAGTTTGAAAGCGGTCTATCATATTTCAGTTTCAAGCGTTGAGTTCCAGGCGCTTTCAACGCGGAAAGGGTCAACCTGCACCGCCCTACCCCGCCTCCGCGAACAGCAGACCCAGCCGGAGGCAGTACGGGCACACCAGCATGTAGGGCCAGGCGGAATATGCCGGCATTGCTTTCGGAATCAGAGGCAAATCAATAATTCCGGTACAATGCCGGGAATCTTGGGCATTTTCTCGGAGTTTTGGGTGGTTTCTGGAAACTTTGGCCGTTTTCTGGGTACTTGCGGAACTTCTTTGGCATTTTTCGGCATTTCACCTGCGCGTGTTTGGGAGTTCAGACGGCGTAATGGGGCATTATCCGTGCATAATAGGCTGAATTCGGGGAGTTAAACACAGGAAATTTGGGCCAAAGACAAAGCACATTCCGCCTGGGCCTACCGGCATGAGCGGCCCCAGCGGACTGGCGCCGTCCACCACGCCGCCCAACCCGTACGACGCGCGGCCTGAACGAAGGGTCTTTAGGGTTTAGGGTTGAGCGGTTTAGGGTTCAGGGTTTTTGGTGCACAAAGGTCCTGACAGATGTTGCCCTCCACATCATCCGACGCATCCTGAAGGCCGAGTGCGCCGGCACAGTGTAAGAAGGGGGAACGGCCTGAGGGTAAAACCCCAGTCAAGACAAAGAGAGGTTTGCTGAGGCTCAGCGTGATAGTTGAGCTAGACACCGCTAAGTTTAGGGTAAGCAAGCCCCTCGTTTCCTAAGTTGTCGCATCCCACGACGTGGCGGGTAATATCTGGCACTACTCGTCCCGACCCCGTCTACTTTAAGAAACTTGGGGTTTCAGTGTGCGAGTCTCGGATTCCGAGACTCGCCGCCCGAGCCGACCGGCTATGTTCAGGGCCTTCTTGAGTTATTCAACCCCCAAAATTGCACCACATAAGTTTTACGTGATCTACCTCTGAGTGGTTTAAAGGAGAGGGGGTCAGACCGTGTAGCAGGCCCCACCTGAGAGGATCGCCTTGCGGGGGATGCCCGGCACCAAGGGCTTACACTCGTCCATTTTTCAGCTCAACGTGAGCACTTTTTGTCACATGTGGTGGGGTTCTGTGCTGATTTCAGTGACAAAAACGACTCAGGTTGAGCAAAGATGTGGACGAGTGTAAGCCCCTGCCCGGCACCAGCGCCCCAGACGGCGCCGGCTGCAGCCCAAACAGGAACCCATCTCTGAAGGGCGTCGACTCCACGTCGTGCTCGTTGTCGTCTTCCTCCTCCTCGTCGTCGTCGTCGTGAACCCGCGCGCTGTCGTCCGAGCTGTAGCGGCGCAAGTTGAATTTGAAAGCAGAGTTGAAAGCAGTATATCACACTTTAGTTTCAAGCGCCCAGTTCAAGGCGGTTTCAACTTGGGTTTGATAGGGTCAACCTGCACTGCCCTACCGAGCGCGGCGGGGTGCGACGCCGCTTGGGCGCGTCCACCTTGTTGAAGCGGCGCAAGAAAAACTTGAAAGCAAAACTTGAAAGCGGCTCATCATATTATAGGTTCAAGCGCTTGGTTCCAGGCGCTGTCAACGTGGGTTTGATAGGGTCAACCTGCACCGCCTTACCTTGTCGTGCCTCTCGCGCATCGCTGGGTGTGTCGCCATATAACAGAGCCTTACAGATATGACAGCCACGTCATCGACAATCACTTTTGAATCCAGTCTCCGCCCCTGATAAGGGGCTGAAGGCCCTCAAGTGATTGGTCGAGAGAGATTTACTTGGATTTGATTGGCTGAAAGATTTGCTCTTTTCGCGCCAATTCTTATCATAATCGTTGGTGATCCCTGATTAGTCAGTATACAGTCCATCATCTCCCTTGGTCCCTGATTGGTCGAGAGGAATTCAGGGTTTAGTCATGCCGGAGACTGGGTTTAAACCTCGTTTTGTACTCAATCGGCATCCTATGACGTGGCAAGCGGTATCTGCGGGCACCCCTGCCATGGACGCCGAACGCGACATCTTCTCGCCGCTCTTGTGCCACTCGCAAGAGCCAAGCAGAACACGTGTTCATGTCATCAGGCGGGCGGCTCAGGCGGGTGCCGCTCAAACTCAGTGTAAGGGAGACTAGTCTGGCTTATCTAGTCTCCCTTATGTCCTCGAAACCGAGGGTCTATTTACTCCAGGATGGCGAACCGGTCGAACTTTCGGCGAGTCTGTCGGTGGGATGTTCGAAATGGGCAGTTCTGATTGGTCGAACGGACTTCGATACCACAACTTCGATACCAGACCCGACACTGAGTTCAACTCGAGAAACGAGGGTTGGCGAATGCGTTGAAGGACGTCATGAGGGATCTCGGCCAAGGCCCCACCACACGCCCGGGAGCGTGTCGTCGAACGCGTGCCAGCCCGCAGGGTCATTGAGAACAAGCACTCGAACCATCGGAGCAGGATTCACATTCAGGGTGAATGCTGGTGCAGTCGCGCGGACTCGGCTGGTCGATTCAACGTCGGTGGAGCGCTGGTTCTCAACTAGAGCCGGTAAAGTGACCCCAGAGTTTACCAGTTAACAGACTGTAAAAGTACTTTAGGGTTTTGGGTTAAGGTCTTAGGGTTTTATTGTCACGAGACGGCCCCCCTAATACCCGTAACCCTTGATTCCCCCTTAAAATCAAAACATACCCCTCTTGACTGGTAAATTCTGGGGTCACTTTACCGGCCCTTGCTCGGACCTATCAACACCACCCCTGCCAGTCGATCATGGGCTTGTCGTTGGAGTCGAAGCTGATCACGTCCTTGAAACGCGCGGGCCCCACCGTGATGCAGGGCCTGACAGATACCCACTCATGCACCCCTTATACACCCCTTACACTCCTTACTCCTTATACACCCCTTTCACACACCTCATACACCCCTCATACACCACTTATATCACCCCTCATACACCCTCGCCACGTCATAGGATGCCGTTTGACTCAATGAAGGAGGGTTGCAATCGCGTGTCGATGACGTGACGGGGCCGGGAATATCTGATGTGCGCCGGGCAATATTTGACGTGGCGGGTCCGACCATGGTGTCGGTGGTGTAGGAGGTGGTGGAGCAGAGCTCGGCGCCGTAGATGGGGTCCGTGGCGGTGAACGCCACGTTGTAGCGGCGCAACTTGAATCTGAAAGCAAATTTGAAGCAAATTTGAATGCAGTTTATCATAATTTAGTTTCAAGCGCTTGGTTCCAAGGCGCTTCCAACGCGGGTTTGATAGGGTCAACCTGCACCGCCCTACCACGTGCAGCAGCCACTGGTTGCCGTCCTCGTCATCATCGGACGCAGATTCGTCATCGTCGTTGTCGTCCGAATTCGTCTCGGAGTCTGAGCCCGAGCCGGCGCCGGCGCCGGCGCCTCGCCCCTCGCCCTCGCCCTTGCCACCGCCCCCTCCCCCTAGGGCCTGGCGGATGGTGCTGGCCACGTCATCATCCATATGTTAGACCCTCATTTCTTGATTTAAACTGCATCCGATGACGTGGCGAGCATGATCCGCCAGGCCCTACCTCCCCCTCCCATACTACCATGCCCACCTATACTATGCCCACCCCCACCTCCGCCGCCGTCTGCGTCGGGCGGCCGCTTCTTGCTTTGGCCTTCCATGAATTCCCGGTTGAGGAAAGCAGCGTAGAGGGGCGAGCCCGGTATCAGGGGCTTACACTCGTTCACTGTTTCAGCTCAACTTAAGCGCATTCTGTGTGATAGGGGTGCATGTAGGGGTTGTTTGTCGGGTGCTTAGGAGGTGTCAGGGGGTATTGAGCAGTATCAGGGGGTGTTCAGGGTGTATTTTGTGTCAGGAACGGCTCAGGATGAGCTGAGAAGTGGACGAGCGTAAGCCCCTGCCCGGTATAACAGGAACCGCGATGGTGTGCACGCCTGAGATGGTGGAAGGCTGCGAGCACTCCACCTCCTCCTTCTTTCAGGGCCCGGCAGGCATGGCTCGCCGCGTCATAGCGTGCCATCTAGTGCCTAGTCTGTAGGGCGTACTATATATAGTATCCCGTACTACCCGAAGTAAGTAGGCGTTTGGTGATTTCGACCAAAGGTCATTTGACTTGTGGCCAAATCCCCAAACTCCAGCTTACTAGAAGTTACTAGCCCACAGACTTGGCACTAGCTTCAGGTTCAAGGGTTCAGATCGTGTGCCGAAACCCTTCCAGGCTTTAGGGTCCGTCCGGTTTCAATGGCAATGGCGCAGGGGGTTGATTAATTCTCATGATGTGAAGCGCCTTGGGGCTCGATGAACGTTGCTGAAATAAATCATGTTGCGGGCAACATGTAGGTCCCAGCAAGGGCTGGCAAAGTGACCCCAGAATTTACCAGTCGAGATGGGTATAATTCGATGTTAGGGGTTTACTAGGGGGATATTGGGGGGGTCGTCTCGCGAAAATAGAACCCTAAGACCTAAACTCTAAACCCTAAAGTACTTTTACAGTCTGTTAATTGGTAAATTCTGGTTTCACTTCACTGGCCCTTGCTCGGACCTAACATATTGCCAGGCCGTGCCTTCTTCATGAAGCCCTCGCCCTCCTCGGTGACGTGGCGGCTGAGCAGCGTGAGGCGGATGGTCGGGTTGTACAGCGTGTGCGCCTTGAGGTTCCCCACGCGAATGAGCAGCGTGGGCACCCCGTCGCGTCGCGTCATGACGGCCTTGCCGCTCCACACCAGGTCCACCTGCGGCGCCTGGAACTTGGCCAGCACGGCGGTGAAGACGAACACGTTGACCACCACGCCCAGCAGCATGCTGCCGTATGCCAGGGGCTTACACTCGTCCATTTTTGAGCTCGACCTAAGCCGTTTTTGTAACAAAAACACACCCTACACACCCCCTGAAACTCCGTTGTACCCCATGAACAACCCCTCAACAGTTCCTGGACGCACCCTCTATCCCACAGGAAGGGCTTACGTTGAGCCGAAAAGTGGACGAGTGTAAGCCCCTGCCGTACGCCACCACGTACCCCACGGACTAGGGCCTTGACTGTAAAGCGTACTATATATGGTATCTCGTACTACCCGTAGTAAGTAGGCGTTTGGTGATTTTCACCAGAAGTCATTTGACTGTTTGGCCAAATCACCAAATCCCAGCTCACTAGAAGTTACTAGCCCACAGACTAGCTCTAGGCACTAGGGCCCACCAGATATTGCCTGCCGCGTCACCGACACGCATTGGAACTCCGTTTAAATTGGCATCCTAAGACTTGGCGAGCAGTATCTGCCAGATTAAAATGGCATCCTGCGACGTGGCGAGTAGTGTCTGCCGGACCCCACCATGTCAGTGGTTGGCATGACGCTGCCGAAGCTCATGGTGATGATATGTGCGGTGGCGAATCGTAAAGATTTGAGGTAGTCCTGGGGGCAGGGGCTTACACTCGTCCACTGTTCGGCTCAACTTGTTTAGGGGGTCTTTAGGAGGTGTCATGGGGTATCAAGAAGTATCAGGGGGTGTTCAGGGTGTATTTTGTCACAGAATCGGCTCAGGTTGAGCTGAGAAGTCGACGAGTGTAAGCCCCTGCCGGTGGGTCTGTTTCGTCCTCGGATTCTTGCATGTTGGCCATCGGCAACCCGGCCGACAGGCACCAGGTGAAGGCGATGGCGACGAGGTAGGCGATGGTGGAGATGACCACGGTGAAGCGGCGCAAGTTGAAATTGAAAGCAAAGTTTGAAAGCGGTCCATCACATCCTAGTTTCAAGA
>Ga0307489_10000703_pt1 | contig 21048 bp, 8 predicted proteins | sample SB12metaG_FD_202247 | JGI IMG/M metagenome (GOLD analysis project Ga0307489, IMG submission 202247) | Sea-ice brine microbial communities from Beaufort Sea near Barrow, Alaska, United States - SB 1.2 | ecosystem: Environmental > Aquatic > Marine > Coastal | place: USA: Alaska | collected 2017-05-06
ACTTCGTGTTGAAATAGGTAGCTCAGTATCTAGCCTATCGTCTAAGGAAATAAAAAGAGACCTTAGATTGTTTGCTAGAAGTAATCCGGAATTATTCTTAGAGCTTGCTCAAGATGAAAACGTTGGATTGCGTAATACAGCAATCAAAGCAACCGAAGCAGGAATATTAGTTTTATCTCAGGATCAAAGAACATTTTCTTGGGGATCTAACGGAAGAAAGCTAATGAGTGTTCCTTTTGACGAGAATCCTTACTCTGCAATGGCAGCTTACTTTAAGACCGACGAAGGTGGCGAAGTATTTAGATCTATAGAAAAAAAGTTTAATTAGTAGTTTTTAAAAAAACTATGTGATTATATTATAGATGGTGAATTAATTTTAGCCGGCTTCATCACTGGGGCCGGTTAATATTTATAATAAAACAAAAAAATGGCAGTAAATGTAGATATAGTTTATAAAACAGTGTTACTTATTCTGAATAAAGAACAGAGAGGTAACTTATCTCCGGACGAATTCAATAAGGTTGCAACACAAGTGCAATTAGAAATTTTCGAGAGCTATTTTGATACGCTTAATCAACAGCTACGTAGACCAGATAATGATACAGAATATGGCGATCGCATTAAAAATGTAGACCATAACATATCTGTATTTAAAACATACGGTGATGCAACTTATGTCCCAACAGGCGGGTACTTTAGTTTACCAACAACCTCAGGGTTGGGCGCTGCGGCGCAGACACTTACAGGTGACGGAGTTGCAATATCGTTTCCTTTTACATCGATAACATCTTCACAGTTACAAACCAGTGTAATTGCAGTTACAATAAACGGTGTATCTACTACAGCCTTCACAATCAGTGGAGCTAACATAATATTTAACAGTATACCAGCTTTAAACGACGCAATAGTCGTTACGGCAACCCCAGAGGACTTTTATAGACTCGGTACAGTTATATATCAAGATTCAAAAGAAGCGCAGCTATCTCAGCGAAACGAGCTTCTATACTTAAACAACAATCCTTTAATAGCACCAACAAAAACATATCCTATATATTTATATGAGGACAGTAAATTATACTTATACCCGAAAACTATTACATCGGATATAAGTGTTAGCTATTTAAGAAAACCAGTAGATGTTATATGGAACTTTACAATTCCATCTGGGCAAAACTACTACCAATACAATGCTACTAACTCAGTTAATTTTGAGCTATCAAAAACGGAGCAGGCAAATATTATCTTAAAGATATTACTCTACTCGGGTGTCGTTATAAGAGACCCATCAATAGTACAGATAGCGGCACAGCAAGTGCAACAAGAAAATCAACGCTCAATAATGTAAGATATGCCTATACCTAATGGCGGTTTAATAACCGAAACTAACGAACAATACTACGCTGGAGCACAGATATTTATAATAAATACAAGCGCAGCTATTACAACCACATTTAATACTGATTTAGCATACGATCCGGTTAACGATACATTAACTAACTTTGCTGTTTACACAAGCCCTGATGGCACGGCAGGAAGTTACACTGAATACACAGAAACATATACCGTAGCAAGTAATACTATAACGTTTACAGGGCTTTCGGTGCCGATTACAGGAACCTATGTTGCGGTACAGCTTAAGGCATTAAATGGAGGTAACTTTGGCAATCAAGATGCTTACGGCGAGGCCGTACAGGAGAACTACGGAAGTTACGCTTACACATCTTTAAATGATGTTATTAATGGGTTCATTGCTACTTATGTAGGCGAGCATAAATTAATAGGGGATGTTAAAAGAACAGACGTTATATTCCATGCTAAAAGAGGCCTGCAGGAATTCAGTTACGACACATTGAAAAGCGTTAAGTCTCAGGAATTAAGTATACCACCTAGCTTAAGTGTGGCTATACCACAGGACTATGTTAATTACACTAATATATGCTACATAGACGCAATGGGGATTAAACATCCTATTTATCCAGCAAATAATTTAACAACTAGTCCTTATGAAGTTCCATTACAAGACGGCGGCGGGCAGCCAACTCAAGATAGCATAGGTGATAACCTAGAGGCTAATTCTATAACTAACGATAGATGGGCTGCAGCTAACGATCGACTTTTAAATGGCAACATCACCGCAGAAGATTATTGGGCCTACGGGGGCTACTTGACTGGAAACCCGTTTTATGGGCAAAGATACGGGAATGAAGCACAATACGCGCAAAGGAATGGCTGGTTCAACATGAACGAAAGAGATGGGACGATAGCTTTTTCTTCTAATTTAAAAGACAGACTAATAGTACTTGAATACATATCAGATGGATTAGCTTACGACTTAGACGCTAGGATACCTAAGATGGCCGAGGATGCGTTATATGCGCATATACTATATTCTATACTAGCTGGAAGAATTAACCAACCAGAGTACGTTATACAGCGCCTAAAGAAGGACAGGTCTGCTAAGCTAAGAAATGCTAAAATAAGATTATCTAACATTAAACTATCAGAGATAGTACAGGTAATGAGAGGTAAATCTAAATGGATAAAATCATAATTTAATGGCACAAGAAATTAAAAATACATTTCTAAAATCCAAGATGAATAAAGATCTTGATGATAGAATATTGCCTAACGGCGAATATAGAGATGCTCGGAATATATCAGTTGGTAGATCCGAAGATAACGATGTAGGTGCCTTAGAGAACATAATTGGTAACGATTTAGTATCGGGCACCGATATTGGAAATGGATTGACTATTATAGGCATTGAATCCGATAATTCTTCTGACTCGCTGTACGTATTTTTAACTGATTACTCGGATCCAAATACCAAAAACCCTACTAATGCGCCTGTCGGTTCAAGGCACTACATATATGTATACAACACTGCTTCTAAAACATATACAAGGCTGGTGCAAGGCAGCTTTTTAAATTTTTCTGCTACTAATAGGATAGTGGGTATAAATTTAATTGAAAACCTTTTATTTTGGACGGACAACAGAAACCAGCCAAGAAAAATAAATATTAGCTTAGCAAGAGCGTACGAGCCAGGGGGGTTAGCTACGGCATCGGGGGATTATTACACGGAAGAGCATCAAATATCTGTTGCTAAATACAACCCTTATCAAGCAATTAATTTATACAATAGGGCAGATCTGCAAGTAAGAAGCGGAGCTACAAGCACTTCTTTTGAAATAACAGGCCATAGAGCCGCTGAGCTTTCCGGTTATATAGGAGCCAGCGTTGTTTGTAATGACACTATACCTTTGACGCAAGGAACTGACTACGTAAAAGTTGTTAGCATATCAAATTCTTTTGTGCCACCAGACGTAACAATCATAACTGTTTCTCCTGCAATGACCGCTCCTTCCGGAAATGACATCGTATCTTTAATTACTTCAACAATGAGTAATAAAAACGACGACACAACATGGCCAGGAGATCCTGATTATTTAGAAGATAGATTTGCTAGATTTAGCTATAGGTTCAAATTTGATGACAATGAGTACTCTTTAATGGCTCCTTTTACTCAAATAGCGTATATTCCAAAACAAAATGGTTATTTTTTATATGGAGATGAGGACTCTGCTTATCAGTCTACTATTGTAGACTTTATGGAGAATCAAGTTCAAAATATAGGCCTAGTAATACCATTGCCTTCCTCTGCGAATCAATTAGCTTCAACTTATAAAATTAATGAAGTAGAAATTCTTTTTAGGGAAAGTGATGCTATTGCTGTAAAAGTTTTAACAACTATACCTGTCGGAGAAATATCCGCAGCTAGTGGTAAGAATAATCATTACACTTACGAGTACCAATCAAAAAAACCGTACAGAACGCTTCCCGAAGCCCAGACGGTAAGGGTTTATGACAAAGTTCCTGTTAGAGCACTAGCTCAAGAAAGCGCTGGAAATAGAATTATATATGGTAATTTTAGGGACAAGCATACGCCTCCTTCGGCACTTGATTATAATTGCAAGATAGAGCCCAAGATAACTACAGGTTTGTTCGACAACTGGATAGAATACCCAGGGCATTCCGTTAAAAAAAATAGAAATTATCAGGTAGGATTTGTTTTATCTGACAAATTTGGAAGACAATCTCCAGTAATACTTTCGTCCAACGATACAGGTACTACTGAAAATAATGCTTTTTATTCTGGCTCAACAATATACTCTCCTTACGATATTTCTAGCACGGACACAAATCCGGCAACATGGTTTGGAGACGCCATACAAGTGCTGATTAATCAACCAATACAGTCCGAAATCAACCTAGATGAAGGTACGCCGGGGTTATACGCTTTGAAGCAGCAAGATATTTCTACAGGAGAAGGATTTGCTATAAAGGCACAAGGACTTGCAGCTGTTGGTACTTCTCCTATAACTAACAGCACGTTCACATTTAGACTGGACGATGATCCAACTACCGGATTTCCTAATAATATAAACATACCCAATGTAGGTGATTCCATGAGGGGGGCTTACATTGATTTTGTAAAAGTAACAAATATAACAGGCCCAAGTGCGGCTGATGAATACGTTGTAACAACGGATGGAAGGGTTAGCGATGTTTACCTAAGGGATACAAACCTTCCATCAACTGCTCCGGATTTAAAATTCGCGTATACTATAAATGATTTGGGATGGTATAGCTACAAAATTGTAGTGAAGCAAACAGAGCAAGACTATTATAATGTGTATTTACCTGGAATACTAAACGGCTATCCTGGGCAAAGCGATGGAGGGGAAGAAAACGGCCCTTTTCCTACGAACGAAGAAAATTTAACAGCTCATACCGTTTTATTTAATGACAATATAAATAAAATACCTAGGGATTTGGCGGAGGTTGGGCCTGATCAAAAACAATTTAGAAGCTCAGTTACGCTTTATGGAGTTGTAACAAATACAATGGAGGGTGTTGGTAATGTGCCAGGTACGCCTTATAATACTCAATATTATCCAAGGCTAGATTATTCCGGAAAAAACGCTGTTAAGCATGTTGCTACAACAATTGCTACAGCAAGGGATTTAGACATGGGGTATGACCAATTATCTGATGATACAGGAGGGGGCGGAGAAGCGCATAATGGTAATTTAGTATATTATCAAATTGATACAAACCCATTAATAGCCCGCTTGTCAACTACAGAAAAATCAATCGGATGGACTAATAACAACCCAAGCAACGCGGGGGAGCCTTTTAACATGCTTCCTTACTTAGCTGTTTACGAAACCGAGCCTACGGAATCATTGCTGGATATATATTGGGAAACATCGTCCGAAGGTTTAATAGTGGATCTTAACGCGGACGTAGCGTCCACAAATGGAGGAGTTGCTGGTTTCCAAAATCTTGTTTGGGAATTTAGAGAAGATACAGCCCCTAATACAGCTGTTACTACAGCTTGGTTTAGCCCTATTGACAATCAAGGGCAGCCGTTCGTAACGCCTATTGAATCAGCTAGTCTGGTTTTAGTAACTGATAGGGGGTTTGCCGCAGGCGCGAGCAATAATATTGTTACTGACCAATTTAGTTTAGAAAGAGGATTAGATGGTACCCCCGAAGAAGGAGAGTTTAAAATATTTTACAGAGGTTTTGGAAGAGATTTTACAGCGGAAAGCGCTATAAGAGATATATACACTTTTACTATTGATTGCATTACAGCGGATGGAACAGAATCTACCGTTGTTTTAAGCGGAGAAGCAGGAGGGTTTGGAGCCTTTGAAAACTTACAGCCAGCCTTCAACACTATTAGTGCTATTGTAACAAATCCTACTGAAAGAGTAATTCTGAGCGCAGCAACTTGGCAAGCCGCTTTTCCCCGTAATGGTACTACATTAGTTGGCAGTCAACAAACCGAGCTAAAATATTCGTTTAGACTTTTAAACTCCGGCGCACCTATGCCATTAAACGGCGAGGGAGAACCTTTATGGGTTATGGATTCGGCTAACGGTGAATTAACACAAGAGATAAGCACTTCCTACGCTACTCCAGATGGTATATATAGGTTAGAACTAATGCTTGAAGACGCAGCGGGTACTCCTCCTGTAGCAGAAGCAGCCACGGGTTACAGCTCATTGGTTGCAAAACAAAATCTTTATGTACGCATAGAGCCTGCTCATGTGAATACAGAGGCGTTAAGCATAGATTGCGTTCTTACGCCAAGCGTAATACAAGATGGGGGCTATACAAATGTATCAGACACCGGTCTTGTTACAGATCCGACTTCAAATTCAAATGTTTTTGGAGGTTGGTCTAGGTTGCAGGTAAGCAATTGTTTTTATTACTTAACGGAAGAAAATATTACTCCCAACTGGCCTGGGTCAACCGATGCTAATTCCCAGTTTGCGCTAGAACAAGCTTTTACTAATCAGGGCATACAAGTAAACACACCTACCAACACCACCGGGTGGATTAATACAGGGGCAAATAGAATAGGAACAAAATCGCATAAAAGTGGTACTATATCTTTTTGCATAAACACTTTTTCTCCGCGTAATACTTCGGATCTGAGTAATGCTAATATATTTAGAATACCAACTGTAGATTTTTACTGGAGGTATGAAAACAATTTTGGCGACATAGGCTGGCAACTTTTATCAAGAAGTAATCCCGTGACTGAACAAAATAGAGTAGGCAATATGGCCAACGCTGGCAATACAACGCCTATTGCAGGAGAAGATTTTGTTAGGACAGAAATACAAAGTCCGTTTCAAGACGTTCCTTTACCAATTAGTGGATATGTAGATACTGAAGCCAATCCTAACACAATTATAACCGGAGATAAACCGGTTGTTATAGACCAGGGGTTAAACCCTGCTTGGGTGCAAACGGTAAGAGCGTTTGATTACAATGATTTTCCTCAAGGATCTGCGTCTTCAGGGGCTCCGGGTAACTTAGGCATAGAATATGCAATTTTTGTGCATGGGCAAGAACAAATAAACGGGGGCTACGGCCCAGACGGTATGGTTAGAACATGGATACAGGTTGACGATTTGAATTACCCATCCTGTGTTCCTTGGTTAGGCAAGAATGCTGTTACAGAAAACGGAGCAGGTAATTTGTTTAAATACTTTAGGTCTTCCGGGGCATCAAGCACTGTTGATTATGTAGATATTACCGCTCCTTTTAATACGGAAACTTTTGCTAGAAGTCCTTACGGAGATTATGTTGATACTTTTTTCAACAACAGCGCCGACTATGAAGCATTTATACCGGCAAATGGCAGCAATTCCATAAATTTTAAGTTAGATAGAACTACAATAAATTTAGATTCGTGGACAACATGGACTAAACCCTCGATGGACGGGCCAACGCCATCACCCCCAGACAACGAAGATCCTCAGGATTTACAATGGGTTGCAAGATATAGTCCTATAAACGGAAAAAGAATGCAAAATCCAGGGCAAGACCGAGGCGTTAATGCAATCAGGACCCTGCAAAATTACTCTATTGATGAGGGTATTACCGATTCTAACAGAAAAGTTAGCGGCACGTTAAGAATTAGAAAAAATACAAACTAATGTCAGCACTAATAGAACTAAAATACTTTAATACCTTTTGGCTTAAAAGAATTAAATCCGTAGCAGATGTAATTCCTGGCACAACCAGAAATTACGGAAGTCATATTGGTGCTACATTTACTATCCCCGGCCAAACTGATTTATTAGAAATGAATGTTGGGCAGCAAGTTACCATGCCCTATATTGATGGAAACGGCGATAGTCAGTTTTATTCCAGTTACATAGTAAAAAGGTTTACGGATTTTAAGTTCGAAGCCGCTGATGTGCTGGTAGGCACGGTAGACACCGCGATAATTCCTGTGTTAACATTTGGCAAAATAATTAATTTTGATAATATTCCTCAAAGTTATGCTGATAGTGCTGCTAATGATTGGGTAATAGAAGAGTCAAGAATTAGAGGAGGATATAATAATACTACGGTGGACTTTGGAGTTAAAGCTTATTTAGTAGAAGATGAGCCTAACCAATTACACAGATTTAGCTCGTTAATACATTCTGGTATTTTTAACTCAAGAACCGGTGTTAATCAAACTAACCAGTTTTCTGTAGGAGAAGACATAACCAGAACAATTGATCCTGCTAATGGCTCAATTCAAAAGTTATATGCAGAAGACACCAACCTAATTATTTTCCAAGAAAATAAAGTAAGTAAATCTTTAATTGACAAAGATGCAATATACTCTGCGGAAGGTAATGCAAGTATTACTAGTCGTAATTTAGTTATAGGGCAGAATGTAGCCTACGCTGGGGAATACGGAATAAGCGCAGATCCGGAATCATTTGCTGTAAATGGTTACAGAAAATACTTTACAGACAGAGATCAAAACGTTGTTTGCAGATTATCAATGGACGGCATAACCGTTATATCTAGTTACGGTATGACCGACTTTTTTAGAGATAAGCTATCTACAGCAACGGATAATATAATAGGTGGATGGGATGCTCACAATAAACAGTACACATTGTCGATCCCTCAACCCAGCGTACCTGGGGAGCCTGAAAAATACGAAACACTATCATTCGACGAAACATCAAAAGGGTGGGTTAGTAGATTTGATTACAAACCTAATCAAATTATTAGTTTGAACAACAATTACTTTACAGCTAAAGACGGAAAGATATACCAGCACTATAAACTTGCGCCGAATACACAAGCCAGAGGAGTGTTTTATGGAGATCAAAATAATTCCAATGTAACACTCGTGTTTAATGGGGCTCCGTCAATGGTTAAAAACTTCCAAACAATAAATTATGAGGGAGACACCGGGTGGAAAATGGATAGCTTTAAAACAAACACAGACACAACCTTGCCTATAACAAATGCGATTTTTGTTACTACATTGGAACAAATGCAAAACTCGTTATTAATAAACAGGTTTAAGTTAAAAGAAGATAAGTACTACGCTGATTTAGTTAACGGTACGCCTTCACAAAACGGAGAAGTTGTATGGGGAAGCTCATCATCAGGCGTAAAAGGATTCTTTGGAGAAGTAACAATGTCAATAAATAATAGCAACGTCGGTAAAAAAGAATTGTTTGCCGTAAGCACAGGATTTGTACAATCATCATAATAAAATAAAGATATGTCAGCAACATTAATAGCAGCCGGAATAGGAGCCGCAGTAAATATAGTAGGAGGAATAATAGGTGGAGGCAAAGCTGAAAGGCAAGCTCAAGCGGCACAAAAAGAAAAAGACAGGCTTAATAGGCAAATAGCTATATTTGAACAAAACCGCCAGGATGTTATAAATCCTTACTCAGGCGTTACATCTTTGTCAGGTATGATAGACGAAATGCGTGGAGAGCTGAGTAACCCGTTTGCAAACCTAGGGGTTGCCACAAGTGCTGCGGAGATCCAGATGGAGCAAACAGATATTGCCTTAGCAAATACATTAGATACGCTACAAGCGACGGGTGCGAGTGCTGGGGGAGCTACAGCGTTGGCTCAAGCAGCTAAGCAAAGCAAGAAAGAAGTTTCAGCTAATATAGAGCAGCAAGAAGCGCAAAACGAAAAGCTAAGAGCGCAAGGCGAGCAAGCGTTGCAAGCTAAAGAAATGCAGCTTACGCAAATGGAAATGAGCGAAGAGGCTAGAATACAACAAGCTGAAGCGGCTGGAGCACAATTTATGTTTGGTGCTCAAGAGCAAAGAGATATGGCTACATTAGATAGAATGTCTGGCTTAGAATCACAAGCCAGAGCTGATATAGCGAATGCTAATATGGCAGGTGCAGCTAATACCGCAGGAATGATTAGCGGCATTGGTAGTTTAGCGGGGGCTGTTATAGGAGCTGGAGGTTTTGGAGGAGACGGAAGTAGTTCAACGCAAACTAACACAACAGGACAAACACAAGCTCCGTTTGGTAGCAATTTTGGAGGCACTGGTCAAATAGATACTAGTCCTATAGGAGGATATACTGGATCAAGTGAAACGTACGAGAACTTTAATTACAACCCTTATGGCGGATAATAAAATATAAAACATGAGTTACAGACAACCACAAATAATACAGGACAAATCAGGAATGATTGTTCCTCAGGCACTTGCCCAGGCATCTGGAGCAGTAGCTAAAGGTATACAAACATTTGGCATTGAAGAAAAAAAGCGTAAGGCTGAAGAAAAAAAGAAAGCCGAACAAGATAACAGGCAACTTATTGCTATAGGTAACGCTCATGCTAAAGACTCAGCTATTTTCAATGCGGGATTAAAAACCATGTCCGAAAGTATGCGTAACACTCTTATAGCGCGCAACGAAAGGAGTCTTAACCGCATTGACGAAATAAAACGCGCCCAGATTATAGATGGGAATGCAAGCCCTGCGCTATCAAAAGAGCTAGGTGGACTACAGCAAAATATTCTAGAGGGCAATTCTCTTGCTAAAACTATGATTGCTACTTCTGGCAATTTAGATACATTACTTAAGGAGTACGAAAAAATGGGTAAGACAATGTTTTACCGTAATGGAGAAGACGGAACTAACGAGCGATCAAAAGCAATTGTACTTGGGTTTGGTGGTGCACCTGGTTACGATGCCGCAATGATTGAAGAGGGTGGAAAATTATACGCTCAAGTAACTGATAAGCAAAGTAAAAAAGTTTTTAAAATAGAAGCGTCTAAATTTCAAAGTATAGCTAGTGACTTAATTGTTAATGCTGTTGATATTGAAGGACAAATGTCTACTATAAATTCTCAAGGAACTTTCAATAAAGACGGAAGCTTAGCTACTAGTTTAACTGTATCTGCTGGAAAAGAAAGCCCTCTTAGCTCTAGAATGGACGGTAACAAAACAAAAGTTTTTTATAGGGACACTACATTAAATCAGCTTGCTGTTGACGCAGTTAAAAACAAAAGTTTTGAAAACGCTTTAGCTACTATTGAAGCTTCTGCGGATGACTCTCAATTAGAGCAAATTACTTTAGGCAAAATAGGTATTTCAGGCGATAAATACGAAACTTATAAAAACCTTGGGTCACGAGAAGAAAAGAACGCGATGATTAAAGAATCATCTAATGAGTTTTTTGACAAGCAATTAAGCCAAAAGGGTATTATAAATGAAGGCGGCAATTATATTTACAGGAAAGATATACAAAAAGAAACCGTTTCTAGTGGGGGCTCTTCAGGACAAAAGCAAATTAATTTTAATACAGCAAATACAGAATTTAAAAGAGCAATAAAAGCCGGAGGAGAAAATGTACCCGCGTTTAGAGATCTTCTTACAAATGTAGGTAGCGTAGCTGTTTCCGGGGATATATATATTGATGGTAAAAAAACAATTAGAGATGTAAACACTTTTGGGGATAATGGTCTCACTGTATCCTGGGGAAAACCCGATTATCCTGATACAGCAACGGGGGCTACAATACAAGCTGCTGAATTAGTTAAAGCTGGAAAGCCTATGCAACTAGTCACAATAGGCGGTGAAGATAGATTTGCAAAAGACGTAGCGGCTAAAGACACTAACTCTATTTCTGTTGACTTAAGCAATAGATCCCAAGCAATTGGGTTTATGGAAAACATTTTAAGGGTTGAAAGAAATCAAGCTATAAAATTATACGACACTTACTACAAATAAAATAACAATTTAAAAAACATTACATGTTTAAACTTATTATAAACGGTGAAACAATTACTTTTGAATCTGAAGCAGAAATGATGCAGGCCGCCAAGGAGGCACAGGACAAAGGGCTAAGTATAGAGGACGCAAGAGAAGAAGCTATAGAGGAAATTGATCCTATAGATGGACCCCAAACAGAGCAAGAAGCCGCAGAAAGCGAGGTAGTAGAAGAAGGATTTAAGCAGGATTTTCAACAGGCTGCGCCCAGTGCAAACGCGGAGCCAGCGAGTATAGCACAAGAAGATATGGAATTACCGCAGGAAGATCCTTCTTTGGATTCGTTATTAAGCGATATACCAAAAGTTGAAAAGCCTCCTGTATTAGAAGTAAAAGAAAAGGAAATACCTAAGTTTGAATTAGAAAAAAAAGAAGACATTATAATAGATGGCCCTTTAGGCTTGATAGACCCCCCAAAAGTAGGCTCTTCTTCGGGTAAATTTCAAAAAAGGGCGGTTAAAGAAAGCGAAGAGCTTAGATCATTTGAAGCAACCACCGATGCTATTTTAAATAGCAATACAATATACCAATTAGGGATTGAAGGAAATAGCGTATCACAACTTATGGAAAACAATGTAGCTCCATCCCTTAGGGCACGCATTGTAGACGTTTACTCTAAAACTAATCCTAATTTGGGGTTGCCTAGCGACGTGCGTATTGACAAAATGGTAGCCGCTAGATTAGAAGAAGCTAGAGTAAAAGAGGTTGAAGAGTTTTACAGGGAAGATAACAAAAAAGCAACAGAATACAAAAAAGGAGGGCTTTATTACGATGCAATAAGCACCGGGTTTAGCGAGTTTACTGCAAAAATGAATCCTCGCGAACAGAACTTTGCCAAGCTTAGGCAAGAGTATCTAAAGCTAACGCGAATAATAAATACTGGCACAGGGGGTAACCCAGTTGAGGCTGAAAGAAAAAGAATCTTATTAAAGCCTCAATTAGAATCAGCTTTTGAACTATTAAATAACCAGTACAGAACAGAGGAGCAAGGCGGTGGGCGCAAAATTAACAACTACACAATGCTGTTCAACCCCGAAACAGGAGACATGCTAACCGAAGATAAAGCGGAAGCCTTGGGGGCTACAGCGGTGGACTATACCGAACAAGCAAACGAGTTACTACAACAATACAAATCACTAGATGAAGTGAGCTTAGAACAAAGGTTTTTTGCTCATATCTTAAATGTAGAAAGTTTAAACAGCAAGCTAAATCAAACTTTTGATTTTAAGGCTAATTCTTACATACCATTAGAAAGTTACGGGTACAAAGCTGATCCAGACGGAATTTACAGGGGAGTTAAAATAAGGGATCTAATGAATTTCCGCAACACCAAGACTCCGGAAGGTAAGCTTATGCTAAATGAAATTCTATATACAGAGCCTACTTTAGACAAAGATGGAAAAGTAATGCCTTACGTGAGTCAAGAATTCGGCTATCTTAACGATTTAGCAAGCGAAAAAATAAATTTATCGTTGAAAGGCGAAGCGCTAAAAAACGCCTACGTACTCAACATTGATCCAGGCTCCGCTGAAATAAACGCATCCGATTATGTAACAAGGTTCATTGAAACAACCGCAGAGGCTACCTTTGGCGAAGAAGCCATTAGCCGAATAGGAACAACTAAAAGAAAAGAATTAGATCAAGCGGAAATATTGTTTTCTGATGCCGGTATTGATTTATCCGACAAACAAAAGGAAGTATTTAAAAGAGGTATGGGCATGCGCGTTACCGAGGGAGTGGCCGGGTTTGTTCCCGTGCTAGCTGAGTTTGCTCTTTTAAATAAAGTAGCTGGAGCCACCGGAGTGGTTAAATACATATCAAATTTATCAAAAGGAACTTTTAGAGAGCAAGTTACTGGGTTAATATACGGGGCATTGCTAGAAGAAGCTAAATTTGAAGTGGTTACAAGAGGTGAAGCAAAAACCGGTGGGGGTGCGGGATTTTTTGTAGGAGGCAAAATAGCGGGGGCGGCTTTGCCTAAATTCATAGGCATGGCTGCTACTAAGGTGATTGGAGGAGCCTTTGGTGGTGTTGGTGGTGCTGAAACCGCTAAGATAGCTGAAGCTCTTATAGAAGATTTTGAAGGATCAAAAGCTTTCGAAACAAGCATGAACGAATACTACGGAGACATGGACGAAGCCACTTCTCAAATAATAGTAGACGGAATAGTTTTTGGTTTATTAGGTGCTCAAAATATAAAGTCTACTGATTTTTATACGATGTCCAAGCGTAGAAGAGTGTACGCTAAAATCGCTAAAGAAATTAATGAGGGAAAATACGAGGGTAAGGAGCTAGAGAAGAAAACGAACCTCGCTAGTGAATTAAGTACTCAAATAGCGCTGGCAGATCAAGCTTTTAATAAAGCTAATATAGGTAGACAAAAAAGCGAGGCAGACGCTTCTAGAGAAGTTTTAAGAACAGGCAAGTACAAAGATGGTACACCTTTATCTGAATCAGATAGACTTGTTGAAGAAAAAATAGTTAATCAATATGAATCAAATGTAACTTCTGCTCAAAGAAGAATATCTCAAGCATTTGATAATGTAGTTAAGAGCGGAATATTTAAAGGTGATGTTAAGCTAGTTATAACCGAAGGAAAGGAGTTGCTACCTGGTGGATTAGAGCCGGGTAACAAAGCACAATATGACCCAATTAGAAAAACTTTTAAAGTAGATTTATTGCAATACAAGCCCGGGGTTTTTGCTCAGGAAGTTGGACACGCATTCATGGATATGGCTTTTAAAAACAATCCAGAAGTTGCAAAGGTTTTTAAAAATAAAATACAAAAAACAGTAGACACTGCATTTAAGGACATGAAATTTACCGCGGGTGGTGAATCTAATTTAACTTTTCAAGAAGCTATTGATATATCGTATCCTGGCGCTAAAAATAAACCTGCTGAAGAGTACGTGATGAACGTGGTGGAGTTTCTAGCAAAGCCTTCTAATAAAGCATTGCTATTAGAAAACGGTGTGCTTGGTAATTTAAAAAGAAATATATTAAATACAGCTACAGATATAGGCTTACCTTATAATACAAAAAAGAATCTCACCACGGGGGCGGAAGTGTTAGAATTTTTAGCGGATTTAGGAAGAGTTGCAGAGGGTGGATCAGCCACCGCAATTAAAAATAAATTCGAGCAATTTAAAAACATTATAATTGACGGTAAAAAATTAAAAAATGTTTACGGAGAAGAAATACTTTCTGATAAAGAAGTAGTAGAGGTTATGGGGTCTGCGGAAATAAAAGCTGAAGAAAAGAAAGATATATTTAGTAAGGCTACCAAAAACTATACTGACATGATCAAAAGTGGCAGTAGTGCTGAACAAGCGGGGGTTATGGTTGGTTACGACTTTGCTCCTTTAGTTAGAAAGAAACTAAGATCATACATTGATAAAAAGGGATTAGAAATCCCCGATGCAATTATTGAAGATATAATCTCAGATGTTACTTTATCTTCCGGTAAAGGTAGCACAGGTATACCTAGCCTCGTACAATCATACACTAAAGGTAGAAACCTTATAGATTATATTAAAGAAAATCCTCAAGCTACATCGGCTGACATAAGTAAAAAAGCAGAAGAGTTTGGTGTTAGATCTGATAGAGTGCAATCATTTACGGATCTAGCTAAAGAAGGTGGCGAAGCAACAATGACATCTTACGTTTTTGGTCAACTTAATAATCGTATTCTAGCTTCTATGCAGAAGCCGGAGTTTAGGGATATATTTAATACGTTCTCTATAGATAAAGATCCAACTAAGGCTGCTAATATAGCCGAGGGAGAGGGATTAGGCGGTGCCCCAACTGGGTTTGTAGATATATCCTCACCTGAGCAAACAATACGTGTTGAAAGAATTAAAGCTGAGGCTCAATTAAAATTACCTGTAGAAGTAAAAGAAGAAATAAATACTGTAGGCGAAAAAGTATTACTGTCTACACCACTTACTAATATCGAAGCATTATCAATAGGGTCAGTTAAATTAGCTGATGGTAAAACCGCAAATGTGGTTATGCTAGCGAATAATAAAGCCGATATAACTATAGACGGAGTTACTGAAAGAATTACAGCTAGATCGCCTAAGGTTGTTGAAAAATACTTAGATGTTCCTGCAAAATCTTTTAAAAAATCTCCTACTACTAAAGACCAACTAAAAAGTAATGCTGTTGATTTAATTTACACAAAATTAGAAAAAGAAGCAGGAACTTTAAGAGATAATTATACAGCTACACCGGAATATACTGCATTTATAGATAATGCATTTCCGCTGCTTAAAAAATATATAAGCCAATCTTCGGTTAACAAAAGGTTTAAGGAATTTAAAAAACCTGTTATTGACCCGGCTACTGGTAAACAGAAAAGAGAAAAAACAGCCGCAGGTAAGCCCATTTTTACCAAAGAGAATATAACGCTGGCTGAGTGGAGAAAGTACTTCATAGGAGACGGTAGCACGCGTATAGATGGCCGTAGACGTTCTATAATAGAAGCTTTATCAGCTGAATTAGGATTTGATTCAATAATGGAATCATTAATGAAGGAATCTATGCGCAAGCAAATAGAATCCAGACAAGAAGATATTGGTGTTGATCTTTTAGAAAATTATGTGGAAGTTATTGCTAAAGAAATAGACCGCGGAAATATAGGAACTATGGCTTCTAAGGTTATAGAAATAGCTAATGAATTTAGCGTAGACCCAATGGAGCTATTCTATGACAGCGTAGGCAACTTTAGATCTATTGATGAACTACTAAAAAGTAAAGCAGGTAGAGAAGTATTAACTCAGATAGACTACGAGTTACAAAATTTATATGAGAACAAATTAGCAATAGCCCAAAGCGAAGGGGTTATTAGCACTAAGATGAAAGCCAAATTAAAGGAAAGAAACATTGAGTTTTCGGATAAATTTAATAACATAAAAAAAGCTACTGCTGATCAATTAAAAGACTACGATAAGTTTATAGAAGAAACTATATCTTACATACCTCCGTTTATGGAAACTTCTACATTAAGCGGAATTTCTAGGACAAATGGAGGATTAACGGCTTCTTTATATTCATTTACTGGCAGAAGAAAATCTCCGGTCGACAAAAGAACACTAGGCGCCCCCGTTTTTAGGGAAAAATTTATAGACCAAGGAAAGTTTGGCACTAAAAAGCTTCCGGCAAACATAAAAAAAATGTGGGAAGACGTAGAAAACTACGCTAAAGAAAATGGTTTTAATGCTGACAACTTAAGTATTTCTTATAAAAGTAGAAGATTTTTTGAAAGTCTCAGACAAATACAGTATAGTACTTACCCAGCTACTTTAGAACAAAAAATAAAGGCGATAGATAATTTACCAGGGAGAAAAGAAGCTATATTAGACACAGCTCTTAAGAAAAAAGTGCTCGACGCTTTTTTAGCCACTGTAGGGGAAATATCCAAAACCAAAACAAGCGATGCACTAGAAAAATTCGCTATAGGAGTAGGTACTATGTTGCTTAACAATGACGGAACAGGTATAAGAAGGTACTCCGCTGATAATTACATAGAACTTGGCATAAATAAAGATATAAAAGTATACGGCAAAGACAAAAAAGGAAATCAAACTATTTCCGAAGCGGGTATAAAAAATGAGCACTTAAATTCAAGAGTCCAGTTTGGGGCTGAGGTAATTGTAGCGTTGTTGGAAGGAAAATTAACACCTGATAATGTTAAACAATTGACTTCTCAATATTTAAGTGTTATAGGAAGTAAAAACGGGCAAATATTAACTGACAAGCTGCTAGGTGCTACTATAGAAAACCAGCCAAAATTAAAAATGTTGGTATCAAATATGTTTGAAAATAACTTAAAAACTATTGATATAACAAGAGCAAAAAATTTTTATAACTGGACCAATGGAGGTAACGCTTACGCGGAAATGGTTAAAGATTACGTAGACAAGGTGGTTGATCAAAAAGATTTAGCAGCCGATAAAGCTACAAAACAAGCTAATATAGATATGATCAAAGAGTTTGGTCTTGAAAATATGGTAATGTCCGACGTAATATCTTCCAGCGTTTTGTCTAGTAAAACAATAAAAATAGACAAAGCGTTTGAAGAAGGTAAAAATCCAAACAAAGAACCAAGAGGTATAAGTGTATTTGACTTTGATGACACGCTTGCTCGAACAAAAAGTAACGTGCTATACACGTTGCCTGACGGGACTAAAGGCAAATTGAATGCAACTGAGTTTGCTAAAAAATCCGAAGCCTTAGAAGCTAAAGGTGCAGAGTTTGATTTTAGTGAATTTAGCAAAGTAATGCAAGGAAAGTTAGGTCCGTTGTTTTCAGAAGCTAAAAAGAAAGAAGGCAAGTATACTAATAAAGATGTATTTGTTTTAACCGCAAGACCCGCTAATTCAGCACAGGCTATATACGAATTTTTAAAATCAGAAGGATTAGAAATCCCAATTGATAACATCGTAGGATTAGGCGACGGAGCGGCTAAAGCTAAAGCAGAATGGATGATAGGCAAGGTAGCTGAAGGATATAACGATTTTTACTTTGCTGACGACGCTATTAAAAACGTCGAAGCAGTTCGCGATGCTTTAGGATTGTTCGATGTAAAGTCCAAAGTGCAGCAAGCTATAATGGCATCTAAAAAAATAACTCTTGAAAAGGGGCTAGCTGAAATGATTGAGCGCAAGAAAGGTATATCTTCTAAAGAGCCCGTATCTGCTGCAATAGCATCTAACCTAGGTAAAAAGAAAGGTCGTTTTGATTGGTTCATTCCGCCCAACGCAGAAGACTTCGCGGGGCTAATGTATAAGTTTTACGGCAAAGGAAAGCAAGGTGATAAAGATATGGCTTTAATTAAAGAAACTTTAATAAGACCATTTAACCGAGCCGAAAACGCTATAAGTACCTATAAACAAACATTAGGTAATGATTATTCTGCTTTAGAATCTAAAATGGGGGATCTTAATGTTAGCATGTCTAAAGAGACCAAAGCTAGCCTTGAGCAAGCTAATGTGAATGCCGATCAAGCTACTCGGACTTTTATATACAACAAGCTAGGATATAAAATTCCGGGATTAGAAAAAAATGAAATAGCAAACATATCTAAAATAGTTAATGGAGACGCAAGACTTTCTGCTTATGCAGAAGGTGTTATGGGTATAACCAAAACAAAAGAAATATTTCCTAGACCAGGTGACACATGGTACTCCAGTAATATTCGTTATGAATTGTTTAAATATTCTACCGAAGGAGTCAGAGGTAATTTCTTAAAAGACTGGCAAAAAAACGTTGATGAAATGTTTACTGAAGAAAACTTTAACCGAATTGAAGCAGGATACGGGAAAGAATACGCCAATAACTTGAAAGACATGTTAAGCAGAATGAAAACCGGTAAAACAAGATCTGCTGATTTAGGTAAAGATGTTCAGGCTGGTATGGATTATGTTAATGGATCAGTGGGTGTTATAATGTTCTTAAACACAAGATCAGCTGTACTGCAAACAATATCCGCGGTCAATTATGTTAACTGGAGTGATAACAACCCATTACAAATAGGCAAAGCTGTTGCTAAGCCAAAAGAATGGGGTAAAACGTTTATGGAAATATACAACTCTGATTTCTTAAAGCAAAGAAGAGGTGGGCTAGAGATAAACGTAGAAGAAGCAGAAATTGCTAAAGCCGTTGAAAGAAGTAAAGGTAATGCCAGAAATCTTTATGATAGCATGATAAAAATAGGATTTAAACCTACGCAAATGGCAGATAGTTTTGCTATCGCGTTTGGGGGAACTCCATTTTTAATGAACAGAACTGCAACCTATGTTAAGCAAGGCTTATCTGCAGAAGCTGCAAGAAAAAGAGCTTTTGAAGACTTTAGGGAAGTTTCAGAAGAATCTCAACAGTCATCAAGACAGGATAGAGTTTCCAACATACAAACGGGTGTTGCTGGTAGATTGATATTCGCATTCGCTAATACTCCGATGCAGATGTCCCGTATGACTAAAAAATCTATGATGGATTTAGCTAATAATAGGGGGGATGCTAAAACAAATATATCTAAAATGCTTTATTACGGAGCAGTACAAAGTTATATATTTTACGCACTACAGCAGTCGCAATTTTTAAGATTGTTTGGTGGAGATGACGAAGATATGACTCAAGAGCAAAAAGATTTCAATAAAGCAAACAACGATAAAAAGAATACTAGAATAGCTAATAGCATGTTTGATAGTTTTATATCTGGATCAGGATCTCCAGGTAAAGTGGCTATAACCGCTAAAAATACTATAATGAAGTACTATTTAGAAAAAGAAAAAGGATACAAGGCAGATTATGGTAATGTTATAAACGAAGCGTTATCAATATCACCTCCGTTGTCTTCTAAAACTAAAAAGATTTATTCTGCTTTTAAAACTTATAAATATTATTCAACTAAGCAAGGGCAAAAAGAATTAGCGGAGTATGGACAATACGCTTTTGATAATCCAATGCTAATGGCCAATGCCAAAGTATTTTCTTCATTTAGTAATGTACCCGCGGATAGATTGATACAAAAGGTAAACAATCTTTATTCTGCGTTCACTGATGAAACTTTAACGCCGATACAAAGTGCTGCGTTAGCAGCTGGTTGGGACAAATGGAGTTTAGGGTTATACGATCCGAAATTTATGAGCTCAGAAGAAATTGCTGTAAACAAAAAGGCTAGAAAAGAGCAATTGAAAAAAGAAAAAGCCGCAAAGAAAAAAGCAGCTATAGAATCTTACGATATGAATATGAGTGAACCAGAAAGAAGAGAAATTTTAAAAGTGCTTTCAAAAAAACAGCAAATGGATTCTTTATGGAGCTTAAACATAACGCAAGGCGAATTTAAGGCTTTAAATAAACTGAAGGAAATTGATCGCATAGAAGCCATTATAAAGCTACAGAATAAACAACAATTTTATAAAGATATGCCAAGTGTAACCCCAAGCAGAAAAGATTCTTTAAAATAAAAACCCCTAAAATGACTATATCAGATTTGAAAGTTTACCTATTAAACATTGGCACTTTTGCAATATCAATGTCTCAAATAGACATGATTCTTAAACTAACCCTATTAGCCACAAGTATCGGATATACCGCGCATAAATGGTGGCTATTAACTAAAAACAAAAATAAAAAATGAAAAAAATTATCGCAAAACTAAAACACGAATGGAATTCATTCCTATATTACTTAATGTTTAAAAAGAAAAACAAATAGAATTACACAACAGGCAACCACACCTCGAAAATTCTATAATAAAAAAGCCGACGCAATTAAGTGTCGGCTTTTTTCATTTCATGCTTACTTTTGCTTCATATTGTAAACGTATACGCTTACTATCCATCGCAAGCTAAGCAGTCTTCGTCCATCGCTTTAGCAGCAATATCACCACGCAAAACAGATTCAGTACGTGTAT
>Ga0307489_10000704_pt1 | contig 21011 bp, 39 predicted proteins | sample SB12metaG_FD_202247 | JGI IMG/M metagenome (GOLD analysis project Ga0307489, IMG submission 202247) | Sea-ice brine microbial communities from Beaufort Sea near Barrow, Alaska, United States - SB 1.2 | ecosystem: Environmental > Aquatic > Marine > Coastal | place: USA: Alaska | collected...
GTCATGAACACTATTAATGCGACTGAAATAACGGTGTAGCTCTAGCGTGGAGAAACGCCAAAAATAAAAAAATGTTGCAATGTAGCACACCATCTCGTAAGCTGTTATGATAGCTATATAATGAAAACAATGAGCGCGAAAGCGATGTCACTACCTAAGATCGACTCGATTTGACTACCTATAGATCAACTCGGACTCCGACTATATTTACTACTCGAATATGTCGGGGTCCCGCGTGAGGCAGCCGGCGGGCAGGCGCGGCACTGACACGGCGTCCTGCGCCCCCAGCGCCTGCCCCGCGCAGTGCAACCCCGCGGCCACCTCCGCCTCCACGTTGTAGTGGCGCAAGTTGAATTTGAAAGCAAAGTTTTAAGGCGGTAAATCATATTGTAGTTTCAAGCGCTGAATTCCAGGCACTTTCAACCTTGTTTTCATCGGTTCGACCTGCACCGCCCTACCACGTCGACTGGTGCCGGCGGCGGCAGACTCTCCCCCGCCACCACCTCCTCCCCGTCCTCCGCAAGCTGTAGCGGCGCAAGTTGAATTTCAACGCAAACTTCGAGAGCGTTTCATCATATTGTAGCTTCAAGCGCTGAACCATAGGCGCTTTCAAGACGGGTTTGCATCCTGTCAACCTGCACCGCCCTACCAAGCACCGGCTCGCTATTCGTCCCGTTGTCCAACTCGCCCTGGTGTGATAGCGATGTGTCCCTGTCTACCGCTTCCTCGTCAAACGATACTGTCCACCCGTCATTTGCACTTTCCCTGACTACCGCCCCCCTGTCATTCTCGCCCATGACTTCGGCTATCTTGTCCTGGGAGCTATTCACGCCGCCTTCGCCTTCACCGTTGCCGCCTTTACCTTCACTACCGCCGCCGCCTTCAACACCGTCGCCGCCGCCATCGCCGCCATCGCTGCCGCCGCTTCCGCTGCCGCTGTTACCTTCGCTACCGCCGCCGCCCTCGCCACTGCCGCCGCCGCCGCCGCCGCCGCCACCGCCGCCGCCATCGCTGCCGTCGCCACCGCCTCCGCCGCCGCCGCCTCCGCCACTGCTGCCTCCGCTGCCTCCGCCGCCGCCGCTGCTGCCGCCCGGCAAAGTCGGCGGCGGTGCTGGCTTCATCGTGACGACCACATTTGCAAATCGCAAGCCGCTGACGACCGCGCCCTGCCCGGTCTCCAGCCGCACGCCCGTGCCGCCCACGCTCGTCAGTTTCACGTCACGAAAGTCAAAGCCCCTCACCACCGCCCCCGTGGACCCCCCCTGAGTACCCTTGGATACCATCGACAGCCCACCCGCCACCAGCCAATAGGGCCTGGCGAACATTCCTGGCCACGTCATACGCTGCCATTGAACTTAAGAACTGAGGCTTCAGAATGCGTTGGATGACGTGGCGGGCAACCGTTTGATTCAAGAAACGAAGCTTCAGAAAGCGTTGAATGACGGTGGCGGGCAATATCTGGCAGGCCCTGCGAGCCAGCTGCCTCGGATGTGAGCCACGGCGGAATCCTCGAGTAACCCGCCAGCCTCCACCTCCACCGCCGCCGCCGCCCCCACGTTGTACCGGCGCAAGTTGAGCTTCAAGCAAAAAATGAAAGCGATTCGTTTTAAGAGCTTTATACAGGTAGGTCCAGGCGCTGGCAGCACGGCATTCATTGGTTCGATCTGTACCGCCCTGCCACGTGGCCCCGCCCGCGCAACAACCCGGACGGGTGATCGGGCCCCATCTCCCGCGGCTTATCATCGTCCGCTCCATACCCCGATACAGTATCGACACCCGCAGCGGGCGATGCGCCTCCTAGCCCGGCGCGTTCGAACCGCACCCCGCGCGCCACGCCGCCGGACTGCACCTAGCTGTAGGGGCGCAAGTCGTAATTGAAACAACCACTTGAACGCACGTTGTCACAGATAATTTCAAGTGCTGAGACCAGGCGCTTGTAACACGGGTTTCAGTTTGCACCACCCCACCTGGAGTCGGTAAGACATTGCCGCGGACAGGACCGCAGTGCCTGAGAACGACACGGACTCCGTCGGGACACCGCCGCCGCCACCCCCGCCGCCGCCGCCGCCTCTACCTGCCCGGACGAGCACAGCGGTTGACCGCACTTTTATCCGGGCGTTGACCACACTCACCCCCCGGCTGCCGTCCACCACAATGCCATCCCCGCCTTCTGCAAAGATGTCCGTCACGTCGGCGCCGATGCATCAGGCCAGACGAATAATGCCTTACTTCATACTTGGACTTTGAAACACCCAAACACACCATGTACACAATGCTTTGCTATGCAAGTCGCCAAAGCGGGGCGATCACCGGTGCACTGTGTCATGGACGACATGGCAGACACTGGTACACTGCATTATGGATGACCCGCCGAAATCTTCTGTCGAGCCCCACCGTTGCAGTGCGCGAGGTGGATGGCGAGCTGCGGCGCATGTCGCACGGCAACCGAGTGCACGTATACCCCCGTGCAGCCGATGAACGACAGCACCGGCGGCGGCGGCGGCTCGCGCAGCGCGGCGAGGCGCGACCGGCAGGGCCCGACCCGCCGCCGCTTCCCTCCTGGCACGCCCGCTACACTTCCCGACCCCACGGCGTAGGGCCTAGCAGATGTTGCTCGCCACGTCATAGGATACCATTGTCTAGTCTGTATGTAGTATTTTGTAGTATTTGTCGTGTTTGTCTGGTAAATTGGCCAATTCACATTTGACTTGTGGCCAAATCACCAAAAGCTCCACATACTACAGGAAGTATGTAATCTACCTGAAGTATCCAATACAGACTAGGCAACATGTAACTGAAGAAACGAGGGCTCACAATGCGTTGGATGATATGATGAGCAACATCTGGCAGGCCGTACCCCCGCGCCGCCGGTCTCGCACTCCGGGGCCATCTGCGCCATGCGGTACTGCCAGTACCGCGAGTTGCCCTCGATGACCCCGCCCCCTGTCAAGGCCAGGCATATAGACTATTGCTCGCCACGTCATAGGATATGATCTGAGTCAATAACAGAGGTTTCAATATGTATTGGATGACATGGCAGGCAATATCTGTCAGGCCGTACCCCCGGTCACCCCCACGTCCATGGCGAAGTGCGCGCCGAGCATCGCACGCCGCGCGCCGAACGGCGGTGGCCTCCATCCAGGGCCTCACGCTACTTCCCCGACTGCTTGTTGCTCGTAGTGTACACAAACTCACCGCGTCCTCCTGGGGCCTCACGCCAGTTTCCGCGGCGCATCCACGTACAGATGCACTTTAGCAAACAGTCAGGGGACGAGTGGCAATGCCCTGCCTGAGCACTGGCTTGGCGGGGTGACTCGGGTGCGGCAGCCTGGGGTACAGTGCGTCGTCCCAGGAGCAGGGCCAGGTGAATAACGCTCGCCAAGTCATAGGGTGCCAATTAATTCAATACACGAGGGTGTAATCTGTGGTGGATGACGTAGCGAGTACTGATACACTATGTGGTGGATGATGTGGCGAGCACCGGTACACTATGTGGTGGATGACGTAGCAGGCATTCTACTTAGCCTTACCCACGCAAATGAAATCACGGCGTTGGCGTCGACTCTGATCCAGACGTGCGAGGGGAGATCGATCGGCCCGCACAGGTATACCAGCTTGCGGGCAAAAGGAAGCGGCGGGGCGGAGTATGGGTCGCCCACTTTGACCCCCAGAGGTAGAGTCGAATACTTAACTATATGCCTCCAGGTCACCCACCGCAGCTTAGACTCTTGAGTTGAATGACACCTTATGACGTGGCGAGCAATTATTAATGGGGCCCAAAACATCACTCACAGTTCAACCGCCGCATGCTGGACCCTAATTCGTCGGGCGGAATGAAACTGTACGACGTGGCGAGCAATCGATATGGGCCCTACGACTCTGACCATGCGCTTTACGCGGCGCGGGGGGTGGCGGCGGCGCGGACGGTGGGCCCGGAAACCGCACGTAGCACCGCCGTGTGTTCGTATGGGTGTCGCCGGGGCGCGTGAGCCAGCGCTGGCACTGCTCCAGCGCCGCCGCCACCGCCGCGGTGTTGAGAACGCGGCCGTCGCCCGTTGCGCCGTGCTCGCGGACGTTGGCCTCGTGCTCATCCACACCGTCAGAACCTGCGGGTTCGGGGGGGAGTCATCGGGGAATTCAATGGTTGAGTGTTGTATGTGCAGGTGCATGTGCGGTGTGGTGAGGTGAGGTGAGGTGAGGGGCAATGTGATAGTCGAGGTGAAGCGAGGTGAGGTGGAGGTCATGTGAGCGTTGAGTGAGGCGAGGTGAAGTTCCCTCTCACGTACCGGGTGCGACCGCTCGAGGTGTGCCATCGTTCGGGTGCGCCCCCAACTTCCCACCGCCGCCGCCTCCGGTGCCGAACGCCTTCAGCCAGGGGCTCACATTCGTCCACTTCTCGGCGTAACGTCAGCACTTTCTGTGGGATAGCGGGTGCGTTGAGGGGGTATGTAGGGGTGGATAAGGAGGTGTCAGGGGCTGTTAGGGGGCGTTAAGGGTGTATTTTGTGTCAGAAACGGCTCAGGTTGAGCTGAGAAGTGGACGAGTGTACGCCCCTGCAGTCAGCGCCCGAAGCTCTTCCCCGGCCTTGTGGTTACCGTGCAGCGCGTTCATCCACGCCCGCTGCGCCACCTCCGCCGACCCCGCCGTCGCCCGGTGCCCGCCACGCGCCAGAGCCTTACTACTTCATAACATTGTTTCAGCTGGCATGTGAGTACCTTTGTCGGTGCCTGCTTGGTTTGAGTGGAGTAGAGTAGTGATACACAGCCTGCGAGAGCTTAGCCTTAGGCAAATGTGACACCCCACTCACTATCCTCAGGCGTGCGGCACACCGCTTCCACATGAGGGGATAGCTCAAGTGTTTCAGGGACAAACAGCTGAAAGTTGAGCTGGAAATAGTACTTCGTGTGAACCAATGAAGGCCTTGCCGTGGGCCACGTTGGAGTGCAGCGCGGTGGCGGCGTGCTGCGTCAGGTTGCCGGCGTGCGCGGCGTCCGTGAAGTGCCGCAGCCGGTGCTCGGCGTGCGGCGTGAAGGGTGACGCCGCGGAGCGCAGGAGCTAGCAGTAGGGCCGCGTGGCAGCTGTTGCTCGCCACCGTCATAGGATGCCAACGGTAGCTGGTGCCATGCCATAAGGCGTGCCAGGCTCAAGAAACGAGGGTGTGAACTGCGTGTCGATTACGACGACGTGGCAGCCGATGTCAGCGTATCCCCACCTCGCGCGCCGCGCCCGAAGCCACGGCAGTCGCGAGCGCCGTTCCAACGAGTGCGACGTATAGGATGGCAGCCGTGAGGCTCACTTTTCTGGGTGGGCCGTCGCCACCGCCGCTGCCGCCGCCGGCCGCCAGGCTCCGCACGCGTGGGGGCGTCGCCGCGGGTGGCGGGGGGGTATGCGCAGCGGACGACGCATCACGCCGCATTTGGCGAGTGGGGCGTCAAGCGCGCAGCCCTTTATGGTATGCGATTGGGCGGGCGTCATGAAATGATGCAGCTGAGATGTGAGAAGTTGGCTTGTTTTCCTGCTGGTGCCGAGTTTGGGGACCGACCGACCTCCAAGGTCTAATGAACCGTCGATGTGAGGGGTACGAGTTGTTGACCTGAGTCCGGCCAGCAGGAACCCCAAAATAGAATTCACGATGGGAATGTTTCCGCGCGACGGCACTCGGTGTACGCAGACCCCCCCCCGGTGCACCCACGGCAATGGACCCTCGCGCGGAGCCCTCGGAGGAGGTCGGGGGGATGGGCTACAGGGGACCGCCCTCGCCCGTCCACAGCGCCTCTCTGACGCTCAGCCATGCGTCCGGACTCAGGTGCTTTTAACACTCCCTCCCTCCCCTCACGCCCCACCCTCCTTCACGAGTCACACCTCCGAGTCACGCCTCCCTCCTCCCTCCCTGCCCCCTCACTCCATCCTCCCTCCCTCGCTCTGGACACGCGAGACAGGTCGCTCGCTTAGCGTTGCCGCCCGAACCCTGCTCGCTCAGCCACCCCCGGACTCTGCTCTCTCCATTCCTTCCGCTCCTCTCCTCCTACACAACGCTAACTATTCTGCCTGCCCGGCGAACGCCATCATGACCTCCTCCCCGCACGCCGCACCACCACAGCGGCACCGTGCCCGGCGGCCTGGCGACGGACCCGAGCAACGCCGACCGCATCTTCTACGTCGCGGGTGGCAACCTGGTAGCAGCGTCGATATCCTCCACCATCGGCCAGCAGATGTTTTTCCGTGGGCAGGGCAATGAGCGAACGATAGTCACTTTTCAGCTCGACTTGAGCAGTCTTCGAGGTCCTGTACTAAGAGGTGCTAACTGAGTGGGTTCAGAGGAATCAAGTGGTGATAACTGTAGGTGGTGTGTACCAGTGTACCCGTACACACTCGCCGCATCCTCTTCCCGGACTGTTTGCTCATAGTGTACCTGTGTACCCGCACACACTAGCTGCTTCCTCCTCCCTGACTTTGCTCATAGTGTACCGGTGTACCCGTGCACACTCGCCACATCCTCCTTCCTGGCTGTGTGGTTCCAGTAACCAACGGCGTGAGTTGAGGTGCGAGGCCCTGTACTGAGGCACGACTCCGATGTGACGTGCATGGCAGTGTCCGACTCGGGGCGCCTCGTGGTAGGTTCAGTGCTCGCCACAACATCACCACTTATTTTACCGGTGCTCGCCACATCACCCACCACAAGGTGTGCCGGTGCTAGGCTTGCCATGTCCAGCACCATAGTTCAGAACCCCCCGGTTCTGCAGTTCCATTACATCCTGTGACGCTGCTAGCGCTTGAGCTACCACAGGAAGGAGTGTCAGACCAGGGAGGAGGATGCGGTGAGTGTGTACGGGTACACCGGTACACTCTGAGCGAACAGTCAGGATGTGTTATATCTATGTGACCCTCATTGGTGGCGAGCGGGCAGGGCGGAAAGAACTCCGACGTGTGCATCTGGGACGGGGCCACCGGCCGCCTCATGTTCCGCCTGTCCGAGCACGACCATGGTGTGGAGTCCACGCATCGAATGAGACCTCTTTATTTCATGATTCTCGGACGAATGAGATATTAAATGAACGTTCCCGTTCATTGATCCCCAAGCGCCTGGCATATGTGTGTGTGTGTGTGTGTGTTGGTTGATCTTACCATATGCTGCTACTGACGTGTGTTTCCTACTACTAATGTGTGTACCGGTGCATTATGTTATGCTCCGTACTCGGCGGCGTGGCGGCCGTGGCGTTCTCCCCCGACGAGCGCCTACTGGTCTCCGTGGTGGGGTGGTACAAGTCGACACCCGTGTTGAATGAGGCTGGTGTCAGCCTGGTGTCAAACTGAAGTATGATTAGCTGCTTTATGTTTTGCTTACACTTTCATCTTGCGCCTCTACTCCGTGGGCGTTGGCGCGGACAACAAGATATTCGCCTGGGACACACAGTCGGGCAACATCGTGGCCAGTGGCAAGTCCGCCCCGGTGGAGACCAAAGCTGTGGTGTTCTCCCCCGGCGTCGACGGGGGCGTCAACTACACCTTTGCGGCGGTCGGACCTAACGCGGTGGTCATATGGGGGGTGGACGCGCGCCGCGGGCTCATCGGCGGCAGGGCCTCCCACTCGTCCACTTCTCACCTCAACCTGAGCCGTTTTTGGTCACTCCAGCCACAGCAAGCGACCACTTCTCAGCTCCACCCGAGACGATCTTGCCAATGAAACCTCGCAAGATAGCCCGTAAGACCAGCCCACGTCAAGCTGAAAAGTGGACGCGGGTAGCCCACAAACAGTGCTTACGTTGAGCTTAAAAGTGGACGAGTGTAAGCCCCTGACTGGCGGCCAGAAGTGCGGCACCGGGTACAAACAGCGCTACTTCGTCAGCGCCGCCTTCTCCGACGACTGCTCGATGCTTTATGTCGGGTCCACTTCGGGGGACGTGACTTCGTTCACAGTCAACGGGTAGGATCTGATACACAACGCTCATCACGTCATCCACCACGTATCAAATCGAGTTATGCGTGAACTGACATCCTCGCCTCGTCATCCACCACGTTTCAGATCGTATCTTGCATGGACTGACATCCTATGAATAACGCTCGCCTCGGCATCCATCACGGTGTTGGACGTGTGTATCATGCGTGAACTGACATCTGATGACGGGTCGCGCATTATCCGTATCCCTATCGACGGGTGCGTGCTCCGTGACGTGGCGCAGTGCTGCAACGGGCACGCCACGGTGACGGTGGGGCCCCGTAAACATTGCCCGCCACGTCATGGGATACCATGTACCTAGAAAAACGAGGGTGTATAATGCGTGTCGATGATGCGGAGAGCAATATCTGCCAGGCCCTACATGATGATGCCGCACGACAACGGCACGTTCCTCATCGGCGGCGGCGACGGCACCGTATGGCCTAGGAAATACTTGAATCATGCCTGCGACGTCATCGATACGCACTTGAAACCCAACAGGTAGATGTCATCCTTTGATGGAGAGACCCATCCGTGTGGATACCGAGGCACCAGGTTTTCGCCCAGCCCCCGTGTGCGACTGTGTGTGCATTAAAAAGCAGACTAGGCTGACGGGTCAATCAAATTATCTAGACTATCCGTCGTGAGATGGAGTCTTATGACATGGCGAACAATTTATGTGAGGCCCTACGGCACGGTGACGGTGTTCGACCCGCGCAAGCCACCGACGGTGCTGGACGCGGCGGTGCCGCTCTGCCGCATCGCCGGCGGCGTCACCTCCGTGTCGCGCGTCTCAGGCAGGTGCTTTCACTCATCCACTTCTCAGCTCAAATTGAGCATTTTTTGTCAATCAAGCCACCCGACGTATCCCACAACGATTGCTCACGTCAATCCGAAACCTGGATGAGAGTAAGCCCCTGGTTGCGGGTTCTGATCAACTTGTGGTGGGCACGGACGCGGGTCTGAAGTACATGGTACCCCTGAACTCTGTGAGGAACTCCCCGCCGCCCGAGCTGTTGGAGGAGAGCCACTGCGCGCCGGTGTGCGAGGTGAACTTTGCACCGCCAGGGGCGTTTGGCGTCAATGGCCGCGGCGACGTAGGGCCTGACAGATGTTGCTCGCCACGTCATCGACCCACATTTATTGTTTACTTGAGTGGCACCCATAGCATCTCGGCCACAGCTACGGCCTGGTTGATATTGCTCGCCACACATAGGAACCCATATAGGAACCCTCTTAATTAAGTTTAGTGGGATCCTTTGACGTGACGAGCAACATCTGCCAGGCCCGACGGCTCGGGCCCGCAGGTGGTGGTGAGCGCGTCGGCCGACGGCAGCCTGCGCGGGTGGACCCTGGCCGGCCCCGAGGCACGCCCGCGCCGCACCATGGAGGCGGTGTGTAAAAACGTGGGCGGCGCGCAGTGCGTGGCCTTCACTCAGGATGCCGTGCTGACCGGCAGGGCCACCTCACCTCACCACACAACATGTCCACCTCACCTCACAATGCGTCCATCTGATACTGGGGCTTGAACCCGTTGGTGTGCTTGCAGCGACTGCAACATTGTTTCCTTGGCATTGTTGGCTGATGCTGCTGAAAGCGCTCCACATGAAACCGAAGAGCTCCATTTGATAGTGGCCTTATTCTATTTGATAGCGGCCTTATTCTCTTTGATAGCGGCCTTATTCTCTGGCTGGGGAGATGGCATGGTGCGGTGCCACGACTCCTGCAGCGGCGAGGTGATGTGGGTGCTGCCCAACGCCAACGCTGGGGGCGTGACGCGCATCGCCGTGGCACATGGCAGGGGCTTCCACTCGTCCACGTTTCGGCACAACCTGAGCCGTTTTCGTGACTGTAATCACCCAACGTATCCCACAAAAAGTGCTTACGTTGATCTGAACAGTGGACCATTGTAAGCCCCTAGCGCACGGGGTGCACTTCTTTGTGACGGGCGGCATGAACGGGGAGGTGCGGGTTTGGGACATGCGCACGCGCACGATGATCAGCCACTTGAAAGAGCACACCTCGAGGTAAGGCTTATCACACCATGCCCGCCACATCATCGACATGCATAATGAACGCTCATTTATTGTATGACGTCGCGAGCAATATTTTACCAGGCCCTAGCTCGCGGGTGGTGGGGCTGCATGTGTTGGAGGAGGACCAACACGTGGTGTCCGCGTCGCGCGACCGAACCATCATCACGTGGGACCTGATCCGTGAGCGGCGCATCAGCTCGCACCAGCAGCATGGTAGGGCGATGCCAGTTGACCCTATCAAACCCATGTTGAAAGGTCCTGTATCCATGGGCTTAATACTGAAATCTGATAAACCGCTTTCAATATTTGCTTTCAAATGCAACATGCGCCGATATAGCACGGCGGCATCAGGGCCGCGGTGGTCGCGCAGTCACCCGACATGATCCAGGTGGTGTCGGTGGGACAGGACCGCAGCCTGACGTTCTGGGACCTGCGCGAGTCGCAGCCGCTGCAGGTTGGGCCTGGTGGATACTGCCCGCCACGTCATTCAAAGCAGTCGGAATTCAAAACCTCCAAGACGCTCAAGCTGAGACAAGTGAACAAGCTGACTTACCTGAGCTGAAGCAGATGGTTTCAGTGCATGTATGACCCTATGTACTATCTGTGCGACCCTAGATGGACTTTCTGTATGTATGACACTAAGTGGACTATCTGTATGTCCTCGTTTCTTGAGTCCAATGGCATCCCATGACGTGGCAAGCAACATCTGCCAGGCCCAAGCAGCAGGTGGTGCCGGGGGCGCACGCGCAGGAGTGCACGTGCGCCGCGCTCTCCTCCCAAGGTTGGGCCGTAGCGGACAGTGCCCGCCACTTCATCGACACGCACTTTGAGCCCTCGTCTCTTAAGTATTATGGAATCCCTTGACGTGGCTGGCAGTATCTGCCAGGCCCTCGCTTCGTGAGTCAATTGGCATCCTGTGACGTAGCGAGCAGCATCTGCCCGGCCCTATCCCAAGGCGTGATCGCCACGGGGTCCAAGGACCAGCGCATAAAGCTGTGGGACTTCGAGACGGGGCAGGGCGGTGCAGCTTGACCCTATCAAACCTAAGTTGAAAGCGCCTTGATATAAGCGCTTGAAACTATAATGAATAAATCAACGCGTTTGCTGAACGCCCCGCGTAAACGTACAGCTAGGTGCGAGAACAGTTTGAAGCTAGAACATGCGAAACAACTTTCAAACCTTTCTTTCAATTTCAACTTGCGCCGCTACGACGGGGCGGCTACTGGCGGAGGAGCACGGTAGGGTGGTGCAGGTTAACCCGATGAAGCCCACGTTGAAAGCGCCTGGAACCAAGCGCTTGAAAAGAATGAGTTGATGATCACTGCTTTAAAACTTTGCTTTCAATTTCAACTTGCGCCGCTACAGCACGGGCACTGCGCCAGCGTGCTGAGTCTGACGTTCAGCGCGGACGGGAGCACGCTGGTCAGCGGCGGCGAGGACAATTGCATCATGCTGTGGAAGGTGGACGCGCGCAAGTGAGGGATTCGAATACATGTATGAGCGAACCGTCAGAGACGGCGGGGGTATTCGCAGCGGCGGAAGCGGCAGACGACGCTGTCTGCACTGGTGCCGCGTACATCGGAATCTAGGAGGCCTTCACATTTGGTAGATTATTTTCTTAAACTAACGTTCATCGAGCCCTGAGGCGCTCATATGGCGAGCAATAAACAGTGAATCAACCCCATCCGCCATTTCAAGCGGACAGACCTAACGGGGGGTCTTCGTCTGTCAGGCGGAACGTCGTAGCTTTCGCAGGACGATATCTCTGAGGATACGTGTCCCGTCATTTACAAATCCTAAACGTTCGGTCGGTCCGACTGTCCGTAATCTATACGAAGACACAGCACCTTTGATCTCAACATCCATACTAGCAAATTGGAGCCACTGGAGCTATGTCTTCTGCCTCGAACATGGACACTTTGTCGAAACCATTCACAATATACAGATCATCTGATGCCGCAGCGGGGCTGGCTCTCAACCCATCACCACCACGTATATACATCATGCAATAATAAGCGTAACGTGAAATCGTCTTCCGGTACCCGGTACTGGAGACGCTCTCGGCCCGACAATAAACCACGAAGTAGGGTGCTGCATAGTCGTTAAATTGCTCACACAATGAGCTCGTATTTTGTTCGATGTGTCCACACCCACACTCTTCTTCTATTGTTTTGACTTGTGCCCGTTATTATCACATGATCCGAGCCCGACACATCACAATTTGTTCAAACGTCGTCTGGTTGATTGTACTCAGTCAGCTTGTCATTTGACTCAATATAATGAGCGTTTATCTGTTAATGTGGTGAACGACGTGGAGAATGACGTGGCGACACAGGGAACACAGCGAGCCCTACCGCGCAACCGATCATGAGGAGGAAGGCGCTCCCGCCGGCGGCGCCGATCACGAATATCAACATGGGATTCTTCTCGGCGTCATCGGCAGGCGGCGGCGGCGGCGGCGACGGCGGCGGCGGAAACAGGGCCAAGATGACGGCGGGCGCGGCGGCCGAGGACGTCGCCGTGACGCCCGAGGCGGCAGCCTTGACGCCCGAGGTGTAGCGGCGCAAAGTTGAAATTGAAAGCAAAAGATGACAGCGGTTCATCACATTTTAGAAGTGTCAAGCGATTAGTCCCAGGCGCTTTCAACTTGGATGTGATGGGGTCAACCTGCACCGCCCCACCGAGGCGGTTATATCCTGGTTGATGTCCGCGGCGGTGACGCTCCCTTGCGAAAGTTTCTCTGTGACGGCGGCGTCTGCGGAGACCACCTGCGCGTAGAGACACGCACATACGTGTTCATCGCATTATAAGATGTCATTCAACGCACTACGCAGTTCTGGTGTGGGGGGCAAATGAGGATAATGCGTGGCGCGGTATGGTCACGATCGTTGAGTTATTAGATCCCCACCCATACATTTGTCCGCCTGCCGTGTACGGCAGGCTGATCTTCACTGCAATTCATATGAGCGACCGTCTATTGACTCACGCTAGCCCAAATCCCCGTTGCTCCCCCCCAGCCGATCTGCGTAGAGCAGTTACATGAAGGTCCCTACCTCAATGATGACCTTCGCCGTCACCACCGGAGTCATGACGGCCGACACCGTGGCCGCGACGCCGATGGTCGTGAGTTGCGAGGCGAGAACCGCCGCAAAGCCGCCGCTCGCGCTGCCGCCCTTCACACCCGCGCTCCCCGTGGATATGACGGATGCGTCCGTGCTCTCGACGACATACTCCACCGTGACTCCACCCGCCATCTGCAACAACCGCCGCCGCCCCAGCGCCACGTCCGCCACGGCGCCCACGCGCACCGTCGTCGCCGGCAACCCCGCAGCAGCAGCAAACGCCGAGGCCAGCTTGGTCTTCACGCCGGCGTCGACCGACGACGCGGTGATGCCGGAGAGAGTCGCTGACGATGTCATGGTGTAGTTGACGCCCACAATCAGCACCTCCGACTCAGCGGCGCCGCTCGCCTTGGTATAGTGCCCCAAGTTTAATTTGATAGCAAAACTTGAAAGCAGGTTATCACACTACTACCACTGTTTCAAGCGCGGAGTTTCAGGCGAATTCAAAACGGGTTGCATAGGTTCAAGCTGGGGCTTACACTCGTCCACTTGTCGGCTCAACGTTAGCACATTTTGTGTGATACGTTGGGTGCATGACTCTCCCCCCAGTGTATTAGACAGAGGGACACAGGGAGTTGAGACCAAAACGGCTTAGGTTGAGCTGAAAAGTGGATGGGTGTAGTAAGCGTGCCCCTGGGTTCAACCTGCGCCGCCTTACCTTGGCCACGCTCGCCGCAATTTGCTTCAGCTCGCCATCGTCTAATCCATCCTCCACGTCCGTGCCGCCGAGGTCGAGTGTGACATCTACCTTCGGCTGCATCGGCGGCAGCGGTGGCGGCAGCGGCAGCGAGGGCGGCAGCGGCGGCGACGGCGGAGGTGGCAGCGGTGGCGGCAGCGGCGGCGCGGGCGGTGGCGATGGTGGCGGCGATGGCGGCGGTGGCACGGGCGGCGGCAGGCTCCATGAGTAAGGCCCGGTATGTAGCAATCGGCTTTTTTCTTTAAAAGGCATACTCAGTACGAATATGCTGTGTAATGACCAAAACATCGTGGATGATACCGGGACATACCGGCGGCGGCGGCGCGGGCGGCGGCGGCGGTGGCGGCGGGAAGGGCGATTGCGGCGGCGGCGGTGAGGGATTCGGCGGCGGCGGCGCCGGCGGCAATTCAATCACCACCGCCTCCTCTGCGGTCTTCAACACCGCCGTCAACTTGGTGGTATCTGAGAAGTCCGCTAGCGTAGACAAGCCGCCGCTACTAGTGCTGTCAGTGTTGTTGGTGCTGTTCGTAATGTTCACCGGCTTGCAGGGGCTTACACTCGTCACCTATTCGGCTCAACGTGAGCACCTTTTGGGAGACATGCTGGGTTGTTGCAGTCAGTCATTGATCAAAAACGGCTCCGGGTGAGCTGAGTAGTGGACGAGTGTAAGTCCCTGCCGGTTTGGAGGCTGCGCTGATTGACTCACGCAGAGCGGAGCCCTGCATCACCACGGTCACCGCCGCCGACTGTTTCAGCACCTGCGTTGGATCGCTGGCGGCGAATTCCTCGTCGTAGCGGCGCAAGTTGAAATTCAAAACACGGTTTGAAAGCGGTCCATCACATCATAGTTACAAGAGCATAGATCCAGGCGCTGTCAACACGGGTTTCGTCGGTTCAACCTGCACCGCCCCACCTCGTCTGTCTGCAGCGCGACGGCCGCGGCCTGGGTGTGCAAGAGCCGCGCGGCGCCGCTCGCCACTCCCGCCACGGCGGTGATTGCTGACACGCTCACTTCGGTGGCGCTCTTAATCCCGCCGCCCTCGATGTAGCGGCGCAAGTTGAAATTGAACGCAAAGTTTTTGAAAGCAGTTCATCACATCTCAGTTTCTAGCACTGAAAGCAGGCGCCCTCATTAGAGTAACACGTGGTAAGATCACACACGGGCATTGAGTCAGGTACCCAAGGCGAAGGACCTCATATTCCGTGCTACCAAATACGGGCTTCAACCTGGTGCACTTCTGACCTACCTCGACAGCCACGGACACGGAGTCGTCGGCGAGCTCGCTGACCGCCGCCGCGTCGCCCAAGTCAATGGTCGGCGGGTCGCTGCCGCTCGCAGCCGCCAGCGCCGCCGCCGAGCTCGAGCTCACCGTGCTACCCAACAGCCCTCGTCGCAGGGGCGCACGTTGAATTTGAAAGCAAACTTAGAAAGCCGTTCGACACGTTCTATGACTGAATGACAAAGAAACTGAAGCTAGGACTTTAATCAACTGAGTTCAATTCAGTTTAATGGAGTGTACTGATTTGTGATCGGTCGAGAGGAACATTGGCCTTCTTTGTCATAGCTTCAATAGCTGAAAATGAGCGGGGTCAGCCCGAGGTCGACTTGGGGTCAAGCTGCACCGCCCTACCTCGACGCCGTGTGCCGGATGCTTTCACGATTCGCTTAGCGATGGCTTCGAGCCAGGGGCTTACACTCTTACACTTTCCAGCTCAACCTGAGCTGGTTTAGTCTCTGAACCCCTGCAACCACCCGGCGCATTCCACACAAAGTGCTCAAGGTGAGCCGGAATAGTGGACGAAATCCCTGCCTCGAGCACGAACTGTTCAGCCGAGGCCGCACTCCCGCAGGCGAACTCGAGTAGAGTCGCCAGGTTGCTCACGAGATTGGCCAGCAGGGAAGTGGCCACCATCATGTAGCGGCGCATGTTTTATATGATAGCAAAACTTGAAAGCAGTATATCACACTGTAGTTTCAAGCGCTTAGTTCCATGCGGTTTCAACTTGGGCGTGATAGGGTCAGCCTGCACCACCGTACCATGAGTGCCGTGGCGCCAACGTTACGCCCGCCGGACGCAATGGCCGAAATAGGATCCACATTGGCAAGATCCGTTCCGTTCGGAATGCCGAAGGCTCGGGCGACCATGGCGTTGGCGGCCGCTGCCCAGGGGCTGACACTCGTCCACTTGTCAGCTGAACGTAAGCACTTTCTGTGCACTATAGACGTCCACTTTACGGCTTGATGTGAGCACTTTTTGTGGGCCATCTTCGGAGGTCGCATCGGAAAAAACGTCTCAGTTCGAGCTGAAAACTGGACGATAGCTGTGGGTTTAATGACCAAAACTGGGTCAACGTTGTGCTGAGATGTGGTTGAGTGTAAGCCCGTGCCGCCGCTGTGTAGTTGTGCTTCATCGTCAGGGTTGCAGCCACGGTGCAGGGGCTTACACTCGTCCACTCTTCAGCTCAACCTGAGCCGTTGCTAACGCAGAATGCACCCTAGATTCAGCCTAACACCCCTTGACACCTCCTGAACACCCCTAAATACCCCTTACATGCACCCCCTATCCGACAGAAAGTGCTTACGTTGAGCCGAAAAGTGGACGAGCGTAAGCCCCTGCCACGGTGGTGAGCGGTGTGATGACCCCCGCAGTGCCGTACGTGACGCCCCCCTCGGCCTCCACCGCCGCCGACACCAGCTGCAACATACCGGGACTCTGCCCCGTGAACGTGTCCACGCATCCGTCGGTGGTGGTGTTTATGACCAAGGCAGCGGATACACCGGGAGGCGCCGCCAGGAGAATGAACCCGCCGAAGCGGCCCGTCACCGATTCCGGTTCACCGGGATCGGCGTTGCCGTTGCCGTTCAAGTCGATGAAGACGGTGCAGTTTGATAGGTAGCCGTCGATGGCGCGACCCATGAGCACCGAGGGCGGCGGTGGGGGGTTCGGCGGCGGAGGGGCCGGCGGCGGCGGGGAGGGAGGCGGTGGAGATGGTGGTGGCGGGGGGCTCGGGGGCGGCGGGGAGGGAGGCGGAGGCAGAGGTGGCGGCAGCGGTGACGGCGGTGGTTGTGGCTTCGGCGCGGCGAAAACCATGCTGTAGCGGCGCAAGATGGTATTGAAAACAAAAGTTGAAAACAGTTTACATTACTACAGTTTCAAGCGCTTACTTCCAGACGCGTCCAACGTGAGTTTGAAACGGTCAACCTGCACCACACTACCAGGCTGCAGAGACTGGCGTCAGCTCTGGCGGCGGCTTTAGCGATAGTGACAGCGGAAGCGGCGGCGGTTTCGACCGCATCCACGGCTGCGGCCTCAGCCGCGGCAGCGAGCGAGGCGGTGAGAGCGTCGGCGACAGCTTTATCGTTAGCGGTGGCTTTCACTGCGGTGCCCGCGGTGTTCTCAGCCAGGGTGAAGCGGCGCGAGTTGAAATTGCAAGCAGATTTGAAGCAAACTTGAAAGCAGTTCGCCATATTGTAGAGTCAAGCGAGCGCTCAATTCCAGGCGCTTTCAACGTGGATTTAATACGGGCAAGCTGCACCGCCCTACCAGGGTAGCGGCAACTCCAGCGGTGGTGGCTGCACCAGCAGCGACGTCGATGGCACCTTGAGCTAGGGGCTTACATACGTCCACAATTCGGCTCAACGTGATGTGTGGGATACGCAGGATCATTTCTGTTTCTGTACCCGAAGTAATCTCAAGTTCAGCTGAACAGTGGACGAGTTTAAGCCCCTACCTTGAGCCGCGGTTTTGACGGCGAGAACGGCTGCAGTACGCGCCTCCGCGATTTTGTAAACTACTGCTTCCCGCCACTTGAGAGCGGCGGCGGCAGCGGCAGCATAACGTAGTGGCGCAGGTTGAAGTCGAAAGCAAAGTTTCAAACCGCTTCATCACATTATAGTTTCAAGCGCTCAGGTCCAGACGCTTTCAATGTGGGTGTGATTGATAGGGTCAACCTGCACCGCCCTACCATGCGCGTCATCTGCGGTGGTGGCGGCGACGCATGCGGCTCTGGCGGCGTCCGATACCACGACGGCGCGTTTAGCGGCCGCGGCGACGAGCAAGGGCGTACACTCGTTCACTTCAGAGCTCAACGTGAGCACCTTCGGGACGCATCCATGGGTTAAGAGGGGTGTGTGGCGGAAGTGGAAACGAATGTAAGCCCCTGCCGACAAGAGCAACGTCGGCAGCCGTCGCGGCGACGCTCTTCAGCGGTGCAGCAGTGTCGGCGGCGGTGGCATCAGCCGCGGCAGCGGTGGCCTCAGCGTAAGGCCTGGCCAAGCATACCGGAATTTCCTTGAGGCATTCAGGCAATTCCAGAAATCCGGGATTTCCTTTGAATTTTGGGCACTTTCTGGGTATTTTGGTTACTTCTGTGGGGAATTTGCCACTTTTCAGCGTTTTCAGGCGTTTACACTGAAGTTTTTCGGCACGCATTTGGGCAGCTTCGGGAACTAATTATGATAGTATTCGTGTGAGTAGTTGGCGAATGCGAATGCTCGGGAATTAGGAATTGGATTCATAGGAAATTCCAAAGGTCACGCCCTACCACAGCAAGAGCTCTGGCGATATCTCGGACGTTGAGAGCGTGTTTAGCAGCAACGGCCGCGGTCATATCCACAGCAGCAGCCGCGGTCGCGGCATTGGTGTCCGCGGCTGCAGCGGCTATTTGAGCGGTCATGGCAGCCCTCAAGCAGGGGCGTACACTCGTCCACTTTTCAGCTCAAGGCAAGAATCATTTTTGGGGGGCTATCCGCATCGACTTTTCGGCTTGACGCTAACACTTTTTGTGGCCTGTCTGGAGGTGTCATTGCCAAAAGCGTCTCAGGTAAAGATGAGAAGTGGACGCATGATGTGGCTTCAGAGAAAAAGAGCTGCTCAGGTTGAGCTGAGCAGTGGACGAGTGTAAGCCCGTGCCCTCAAAGGAGCACTCGTAGCCGCGACCGAGATGTAGCGTCGCAATTTCAAATTGAAGGCAAATTTTGAAAGCGGTTCATCGTACTGTAGCTTCATGCGCTGAACCGATAGTCGCTTTCAACTCGGGTTTTGACATTGTTCCTTAACCCCAAACCTAAACCCTAGTAGCCCTAAGCCCTAAACCCTGAACCTGCACCGCCTTACCGTGATGGCTCCAGCAGCCGCGGTTTTGACGGCGAGAGTCGCAGCGTCGGCGGCGGTGGAGGTGGACAGCGCGGCGGCGGCGGCCGCCTCGGTGTGGTGGCGCAAGTTAAAATTGAAAGCAAAATGTGAAAGCGCTTCATCGCTTATCAGCTTCAAGCGCTTAGTTCAACAACGGGTTCAACTCTATTGGACCCTTATTCCTAAGCACTTAATCCTAAACCCTAAAACCTAATTCCAAACTTGGATTGGTTGAACTTGCACCGCCCCACCTCAGTGACATCGGCGGCGGCGATCCCCCGCCAGTTTTCAGCAGCAGCGGCGTCAGCGGAACGAGCGTCGACGGCGACGGAAGCGCAATCAGCGGCGACCGACGGCAGGCTGGAGAGAGGCGCTTCCGCGTGTATACGGAGGCACCACGCTTTCGCCGGGCTTGGCGGGGTTGGCGGAGGCAGCGGAGGAGGTGGCGGGCTGGGTGGTGGCGTCGGAGGGGGTGGCGACGGAGGTGGCGGCGGGGAGGGCGGCGGTGGCGGCGAAGGTGGCGGGGGGGATGGCGGCGGAGGGGGGCTGGGTGGTGGCGAAGGAGGGGGAGGGCTGGGTGGAGGAGGGGGTGACGGCGGCGGCGGGGACGGTGGCGGCGGTGACGGTGGGGGCGGCGACAGCGGCGGCGGCGGTGACGGACTCGGCGGAGGTGGGCTCGGAGGGGGTGGCGATGGAGGCGGGGACGGAGGGGGAGGTGATGGAGGAGGCGGGTTCGGAGGAGGTGGCGGGCTCGGTGGCGGAATGTTGTAAGGAGGGGGGCTGGGTGGCGGGCTCGGCGGGGGTGGCGAGGGCGGAGGTGGCGAGGGCGGGGGGGGCGGTGACGGGGGAGGTGGGAAAGGAGGTGGGGAGGGAGGAGGTGGGGAGGGAGGAGGTGGGGAAGGAGGAGGCGGGGAGGGAGGAGGTGAGGGAGGCGGCGGGGACGGCGGCGGTGGTGGTGGTTGAGGTGGCGGCAGCGGCGGTGGCGATGGCGGAGGGGCCGGCGGCGGCGGGCTCGATGAGTAAGGCCCGGTATGTATCAACCGGATGTTCTCCGCGAAATGACCAAAGCAGCAGTCCAGAGACATGAGAATGAATCACGCCACCCACACTGAGAAACGGCCGGTGAAACGGCCGGTGCAGATCCGGCTGGCGGGCGTCGCGTCCCGATCCGCTCTTCATATCCCTCGGGACAGTGATATGTGACAGTACCAACAAAACGATACATCAATTCGAAAGGTGCATGATATCGGGCCTTACCGGGGGCGGGGGAGACGGAGGAGGCGGAGACGGCGGTGGTGGAAACGGAGGAGGTGGAGGCCTTGGTGCGGCGGCGCAAGTTGAATTTGAAAGCAAAGTTTCAAAGCAGGCCATCACAATTTAATTTCAAGCGCTGAGAACCAAGCGTGGTTATCCCGGGGTCCACCTGGGGTCAACCTACACCGCCTCACCTTGGTGGCGGCGGCAAAGGCGGTGGCGGAGGAGTCGGGGAGGGAGGTGGTGGGCTGGGCGGCGGTGCGTTGAGGGTGATCACATTGACAGTGTCGTCATGCGTCCCATATTTCAGCTCCCAAGTTTCATTGAACCCGTACATCAGCGGCGCACACACAATGATCCGCAACTGATCATCGTTTTGAACGGAATGAGGGGAGGTGACGTTCACGTCGTTAACCACAAGCCAGGGGCCTACACTGGTCCAATTCTCAGCTCAACGTAAGCACTTTTTGTGAGACACGTTGGGTACCTTCAGCAGATATATGGGTCATAACTCGTCACAAACCGGACACACAACGGCTCACTGACCAGAACAGCTTAGATTGAGCTGAAAACTGGGCGAGTGTGAGCCCCTGCCACCAGCTGCGCGTGCTCTCCAGGGGATTCGTTGAGGTGGGTCAGCGTCGCCGGCACTGTGATGCCCTCGCCCAGACCGGACACCGTGATGTAGCGGCGCAAGTTGAGTTTGCAAGCGAAGGTTGGGAACATTTCATAACATTTTAGTTTCAAGCGCTTCATTTCAATGGGTTTCAACGTGGGTTTGATAGGCTTACCTTGCACCGCCCTACCGTGAGATGCTCCGATGATGGGATC
>Ga0307489_10000705_pt1 | contig 20996 bp, 29 predicted proteins | sample SB12metaG_FD_202247 | JGI IMG/M metagenome (GOLD analysis project Ga0307489, IMG submission 202247) | Sea-ice brine microbial communities from Beaufort Sea near Barrow, Alaska, United States - SB 1.2 | ecosystem: Environmental > Aquatic > Marine > Coastal | place: USA: Alaska | collected...
GCCTCAAGGTGAAGGGCCCCGTGCGCATGCCCACCAAGGTGCTCAAGCTCACCGTGCGCAAGTCGCCCTGCGGTGAAGGCAGGGCTGCGAAACACCACTCCCGCAATGTCCACTCCACGGTGTACCTGTGTGTCCGTACACAGTCACCGCATCCTCAGGGCCGTGCACACGCCACTCCCGCGCTGTCTGCTCTTAGTGTGCTAGAGTACCCGTACACACTTGCCGCACCGCACCCTCCACTCCTCTCTGCGGACTCCACACCCCATGGTGTGATAAAGTAAGCGATACACGATGGTACCTGTCTGGCGGGTACCCCTGTCCAGCTCACTTCGAGCGGTCACCCTCGTCCCTGAAACTGCTCGAGCTAACAACTGCCGCCGGGTCGCCCATGTTCAGGGCAGTGCACCTATTGTTTGATCGAACGGCTTCGATTCTTTACCAAGCTCTGAAATTCTGATTGTAAGCTGGAAAAGAGATGGTGTATGTCCCTGGTTGAAGGTACCAACACCTGGGACCGGTTCCAGCTGCGCATCCACAAGCGCCTGATCGACCTGCACTCGCCCGCCGACGTGGTCAAGCAGATCACCTCCATCTCCATCGAGCCCGGTGTCGAGGCAGGGGCTCACACTCCTCCACTTCTCAGCTCAGCCTGAGGGCTTACACTCGTCCACTTCTTAGCTCAAGCTGAGGGCTTACACTCGTCCACTTCCCAGCGCAACATGAGCCGTTTGTGTTGTTTTTTAAGTACACCCTGAACACGCCGTGAAGACTCAGTGAATTCCCCCTCAATACCCTTCGAAACACCCCCTATTCCTCAAAAGGTGCTTACGTCGAGCTGGAAAGTCGTCGAGTGTGAGCCCCTGTGTCGAGGTTGAGGTGACCATCGTCGACGCCTAAACATCCAACTCCTGGATGTTTGGCGAAGCTTGCGATCTTCACCCGTGATCTTCACTTGAGATCTCCGCTTGTGATCTTGACTTTTCAGTTCGCTTCCTCGATAGGCCGTACCCCAATGCGAAGGCGCCAGACTAGTTCTGGTGGATGGGGTTGGGTAATGCTTGCCATGTAGGTGCCTTGGATATTGACGAACGTTAATTAAAGAAAACTTGTGGGGTTCAAATTGTGAGCTTCACCCACAGCAGCGACGACCTTGATAGGCCAACCGATGGCGTGATGCGATTACTATTGTCTGCTCGAACACTGTAAGCTCGTTCATTTCACCGCTTCTGCGATGGGACGGGCTGAGTTGACATCTAGTTGCTTCGCTTGTAATATTCTCATCTTTGCACGTCGGGAGTGTCAACACAGTCTCAATCCGCGTCGCTGCACGTCTACATATACACGTCTCCCATCATTTTCATTTCTCACGCTTACAGTCGCCTCATTATGCCTCTGTGCGCCGTCGTGTGTCCCCGACAGCCTCCGCCCCAGCTCCCCCTCAAATTCGAAAATCTCTGCTCGCAGAGCAGAGTGAAGGATCTACCGAGCCACCTAGACCACACTGAGCGTATTTGCGGAGGTGATCTATTGCCGTTCAGGGATTTGTCCGTTTTCTTGAGTCAACTCGTTTTGGAAACTCAATTATTTAATAAGCCTCGGGCGACAAGTTGGCTCAAGAAAAGGGACACCCTAACCGGCAGTATATCACCTCCTTGAGTATGCGAAGACCGAGCCACCCTAGACCAAAGAGTATGAAACCTGATGTATGCCATGCACCAGGCAACGGTGCCCGGGTGGAAGCGCATTTACAAGCGCGTTGCTAGCTAGCTACAGGGTCTCACCTTCGTTCACGTAGTACCTGAGCAACACATCCCACTCCCTAGGCCTTGTACGTGTCTTTATATTCAATTATAGTGAAATGTGCCACACAATTCTTTGTGCCCACCCGCATTCCAGTCCTGTTTCTGACACGCATCGCTGCAATACCGGGCAGTCTTGCACTGCGGGCAGACTTTGAACTCCTTCAGATGGCCCACAACCTCGCACCCGTCGTTGTGGCAATGCTTCTCCCCCTCCAGCGCCTTTCTTCGAAACATCTCGACGATGGGAGACGGGATCATAACTCCCTTTCCGCAACCAATGTACCACGCTTACCAGCTCAACCGGGGGAACGTCGTGACCCTCCATGACCCCAGCCGACGTGGCGTCCCCGGCGGCCTCTTCCACACACCCCACCGCGCGCGCATAGGGAAGACCCGTGTACACGCCAGGGGCACGCGTCCGCTTGGCCGTTCTCGGCAGCCTTGCGCAACCATTCCTGCGCCCGCCGCTTGCTGCGCGTGACACCGTGTCCCAGGGCCTAGCAGATATTGCTGCCCGCGTCACGTGACGCCATATAACGCAAGAAGCCAGGGTCCACAATGTGAGAATGACGTGGCAGGCATTGTCTGACAGACCCACCGCGGCCGAAGGTGTAGAGGTTGCTGAGGTTAATCGCCGCGCCCGCGTGGCCGGACTCTGCCGCGCGACAGTACCGTTCCGCCGCCATCAGGTAGTCCGGCGCCGCCACGCCCTGCCCTTTTTCGAGACTGACCCCGTAATTGAACATCGCTTTCGGCAACCCGGCCTCGGCGCCCTTGATGCCCCACTTCACGGCTTGCTCGTATTCCTTCCTCACGATGTGAATACCTCGCATCGCATTCATAGCGTACGCGTGGCCTTGCTTGGCGGCCTTCTCCAGAAGCGACTGGCCCTCCTCCGCCAAGGGTTGGCATCCACGAGTTAACAACTCCGTCATCAGGTGACCGCATCGACGCGTCTCGGTTTGGTGAGCGACTGGAAGCTTGTTGGTGCTTTGCATATTCACGGAGGTGATCTATTGCCGTTTAGGGATCTATCCCTATTCCTGAGTCAACTCGTTCGGGAAGCTTAATTATGAGGGTTCGGCCGACGAGTTGACTCAAGAAAAGGGACAAATCCCTAAACGGCAAGAGATGACCTCGAGAATATGCGAAGGAAGCTTTTGGTGCAAAGTGCCAACCCTACGTCTGCCTGTGGCGATCTGCCGGCCGCACCCAGAGCCTCGCCCGGAGCCCCAGCCCAGGGGCTTACACTCGTTCACTTTTCAGCTCAACTTGAGCCGTGTCTAACACACAAAAACACCCTACACACCCTGAACACCCCCTAACACCCCTTTTACACGGGCCACACAACCCCTACGCGCACCCCCTATCCCATAAAATGCGCTCAAGTTGAGCTGAGAAGTGAACGAGTGTGAGCCCCTGCCCCAGCCGCCTGACTCATTAACAGGAAACCCAGGCTGAACTGCGCTTCCCTGTCACCAGGGGCTTACACTCGTCCACTTCTCAGCTCAACTTGAGCGCTTTGTATGGGATAGGGGGTGCGCGTAGGGGTTGTGTGGCCCGTGTTTGGGGGGTGTTAGGGGGTGTTTAGGGTGTGTAGGGTGTTCTTGTGTGTCAGACACGGCTCAAGTTGAGCTGAACGGTGAACGAGTGTAAGCCCCTGCCTGTCACCCTCGATAGCCCTCCGTTTCACGGTCTCCTCTCCGAGCGCTCCAAACAGCGCCGAGGGGTCGAGCCAGGCAAACATCACTCGCCACGTCATTCACCGCAATGAGCAATGTGAACCCTCGTCTGTTGAAAACCTGAGTTGGCGAGCAGTATCCTCGGGGCCCTACTGCGGGGTCTGCTGCCTGCGTTTTCCAATCGCCGAGCTGGTTCACGCTTGAATCCGCGAGAGCGGCGGAAGCTCCCGCGGCGCCCTACTTGCAGGGGCTGACACTCGTCCACTATCAGCTCAACCTGAGCAGCTTCTGACACAAAACACATTCTAAACAACCCCTAACACTCCCTAACACCCCCTAAACAGCCCCTAATCACCCGCTGATCGCACCCCCTATCCCTCAGCAGGCGCTAACGTTGAGCTGAGAAGTGGACGAGTGTAAGCCCCTGCCGACTTGGCCGGCGCGCGCTTGGCGGCGACGCGTTCAGCTTTCCGCCTTTCCTGGCGTGTCGGAGCCATCTGACGGACTGCGGAGGAGCACTTTCAGTCAGACGTGTTGGGTGCCTTCGTGCTGTTGCACGCACGCGGGGCGCCGCGCGATATGCCACGCTGTCAGGTGTCAGCCCTTGCCTGAGAAAGGGTCGAGAAAGGGTCCAGGAGCAGGGTAACCCTAAACCTAATCCAGGCGAAACCCTAACCCGTATGAACGCCTGCAGCTCAGCAGCCCTTGCCCACCACCGAGGTCGCGCGAGCTCGCGACACGTTAGAGTGCTAAGCGCGTGCTTCGTTGGCCGTCGACAGAGAGCGTGGGACGCGGCGCCCTCCCCAACACGCGCCGTTTGGCCGCCGCCCGCGCGCATGCTCCTCCCAAGGAAGCCAGGCGCGCCGCGCTCCGCTGAGTGCCAACTGAGATTCAACTCGGCACCATTCTGGGCGCTCCGCTTCAGTGCTGGCTAGTGCTCGCGCATTCTCCGCGGCATGAGTAAAGAAGGAGACTGCGGCAACTGCGGCCGCGCCTCGGTGTTCCGATGCTCCAACTGTGAGTGCAGCGGCCCTCTGCCTCCGCGATTCCGATAGCCCGACCACTTAGACTACGACCTCCGACTCTTGCTCAAATTTCGTCTACTAATCTTTCTCGTCTTCGTCTTCCCATTTATTCTGTCGCACAGGCAAGGTGACCAAGTACTGCAGCCGAGCGTGTCAGCGCAGCGACTGGGCGCGGCACCGCCAGGTGTGCGGTAAATCGCCGCCGAGTGATGGCGGCGGCGGCGGCGGCGGCGGCGGCGGCAGGGCCCAGGCTTCGACGAGTCGCCCCGACTTCGCATCGTCGTCGTCATCCACAGCTGGCAGAGTGGGTGCCTCCTCCTCCTCGTCGTTGCCGGAGCAGGATGTTATTGACGCGCGTCGCCGCGTGACGGGCATACGGAATCTGGTGCAGTCTTATCGTGACGACGAGTTGGACGATGTGGCGGAGGAACCACCGACGAGGACGATGCGCGCGCCGGAGCCACAACCTCCATCGCAACCTCCACCACAACCTCCTCCGCGGGGGAGGCCTAGGCCGCGCGGGGTAGACGGGACCGCTCACGTCCGGCCTGTTACTCCGTCCTCCTACTCTTCGGTGGAGGCTGGAAGCGGCGGGGCCAGGAGGGTAGGGGAGGGAGGTGCGTCGTCGTCGTCGTCAGCTGGGATGGCGCGGCCGCCACGGAACGTAGGGCAGGGGGAGGGCGGCTCGCAGCTCAGGGGAGGGTTCCTTGGGAGAGCGGCGCCCAGGGCGTCGCCGCGGGGCCTCGCGGCGGTGGATGGTGTCAGCGGGGGCGGGGGCGGTGGTGAGGGCAGTGGAAGGGGCGGCGGCGGCGGCGGTAGTGGTGTTGGCGGAGGCGCGGGCAGTGGTGTTGTCAGGGGAGGGGGCAGCGATGGGAGTCGGGGTGGGGGCACTGGGAGCGACAGGGCCAGTGGGAGTGGCGGCGCCAGTGGCGGTGGGGCCAGTGGTGTGGCCAGTGATGGCGGGGGCGCCCGTGGGGCCAGTGGGAGTGGCGGAGGCAGTCGGGCCGCCAGTGGGGGCAGAACCGGCGGTGTTATCGCGGCGCCCACCGGGCGTCTGGCTTCATCATCAGCGGCCTCGACGTCATCGCCGACGACGGCAGCGGCGGGGATGGCAGGGGTGGCGGCCGGTGGGAGCCGCAGTCGCCCACGGAACGAGGTCGCAAGTAACAGCGCAACGTCCGCCACGCGCACGGCAGTGACATCCACAGCGTCTACCTCAGCAGCGTCGACGTCGGCCGCTGCTGTCGCGGGTGCGGAGCAACGACCGGAGTCATTCAGCCGCCGGGGCGCTCGGCGGCCGGCCTCATTGCTGAATCCACTCACTCCAAGCCCTCCTGGCCCCGGCAAATTCACCATGGGCCCAGGATACGCTACCGGCAAACTGGCGGAGCCGCCGCTTCCGCCGCCGCCGCCGCCGCTCGGTATGGCGGTGCAAATTGAACCGATGAAACCCATGTTGAAAGCGCCTGGAATTAATGAATTAAGTACTTGAAACTAAAATATGATGATCCGCTAACAAACTTTGCTGTCAAATTCAATTTGCGCCGCTGCAGCCAGGACCCGGCGCAGCAGTGACAGAGAAGCGGAGCATGTCCCTCGATCCGGGCGCCACCGCCGCCTTCGACTTACCCGCCGAGCTCCTCGACGTGGTGCTCCGGCAGCTGCCGCCGTGCAGCCTCGCCTCCGCCGCCGGAGTGTGCCGTGCCTGGCGCGACGCCGCGGAGGATGATACGCTTTGGGCGGTGCACCTGTTGGCGCGGGGGCGTTCACTCCCGCCGCTTAAGACCGAGAAGAAGATGGAGGACAATCCGCCGGGGCCGGGACGTGCACTCACAAGGCCGCCGTCTGCAGGCGGCTCCGCGGGCGGCGGCGGTCTAGGTGCGCTCCGCTCGCTTAAGACCACGCGAAAGCCGCCGCGCCCGCTCCCGCCGCCGCCGCCGCCGCCACTCGATAAGGGGACAGGCTACGGCGAAGCCTACGGTAGGGCACGGAAGATATTGCCCGCCACGTGTTCATCCGCATACAACACCCTCGTTACCAGCATCACATGACGTGGCGAGCTGCGAGCAATATATGCCTGACCCCAAGCGACGGAAGCAGCGGTGGAGGGGGCGGGGAGGGCAAGCGCGAGTTTGCCAAACACGTGTCGCTGGAGCGGCGGTGGCGTGACGCACAATTCGCGCGCTGCGACCTGTACCACCACACCTGGTCGGGCGGTGCAGGTTGACCCCAGGTTGACCCGGGGTTGAACGCGCTTGGTTTCACCGTGCAGCACTTGAAGTCAAAATATGATGAACAGCTTTCAAACTTTGCTTTCAAATTCAACTATCGCCGCTACGACGTGGTCGGTGGAGTGCATGCAGTTTGTGCAGGTGCCCAGCGTGGGGCGGGTGCTGGTGTCCGGCGGGTGGGACGGCCAGGTCATCGCGTGGTAAGGCCAGAAACACATCCTGCATCATCCACCTGAACCCCACCGTGTTTGAGAGACCCCGACCGTGTATGAGACCCTCCCGTATCGAGTGACTGACATAATAAGATGTGGTAGACACCTGACTCTACTCGTATGGCATCATCCACCTGACTCTGTATCAGTCACCTGGCACCATGGATGATACGGCTGACTCTATTGATCTCTGGCATCATCCTCTGTGTCTGAGATAATTTCCATCGCATGATTTGGTTGGCTTCATCGTTCTGGCCCTGTGACGTGGCACTGCTGGGAGGGAGCGCCGCGGGGCACCGGGTGGGACCGGCTGCGGAACTTCAAGGGGCCCGGCTCTGGGGCGTGGGTGTCATCCATCGAAGCGACGCCGGAGAGAGTGGTTGCTGGGGACACCAACGGCGGCGTCTGGGTGTGGGGCTACGGCAGCTCCACAGCGCTCCGCACGTGGTAGGGCGGTGCAGGTTGACCTCATCAAACCCATGTTGAAAGCGACTGGAACTGAGTGCTTGAACCTGAAATATGATACTTTTCTTTCAGTTTATGCTTTCAATTTCAACTTGCGCCGCTGCAACTTGGCACCACGGGGAATCCGTGACGAAAGTGTGTTTCGTTCCAGGGAGTGGGCCACGGCGGCGAAGGCGGCAGCGGGAGCGGCCGGGGCAGCCAGTCGAGCGAGCTGATGTTTCCGTTACGCCGCTGCAGCCCTTGCCTCCCTCCGCCCCCCGCAGCGCCCGGCCGTCTCCGGGTATCTACGCCCCGACCCGGAATGCCCGCCCGCCGCAGACGGGTCAGACGGAGTCACACAACAGCCGCCCGCCGCGTTCTTTCAGGGAGATGAAGGAGGAGCGTGCGCTGAAGGCGGCGGCAGCAGAGGTGAGGGAGGTTGAGGAGGAGGAAGAGGAGGAGGAGGAGGAGGAGGATCAATTGGGCGGAATGACCCTCGTGGTTTCCGCCTCCACGGACGGCGTCGTGAAGATCTGGGACGCCGCGTCCGGCGCCGCGGTCGCGGTGCTGCGCGGTCACAGTGATGTCGTCTGGCACCTCCGCGCCTTACCTTTGCAACCGCCGCCGCCCCCGCCGCCTCCGCCGCCCGCTCGGCAGGGGCTTACACTCGTTCACTTCTGAGCTCAGCCTGAGCCGTTTTTGTCAATAAAACTCCATGGACCACCCAACGTGTCCCACAAAAGTGGCTTATGATGAGCCGAAAAGTGGACGAGTGTAAGCCCCTGCCCCTCGGCAATCCTCCGGCACCGCTCCCACCCTGAGTCCGCCGGTGCTCACGCTCCTGACCGCGTCCCGCGACTCCACGCTGCGTGTCTGGCAGGGGCTTACACTCGTCCACATCTTTGCTCAACCTGAGCCGTTCTTGTCGCTGAAACCAGCAAAGCACCCCAACACACGGTCCAAAAAGTTCTCACCTTGAGCAGAAAAGTGGACGAGTGTAAGCCCCTGGTCTCTGGCACATCCCCGTCGGCGGGGACCTGCCCGACCATCGTCCGGTCGGACAATTGTTGGAGCCCGAGTGCCAGGCCACGCTCCGCGGTAGGCCCTGAAAGAAATTTTCTCGGGTTTAGGGTTAGGGTTTATGGTTTAGGATTCTTATCGCCACGCGCCACGACGTAAGATTCCATGCCATTGAACTCAAGAGACACGGGATCAAAATCCGTGTTGATGACGTGGCCGGCAAGGGGCCTGGTAGACATTCCTCGCGACGTCATAGCATGCCATTGAACTCATTGAACTCAGGAACCAAGGGTTCAGGATGCGTGTGAATGACGTGGCGGGTAACATCTGCCGGGTCCTACTTCTCGGGCACTCCGACGCTATCCTCGCCATGGTGGGGCGGCGCAGGTTGACAGTATCAAAACCCGTGTTGGAAGCGCCTATGGTTCCAGCGCTTGATACTATAATAAGACGAAGCGCTTTCAAACTTTGCTTTCGAATTCAACTTGCGCCGCTGAACCATGGACGTGCACGCCCCGGCCAGCGGTGCCGGTGCGAACAGTCAGGGACGGGGCAGGAGGCAGGGGCTTACACTCGTTCCCATTTCCGCTCAACTTGAGCTTACTTTGCTCCTTTCCGCTCAACTTAAGCTTACATTGTCCCCCACACAACCCAACCTAACCCGTGGATGTGTCCCGAAGGTGCTCAAGATGAGCTCTACAGTGAGCGATGTGTCCCGAAGGTCCTCAAGTTGAGCTATGAAGTGAGCGAGTGTAAGCCCCTGGCAGGAGGCCCGCTCTCTGTGCCACGGGCGGCGCGGACAACACGGTGCTGGTTTGGGAGCTTGGTGACCGGCCAACCGTGCGCGCCAATTTCAGCGGTACGGCCCAGCAGAAATTCCCCGCCACCTCATCAACGCGAGTTTAGGCCCTTGTTCCCTGGTTTCCTGACTTAACTGGTAGCCTAAGGTGTAGCGAGCAATATCTGCCAGGCCCTGCTTCACGGGCACGCGCACGGGGTGCTGTCGGTGCAGTTTGTGATGTGGCCGGGTGACCCGAAGGTTTCAGGTTTGCCGACGAAGCAGGGCTCGCGGTCGCGGAGAGGTAGCGGAGCAGGAGGAGGCGGCAGCGAAGGTGGAGGCGGCGGCGGAGGAGGCGGTGGCAGCGGTAGTAGCATTAGCGGTGGCAAGGGTAGCGGGGGCGGCGGCGGCGGCGGCGGCGAGGGGGGTGGAGGGGGAAGCGGGGGCGGGGGACTGTTTCTGTGGCTGGTGACGGGGTCAGTGGATAAAGCTGTGCGGTTATGGGACCCAATCTCCGGCATGGCCTGGCCACTCCTTCCCTGACTATTTGCTCATAGAATACCAGTGTACCCGTATCCGACACCACTCACCGCATCCTCTTTACTGGCCTGGCCACTCGTTCCCATTTACGGGTTCACTGGTAGACTATGAGCAAACAGTCTGGGAACGATCGCAAGGCTCTGGTATCCGGCCGCTGCGCTGCCGTGATCAGCGACCACAACGCGCCAGTCACCTCTGTTCTAGTCTTGGTAGGGCGGTGCAGGTTGACCCTTCAAACCTGTGTTGAAAGCGCCTAAAGAATACGCTTGAAACTAAAAGTTCATGAACCGCTTTGAAGTTTTGCTTTCACATTCAACTTGTGCCGCTACATCTTGGGGCCCATATTGGTGTCGATTGCTCCCGGGGACGGGGTCATGACGTACGTGCGGCGGTCGGCGGGGGGCGACCGACCGATTCTCCTCCACGGCAGGGGCAGCAGAAGAGGCAGTGTCGATAGCGATAGTAACTGTAGCGATGACGGCAGTGGCGGCAGCAGCGGTGAGGCGATGCTGGTTGACCCTATCAAACCCACGCTGCAAGCGCCTGGAACTAAGCGCTTGAACCTAGAACATGATAAACTGCTTTCAAACTTTGATTCCATATTCAACTTGCGCCACTACACAGCGGGGGCGGTGATGGTGGTGGTGGTGGTAGCGGTGGCGGCGGTAGTGGTGGTATCGGAGGCGGGGGCTTACACTCGTTCACTTTTCAGCTCAACTTGAGCCGTGTCTGACACAAGCAACCACCCTGCACACCCTAAACACCCCCTAATAACCCCTTGATACGGGCTAAACAGCACCTACGCGCAACCCCTAGCCCATACAAAGCGCTCAAGTTGAGCTGAAAAGTGGACTAGTGTAAGCCCCTGGGTGGCGGTGGTCCTGGTGGCATGCGTTCGGCGGTTGCGGCGGCTCGGCGTGAAGCACGTGGCAGGGGCCTACACTCGTCCACTTTTCGGCTCACCGTAAACGCTTTCTGTGGGATAGGGGCTGCATTCAGGGGTTGCTTAGGCGGTGGGCAGGGGGTGTCACGGGGTGTTAGGGGGTGTTTAGGGTGTATTTTTCGTCAGAAACGGCTCAGGTTGAGCTGAGAAGTCGACGAGTGTAAGCCCCTGGCACGTGGCGGCGGCGGCGGCTGTGTTGAAGGAGCCGTGGGTGATCTATGCTCCGCCATGACTTTGATGGACGGCGCGGGATCCGGGTACTCCAGCTGTATGGCCACGGATGGCGAGCTCCTGGCGGTTGGTACTAAGACGGGCGGTGTGCAGCTTCTGGACTTCCGGCCAAACCCGTAGATGTAGGACAGTAAGCGCTCATGTGGAGTGCATTGCGGCTCAATGAACCATAGTTTTTTGTTTACTGAAACGAGCCAAGGCGCTCGCATGGCGGGATGAATGTTGATACAAATAGTACATAGCACATAGGCTAGATTAAAGCTTCCGAACATCTGCAATAATACTTGAGTCGGCTGCACTGGAGTGCATGCAACGGCGACTACTCGCAGCAACCTGTCTGTTGTGAATAGCTCAGTCGGTATTAGTAGCGGATCAACCAACTTGACACCGATCCGCCGGGCGACGGTATAACATTAGTCACGCTGTGTCCATCCTGAGTCAACCGTTCATACTTCGTTCTGCAAGCAAGTTGCAGATGGTATTCATAGCGGCCGTCCGCAAATTTCATATAGTAGCTTTCATTTGCCCCCAAGGAAACCTCGGTCGGCACAATGTGGTGGTCTCTGATTGCACCTCTGATCGCGTCTACCATTCCCTGTGGAATCCCGTGCCACTCGATCTTTCCATTTGCGAACACGATTATCCACGACTCATCAGGACCAAACGCAACCCTGCTGATTGTCCGATTCTTGTCCCGGACAAGCACGTTAAACCTGTCATTCACCACACCACCCCACCACACTTCCCCGCCACTCATCTCTGCGTAGTATTCACCGTTAGCACCCCCCACTGCGTATCTCAATTCGCCCTGGATGTTCCGACCCTCTTCCAATAAACTATTTGTGAGCCCTGTAGGGAGCCTAGTCCAATACGACCTTCCATTGTCTCTTGAGAGGAAGAAACCGTCGCCTGCACCAGAGAAGGTGATGTGCTTAACCGATGCGAAGCTCTGATGAGTGCCACAACGCTTCTTAAACTCTGCAGACGCATCGTCGTTTGCGAGCGTATACCAATAATTCGTGCCTCTGCTCTCCACCCGGAGCTGTTTCGCCGCCGCTTCCTGCTGCCGCCCCTCCGCCGCCGCAATTCTCGCCGCCGCCTGTGCAGCCGCCATGTCAGCCACCGCCGCCGCTGCCGCATGCGCTGCCGCCATATCCGCCGCCGCCTTGGCGCCCTCCGCCGCCGCCGCACGCGCCGCGCCCTCCACCGCGTGCAGGTGACCCACCAGAATGCCGCGCGACTCCTGCATCTTGGGCCAATCATAAAACGCTCGCCACGTCCAGGATACCATCAAACTCAGCAGGAAAGGGCGAAAACACCGTGTTTGAAGTGGGCATAATGATATAATTGGCCCTACCTGCATATGCGCCATCGCGTTGTCCAGCTCTCGCAGCTCGGTCCGAAGCATCCCCTCCTCATCGTCCGGGAAACATGCTGCCACCGTGTAGGACCTGGCAGATGTTGAGAGGAACACGTCAGAGGATGCCGTTTAAGTCAATAAGCGATGCTGGAAACATAATACCTTGGGATGACGTGGCGGGCAAGGTTGACTTGTCCCTGCCGCCTCAGCTGCTGGGTCGCCCCCGGCGCCCCTGCACCGGCGGCTGTCGCGCCCAGGCGGTTCGACTGCTCCAAGCGGAGCTGGCGCGTCACAACGGCGCTTGTACCCTCGATTCGTGTGGACCCGCGAGCTGTCGAATATCTCCTCCACCGCTCGCATATCGCAGTTGCGGCGAAACAACTGCGTCGAGCCTTGCCTGGGGTGATCCAGCGACGTGCCAATCTTGCCGGTAGTGTAGTACACGTTCATCCTCGCCGTGCCGTAGGGCCTGGCAGATATTGCTGAAGAGCGAATGGGACTTGGAGTCGAGATGGAACTTGGCAAAGAAGCTCTGGGTTTGGCCTGGAAGATGTTGCTCACCATGTCAAAGGATACCATGTGACTCAAGGAACGAAGGTTCACTGCCTTGGATGACGTGGTGAGCAGTATGTGCCAGGCCCGACTGTGCCGCCATCCCCGAGGTCCTTGACAAACGCCACGACCCGGCTCAACTCGTTGTACTGAATCTCGCGCAGGCCTTTACGCGCGGCGACCGCACGCACCGCTCCCTAGGGCCAGGTGAAGAGTGCCCGCCACGTCATACGGTGGAATTCAACTCAAGAAACGAGGAATTGGCACATGGTGGTCATGTGGCCACTGTTATACACTTGTCTCTACGTCATAGCGGGTTGGTGTTTAACTCAAGGAACCAGGGTTGAGCACGTGGTGGATGACGTGGCAATCGTTAGTGTGTTTCACGCGCCCCTACTGCAGCCACGGACAGGTCGTGCTTCGGCGGCGTGGACGGCGCTGTCGCTGCGGCGTCTGCGGAGGCGGCGGTCGCAGGGTCCACGGGCAACAGCGTTGTGGCGCCGTCCCGGTGCGTGAAGAGCCATCCCGTGGTGCCCTGAACCCGCACGTACACCGTGGGCCCGTCCACCACTCTCATGTCCGCCCACACGACGTACCCGTGAGGGTACACGACTCCTCCGTCTACACCATGGTCTACTCCGCCGAGGCGTGCATCAGCCGAGTGTGTCGGGTGCGCCCTGAGGGCCAGCCCCACGCGTGGGTTGTTTACCTGGTACCAGGGTCATCAATCGTTCCGGTTCCAGCTGAACTTCAGCACCTTTGAGTGCCTTCAGGTGCTCTCAGAGGGGGGCAACTGCAGAAGTTGAGCGGACATAGGGGCGAGTGTAAGCCCCTGCCCGGTACGCCCACAGCCCTTGCTCGACGGCCTCGCGCCGCATCACCACGTCGCCGCACTTCCTCTCAAATAACCACCCGTCCCCATTCGCCAGTCTGAGGAAGGGACCATTGTTGCTGCCGATGCGGCTCGGCTGAACGCACTCCACGGCGACTAGAGCACCAGCATCTACATGTTTGCCAGGCATCATGCTCTCATCGCTGACGTCCGGCCGGCAACGCAACCCGAGGCAACTGAGCGCCCTGTACACGAAAGTGCCTTGAGTCTCGACGATGAGAACCATCTTCGGCGTTAATTCTCTGTTCGACAGCGGCTGTGAGCGGGGCCCGCCGAACTGCCGGGGCAGGAGCGGAGCAGGGTTTCTGCAAGTTGCTGCTCGCAGGCGGAACGTCACACCGAAGGTCAGTGTGGGGCGGGAGCGGTACGCGCAGCGGCTTGCCTTGGGGATGGTAAGTTGACACGTGCTGACGTGGCGGGAAGATAACACACGTGTTTTTTCGCTATCCAATCCGGACGTTTCATGAGAACCGAGAACCGACAGGAAGCACAGCACGAGGAAGTTCACTTCGACCCCCGGCACTTGCGAACGCGGCCCCAAGACGCGCGGGGTCAGTAGACCGCGCATGTCGGTGATGCCGTCACCGTGCGCTGTGTCGGTACCAGGTACACTCTCGGTACCCCGGTGCGGCGCGGCCGCTGCCGCCGGCGCGAGGAATGCATCGGCATCGCGCCTCCGGAACCCGGTCAGCGTGTCCCAACGCTCGAGACAAGCCCACGGCGACGTTCGCGCGGCGGCAGCGGCGGACCAGCCTCCACTCGTGGTGTGGGAGGGCGGCGGCGGCGGCGTCATCTCCCCCGTCGATAAGCCCTTACTCGCGAGCATCCGAGCCCGGTGGGATGCGAGCGGGTGGGACTTGGAGTCGAGATGGAACTTGACGAAAGAGCTCTGGGCGATGGAGCGCACGCGCTTGGGACTGAGCGATGACTGGAAGCTGGGGTGGACCAACACCAAGAGCTACGTGGGCATCACGTATATGTGGGTGGGGCCGGCACCTTTTACATTGCTTTCTGCATCCCTTTCCCAGGCAAAGCTGTGAGGATACTTGCGTGGGGGCAGAATTCAACGTGTTGGCTATGGGTGGGCACCAGGCAGCCATGGCCTTCACACCCTAGCTGAATTAAAGCGAGCCGCTTTGTCCCTGACCCCATTTGGATGACCCCACGCCAGGCGTTCTTCCCTTTCCTCTCAGCCCCCATCCCACCCCATATTCCCTCGGTGAAACCTGAAAGACCAAAACAACAAGTCTTTGCACAGTGTGTTGCTGGCTCTGCTGGCGGAAGGCGCGCGGCGAGGTATTTCTGTCCAAGTACGTGATGCTGGACCCCTCCTTCGACAACGTGCTGGGCAGGGACTTACACTCGTCCACCTTTCAGCTCAACCTGAGCCGATTTTGTCACTGACAGGCTGACGCCATCGCCACCCAGCGTATCCCACAAACAGTGCTTACGTGGAGCTGAAAAACTTGACGTGTGTACGCCTCTGGTGCTGGGTGTCATGCGCCACGAGCTGGCGCACGCGCTGGTGGGCCCGGAGGAGGAGCACGGCCCGGTGTGGGTGGCGGCGGCGACGCGGATAGAAACCCCCGCGGGGTGGGTAGGGCCCGGTACATAGACAACTCTTTGGTAACATGAGGTAATCCGAGTAGGTGACTTGACGACCACATTGTTGTGGATTTTTGTGAGTGCAGGAGGAAGAGGGGCAGGAGGAGGAGGAGGAGGAGGAGGAAGCAGAGGAGGAGCTGGATGTGTACGGGTACTCAGTGCGAACACAAGCACACGCTACCGGGCCTTATTGACGGGCCACGGACACGACGAAGCAGTTCTACAACCGGCCGTGGGTGGTGGCGGGGTGGACCGCGCACGACGCGGCGGCGATGGCGGGGCAGGCCTTCAAACTGCCGCCGGTAAGAACCGATGGATAGTGCTCGCCACGTGGTCACGGGGGCCAAGGCGGAAGCCTGGTGCCTCCTCATACACGCTGACGCGTCTCTTTGGCTCTGTCTCTTTCTCCACGTCGTCGAAATCACTTTGAACCCCTCGTTTCTTGATTTGCACTGCATCCTGTGACGTGGCGAGCACCATCCATGAAACCCTGCCCGCCGGAGCTGTTTGAGAAGAACGTGTGGGCCGGTGACGGGTGCCGCACCGTGTACACGGACGACGACGGCAACGTGGTCATGTAGCGTCTGGGAATCGCCTGCAGTCCCGAAAGTGCTGATCTACACCACTGAAGGGGGGTATATTTCAATTTAAAGTTGGGTTAGTTAGATTGGAGCTAGTCTAGCGGTCGGATTTAATTAGATTAGAAGCTTTGGAGCCATTCTCTCTCTAAACCTGAGTGAGGAGGGCAGCAGCGTTGTACGCGGGAATGGGGCGCTGGCAATTGCCTGAGCCGTAGCACCCTGAAGTTTGTCAGCAAAACGTCGGGCGCGGGCGATGGACAAAGCTGAACGGCATTGACTGTAGCGGCAGCCTGCGAGAGCGGTAGGAGTGTCGCGGGCGGAGAATCGCATGACGTCAACGTGGTCGGCGTGGTATGTGGCAAGGCGCGTGAGGAGGTCGATGGCTGGCTGTGCCCAGACCGCTGGTCGTCTGTATCACAACGGCGCTTCCTATGCCTATGCCTGTGTCTATGCCTATGCCTATGCCGGTGCTATGCCTATGCCCATGCCGGTCCTATGCCTATGCATATGCCGGTGCTTCCATGCTGATGGCCTGGTGGCCGACGACTTTGGCGGTGTCCTCAGCTGACATACTGCTGAGGCGGCAGCCGGCGTGTCCGGTTTCGAGGCCTCGTCGTGCACTCCAGGCCCTAACGGCTGCGCTTCTCGAAGGCCACGATGTCCGCCTGGTAGTCAATGGGCTTGGCGCGAATTTGCGGGATGAGGTGGAACGCCACCATCCCCCCCGCGGCTGTCAGCACCGCCAGCACCCAGGGGCTTACACTCGTCCACATTTCAACTCAACGTAAGGATTTTTTGTGGGCTACATGCGTCTAATTTTCGGCTAGACATGTGCACTTTGTGTTGGCTGTGATGGGAGACTGAAATGACAAAAACGTCTCTGGTTGAGCTGAGAAGTGGACTCTTGCAGTGGCTTCAGTGACCAAGAACGGCTCAGGTTGAGCTGGGAAGTGGACGAGTGAAAGCCCCTGCCAGCACCATGGACACCATCATCAGCGCGCGCTGCGTCACCGTCTGGTCGTAACCCGATATCTCCTCCTCAATGCCGGTCTTCGTGGACCCGCCGCGCGGAGTCACCAGCAGGATGACGGTGACGACCACGAATGCGAATGTGGCCCCGGCGGAGATTTGGTTTGAATATCGGCTGCCCCCCCCCATGTAGCAAGCCGCGAAGGACGCAATCCTGAAGGGCAAGACAAGCGATGGTCGCGTCAGTTCGCGGGCGTGCCAAGCGTTTGCAAACAAGCAGTAGCGCGGCCCAGGGACGAGGATGCGGCGAGCGTGTGCACTGCGAGTACGTGCCAGCCGGCTGGCCACGAGGGGGCGAGAGACGGCTGGCGCCAAAAAGCACAGTGTCACGGGTTCGGGGCGAGCGCTCACAGCAACACCAGCAGCACGAAGACGCCAACGCCCACCCCGATGATGGTCGCCATATTTGAGCGCGGGGGGAGATGTAGAGAGGGATTCGTGCGTTGTCAGCGCGCGCCAGGGAATGCCCAGCGTCCGCCTGGGTCTCGGGCAACGGCTTTCTTGAACGTTGCTCAAATGAGACGACCGTTAAAAACCTCCCCGCGCTGGAGCCAACCTCCCTTTCAACGAACTACCCAATTTCCACGGCGCGGCCACCACACCTACCGTGCGCCCGTCGTGCGCGTAGCGCGGCAGCTGGCGTGCATGCGTCAGAGGTACCTGGGTCGTCGCGACCGCGGGCGCGCGTCCAGTCAAATCGCGGCGAACCATCCTTCAGTGGTTGAATCCAAAAACATTTCGAAGCGCATTTGTTTTGCCTTGAGCGCGCAACCAGGCCTTGAGCGCACAGACATACAAACCTCCCAGCTGCCTCTCACGATGTACCTCCCAGGTCCCTCTCAGTCGCATCTCCCACCTCCCTGCTGACGTGCGCCTGCCCGCCCGCTCGTGCGCCGGCGACTTCCGAACACTGGCGAGAAGTGCGCTCAGAGGCTCGTATGACGATTGTTTGCGCAGGCGCGGGCCTGGTGGCCTCGCGCAGCGAGCGGGAGGAGGACCCGGCCGGAGGCGCTGGAGGAGTGCGTCGCGGCGGCGCAACTCCCCCGCTGGAGCCCGCCATCGAGTCGGGGCCCGCCCTCGAGGATGTGTTAGGAAACCTTGACCTGAACAACGCCGGGGGTGAGGAGGCCGTCAGCGAGGGCGAGGAGGTGGAGGCGGAGGAGGAGGAGCAGGAGGAGCAGGAGGACGAGGAGCGGGAGGACCAGGAAGAGGAGGAGGTGAAGAAGGAGTTGAAGGAGGAGGAGGTTCACAAGGACAGCGTGTTCGATGCCGCGGAGCATGGCCATGCGGCGGTGATGCGGGCGTTGCTCGCAACGGGGGCGGATGTGAACGAGGTGAAGCCCGATGATGGGTGGACGGTGCTGCAGGCGCTCGCGTTCGAGGGCCACGAGGCGTCGGTGCGGGCGATCTTGGCGGCCGGAGCCGATGTACATTTGGCGGATGAGCACGGGATGACGCCGCTGCACATCGCCGCGGAGGAGGGGCACGACGCGGTGGTGACATTGTTGCTGGCGGCTGGGGCCAGGGTGGACACGGTGAACATTGCCGGCACCACGCCGATGCGCGACGCCGCGTCGGAGGGCCACGAGGCGGTGGTGCGAACGCTACTGGCGGGGGGGGCGGCGGTCGACGAGGCCAATGCTGAGGGGGAAACGCCGCTGCACTCGGCCGCGCGAAACGGCCATGAGGCGGCGGTGCGGGCGCTACTAGCGGCGGGGGCGGATGTGAATATTGCGGAAGATGTTGTCGAGCAGGCCCCGCTATACCTCGCTGCGTCAGAGGGCCACGAAGCGGTGGTGGTGGCTCTGCTAGCGGCGGGGGCAAGGTTGATCCAAGGCGATTGTGCCGGGATCACGCCCATGCACGAGGCCGCGTCGAAGGGGCACGAGGCGGTGGTGCGGACGCTACTGGCGGCGAGGGGGATTCTGGTCAACAAAGCGGATGATCGCGGGTGGACGCCGCTGCACTTCGCCGCGTCGGAGGGGCAAGAGGCGGTGGTGGCCTTGCTCCTGGCGGCGAGGGCGGGGGTCAACAAGGTAGGCCGGTGCAGGTTGACCCTATCAAACCCACGTTGAAAGCGCCTGGAACTATGCGGTTGACACTGAAATATGTTGCACTGCTTTCAAGTTTCGCTTGCGAATACAACTTACGCCGCTGCACGAAGGCTGGCCGCGACAAAACGACGCCGCTGCACACGGCCGCGGAGAAGGGCCACGAGGCGGTGGTGCGGGCGCTGGTTGCGGCGGGGGCGGATGTGAAGAAACTGCGGAATGATGGGCGGACGCCGCTGTTCATCGCCGCGAAGAATGGGCACGAGGCGATTGTGGCGGCGCTGATGGAGGCGGGGGGTGATGTGCGGTGCTGGCGGCGGGGGCGGGCGGAACAAGGCAATGGATGATGGGCAGGAAGGGAGGGGAAGAAGCTCGCTTGTAATGTTGTAAATTTAATCGAAATCGGTACGAGTAGCTTTAGAGTACTTGAAAGGAGCATTTTCCCGTCCCGCACGTATGCTAGCCACGACCCCTTTCACTGCAACCGTCCTACCACCCCACCTTCAGTTACGGATCTTGAGTGGCTTCGGGTGAGGTTTCAGGGATAAAGCAGCTGGCAGTCGAGCTGAGACAAAACGAGTGGCCGGCTAGAGAGCAGGATGCGGCGAGTGTGTACGGGTGCACCATGGGGTGTGCTATGAGCAAACTACAGTCAGGTGACGCGAGCATTCCATGCCTGCCCACTGCTGCAACATGACTCAATCCAGGTTGACGCGTGGATGTGTATGTGTGGGCACTTCTCCGCCCACACTCGTTCTCTGTTCATCTCGTTCTAAGCCCCTTTGAGTTAGCAGCTATTACTAAATTATTCAATTATCCGCCGACCTTCGCACCTGAACACCTCCCGTCCGGCTATCTGGCCGGACCGCCGTCGTCGCCGTCGCCACTCGTGAGACGACCGTTGAAAACCTCCGCGCGCTACGAGCTGAAATATCAGCCGACCATCCACACCTCCGGCCGGACCACCGCCGTCGCCGGTCGTTTTTCGCCTGTCAATGACCGCCGACATCCACCGCCGCCGCCGCCACTCGTCCGGCGCGCCCCAGCAGGCACACACACCTCCCTCTCATCCGCTCACCTCCTCCGCGAAACATGGAGGGCGGCGAGACATGCAGCGCGTTGTGCGCCGAGCAGCCGTTCGACGTGCGGTTCCACCCCGCGCACGCCAGCAACGGCATCTTCGTCTCAGGCCTCGTCACCGGCGCGGTACGTTCTCTGCTCGGGCCTCGGGGCCGCGGCCCACAGCGCGGGTGATAATCGCCGTCGAGGGTCGGAGCGAACAAGCCGGGCTGCATACGTGCATCGAGCCGTGCGTGTGCTGTCATTTTAGCCAGAGCCCGTGGTTCAAAGCAGGCATGAGCTGCGGCCATCTTTCTTTTCGCGACGTGACTAAGCCCGTCCACCGCCGCGCCGCCGCCACCGCCGCCGCCGCCGCCGCGTATCCCCGCGGTGACAAACGCCGCCGCAGTCGCCAGCAGCCCGGCCACCGCCGCCACCGACGCCTTCGCCGCTTCATTGCTGTGTCACCTCACTCCGACAAATCTGACCGGGCCGGGACCCACCTATTGCACGTGCCGCAGGTGGAGGTATGGGAGTACAGCGCGGAGAAGGAGACCACGCGGCGCCTCAAGTCCATCGCCGCGCACGACCAGGCCTGCCGCACCATGGTAGGCACAAGAAAATATTGCCCGCCGCGGCACTTTGAACGCTCCTTACTTGAGTTAATTGGCGCCCTATGACGTGGCGAGCAATACCCACCAGGTCCTGTAACGCAATTTGAACCCTCGTCTCTCGCGTTGTATGGCACCGTATCACGTGGCGAGCAATACATGCCTGGCCCTACACTATGGGCTTCGTCAACGACGGCGCGTTGCTACTCACGGGGTCGTCCGACAAGTCCATCCTCGCCACGGACACCGCCACGGGGAAGCCTTTGTCGCGCCTCACCAACGCGCACAAGTCGGCGGTGAACCGCCTCGTGGCGCTGGATGACAACCTCATCGCGGTAGAGCCGCCTG